>Ga0209550_10004537_pt1 | contig 13151 bp, 12 predicted proteins | sample LauGreSuBDMM15SN_2_FD_187567 | JGI IMG/M metagenome (GOLD analysis project Ga0209550, IMG submission 187567) | Freshwater lake microbial communities from Lake Michigan, USA - Su13.BD.MM15.SN (SPAdes) (version 5) | ecosystem: Environmental > Aquatic > Freshwater > Lake | place: Lake Michigan... | reverse complement strand
GCCGTGGTCGCGTGCGGTCCGCTCGCGGAGCTGTCGAAGATGCGCCGGTTCGAGGAGCGGAACGCGCCGACCGGCGTCGAGCGCTTCATCGAGCTGGCGCGAGAACGCCGCGATGTCTGCGATCTCGGGCGGCGTGATCAGGTAAAGGCGGCAGCGGCGCGACATGCGCGAGGGGTACGCCTGCGGGCCGGGCGGGGCAAGATCAGGGCGCGCATCCGCCGGGCTTCACGATACGCTTCGTCGAGGCGGGAAACCTGGCAAGCTTGCCAGCGTGGCGCGACGGGCGCTGCACCAGCACCCCGCCGCAGTTGGGACATTTCCCGTTCAGTGTTCCGTCCGCGCAAGCCGCGCAGAAAGTGCATTCGAAGGAACAGATACGGGCGTCCGTTCCCGACGGATCGAGATCGGTGTCGCAGCATTCGCAGTGGGGGCGCATCTCGAGCACGCCGCAGGTTATCGTCCACAGGGTGATCCACAACCGGTCCACAGGACGAAGGTGCCTCGAATACCGACAGGACAAATGAAAAGCGGCGTGATCCAGAGATCGCGCCGCTTTCGTTTCCCACAGGTTGTGGAGAGTTATTCCGCCGCCACTTTCGCAGCCGAGGCCGAGAATTTCGGATCGAGTTTTCCGGCGGTGTAGTCCTTGGCCATCACGGCGAGCGAGACTGGCTGGATCTTGCCGGCCATGCCTTCGCAGCCGAACTCCTGATAGCGCTGGATGCAGACCTTGCGCATCGCTTCCTTGGCGGGCTTGAGGTAGCTGCGCGGATCGAACTCGCCGGGCTTGTCGGCGAACAGTTTGCGGATCGCAGCCGTCATCGCCATGCGGTTGTCGGTGTCGATGTTGATTTTGCGCACGCCGTGCTTGATGCCGCGCTGGATCTCCTCCACCGGCACGCCCCAGGTTTGCGGCATCTTCCCGCCATACTTGTTGATCTCGTCCTGCAGGTCCTGCGGCACGGAGGAAGAGCCGTGCATGACGAGGTGCGTATTCGGCAGGCGGCGGTGGATTTCCTCGATCACGTTCATGGCGAGGACCTCGCCGTCGGGCTTGCGCGAGAACTTGTAGGCGCCGTGGCTGGTGCCCATGGCGATGGCGAGCGCGTCGACGTGCGTGGCCTTCACGAAATCGACCGCCTGGTCTGGGTCGGTGAGAAGCTGCGAGTGATCCAGCTTGCCGTCGAAGCCGTGACCATCTTCCTTCTCGCCCATGCCGGTCTCCAGCGAGCCAAGCACGCCGAGCTCACCCTCGACCGACACGCCGCACGCATGCGCCATCTCGACGACCTTGCGGGTCACGTCGACATTGTACGCGTAGTCGGCGGGGGTCTTCGCATCTTCCTTGAGCGAGCCGTCCATCATCACGGACGTGAAGCCGAACTGGATCGCGGTCGCACAGGTGGCGGGGCCATTGCCATGGTCCTGGTGCATGCAGATCGGGATGTGTGGATACATCTCTGCGCAGGCATCGATGATGTGCTTCAGCACGATGTCGTTGGCGTAGGAGCGGGCGCCGCGCGAGGCCTGCATGATAACGGGGGCGTTGACCTTGTCGGCCGCCTCCATGATGGCGAGGGCCTGCTCCATGTTGTTGATGTTGAACGCCGGCAGACCGTAGCTGTGCTCGGCTGCGTGATCGAGCAACTGCCGCAGCGTGATACGCGCCATCTGACTTACCCTGAGAACTGTGTTTTCGCCTTTTGAAGGCAGAGCCGACGCGGGTCAACTCTTGGGCGACGGATCGGATGCCTGTGGCTGTAACACGTGGTCATTTATTGCAAAACTGAACAGCGGCCACGAATCTGCGGCGGGATGTCGGCCCAGGCCTGTCTGGCGCGCTCCTTGAGACGAGGCGCCAGGCAAGCGATGAGCATGCGGAAGCTTACGGTGGGTTTATTTGTAAGCCTGGACGGCGTGATGCAGGCTCCGGGCGGGCCGGAGGAGGACACCACACGCGGTTTCTCGTACGGTGGCTGGATCGCGCCGTTCCGGAGCGAGGCCACCATCGGTGCAGTCGGAGCGCTGTTCGCAAAGCCGTTCGATTTGATTCTGGGGCGCGCCACCTACGACAGCTTTGCAGCACACTGGCCCTACGACGAGACCGATCCGGCCGCAGAGACTTACGACGCAGGCGGCGCGCGCAATCCTGATCGTGAGCCCAGTGTCAGGCCGCGCGCAGGTGTGCAGGGCGGCGCAGGTCCTCCGCCAGTGCGTGGCCCATCATGTCGATGAAATTGCCGGCATAGAACGCATCGATCGCCGCAGACGAGCAGCCCTCCATCGCTGTGTCGAATCGCTTGAGGGGATTCCGTCCGCCTTCGACATGCGGGTAGTCGGAGGAGAACATGCAGACTTCGGCGCCCGCTTCTCGGGCGATCCATCCTGCGTCCTCGTGCGGATAGGGTGTGACGCGCAGCTGCCGACGCACGATCTCGCTGGGTCTGGCTGAGAGTTTTTGCAGGCGTGTCTCGTTCTTGATGAAGGCGGACGCCGCCGAATCCATCGACCGCATCCAGCCGGGAACCCACGCCGCGCCAAGTTCGATCGCGCCAAACTTGAGATCGCGGAAACGGTCGAACACGCCATCGAAGATCATCGTCGCCAGCGTCTGCATGGCGGCGTTCGGGATCGGCATGTAGCTGACCGACGTGAAGTTGTCGTCGCCGCCGTGGAAGTCGGGCACGGGCGGCAGGCCGTTGGCCTTGTAGGCGGGGTCCAGCTTCTCCTCGCCGCCGACATGGAACAGGATCGGGATGCCCGCCTCCTGCGCCATCGCCCACACCGGATCGAGCCCGACATGGCTTGGCGAATGGCGCTGCGGACATTTCGAGGGGACCATCAGCGCCTTCGCGCCGAGGTCGATCGCCATCTTTGCGCAGGCGGCGGCGCGCGGGATATCCTCAATCGGAATCTGGGCGGTGGGCAGCAGGCGGCGATCGACCTTGCAGAAGTCGGTCATCATGCGGTTGTGGGCGTCGGCGACCGCGTAGCACAGCTCCATGTCGTCGCCCTGGTCGAGCCCGAAATTGCCGAGGCACCAGGTGGTGAAGACGAGTTGACTGGCGAAGCCCAGCGCATTCAGCGCCGCCGGTCTGTCATCGGCGATGAAGGCGCCCTGAGCCTCGTAGTTCTTGCGCAGCAGTATGTTAGACTCGGCCCCGGAGCGGAAGGTCGCGTCAGCATGCGCCGCGCGAGCCTGTTCTGCCTTCTGTCGCGCGGCACGATCAATGAAGCCCGGCAGGGCGTGATAGCGAGCCAGGAGACGCGCTTCGAGATACGGATCGAGGCAGTCGGACAGCTCCATCAGGTGGCTGTCCGCGTCGTGGATGATCCGCCCTTCGACATAGGCCATTGCGTTCTCCCCGTGGTCGTTTCTGACGTTTTCCAAAGTCAGTCACGCAATGCCACGGGAGGCAAGGGGGCGGGTTCGGCGCGGCGGCTAACCGCCCAGCTTGACGCCCAGCGCCTCTGCGGCTGCGGCGGCGAATTTTCCGGTCTGGCCGAAGGCGCCGTCGAGAGCGGTCTCGCCGGTTGGATCGGATATCCGGCTCCAGTTGGCGGCGACATCATCGACCGTGGCGCCTGCGCCGCCGAGGAAGACGGCGGGTGTTTCGTAGATGTGGACGACCGAGAAGCAGCCGGCGCCGGCGCCGAGAATGGTTTTCGACGGGGCATTCTCGCTGACGAGGTAGAGCACGCCAGGCGTCACCAGCTCAGAGCCCATCAGGGCTGCAACTGGCTCGGGGAAGAGACCATCGAGCATGCGCGTCGCGGCGGTGGGCGCCAGCGTGTTGACGCGAATGTTGTTCTTCGCGCCTTCCTGGTGAAGCACGTTCATGAAGCCGATCATGGCGGCCTTCGCGGCGCCGTAGTTGGACTGGCCGAAGTTTCCATAGATGCCGGATGCGGACGAGGTGAGCATGATCCGGCCGTAGTTCTGTTCGCGCATCGTATCCCACACGGCCTTGGTGCAGTTGGCCGTGCCGAACAGGTGGACGTCGACCACCTTCTTGAAGTCGTCCATCGTCATCTTGGCGAACGACTTGTCGCGCAGGATGCCGGCATTGTTGATCAGGATGTCGACGCGGCTCCAATTTGCTTTGGCCTCCGCGACCATCGCCTCGACCTGGTCGAGTTTGGTGATATCGGCGCCATTGCCGATGGCTTCGCCGCCGCCGTCGCGGATTTCCCTGGCGACGCTTTCGGCCGCAGAGATCGAACCACCGGAGCCGTCGACGGAGCCGCCGAGATCGTTGACGACGACCTTCGCCCCCAGCTTCGCCAGCTGGAGACAGTGGTTCCGGCCAAGCCCATTGCCGCCGCCGGTGACGATGGCGACCTTGCCGTCAAAACGAATGGTCATGGGAGCTCCTGCTCAGATCTGCTGGATGCGGATGGCAAAGCGAGGCGCGGAAGGCAAGGGTCAAGCGGTCGCGTCTCGCCGAGCGCGCTAGACCTTCAGCGCCTCAACCCCCGGCAGTTCCTTGCCTTCCATCCATTCCAGGAAAGCGCCGCCTGCCGTTGAGACGAAGGTGAAGTCGATGGCGACTCCCGCTGCATTCAGCGCGGAGACCGTGTCGCCGCCGCCGGCGACGGCGATCAGCTTGCCTTCGCGACAGAGCTGGGCGGCGTGCCAGGCGGCTTCCATCGTGCCGCGCTGGAAAGGAGGAATCTCGAACACCCCAAGGGGCCCGTTCCAGACCAGCGTCTTCGAATTGCCCATGGCGCGCTTGAGGCGGGCGACGGTTTCGGGGCCGGCGTCGAGGATACGCTCATGGTCGTCGACATTGCCGAGATTGCGCACGCGCGTGGGGACGCCGGACGCCATCTGCTCGGCGACCACGATGTCGAGCGGCAGGAAGAGCTTGCAGTTGTTGTGGCCGGCGAGGCGGATGATCTCGCGCGCGGTCTCGGCGAGGTCCTTCTCGCAATAGGAGGCGCCGACATCGTGGCCCTGCGCATAGAGGAAGGTGTTGGCCATGCCGCCGCCGATGGCGAGCTTGTCGAGCTTGGTGACGAGGTTCTTGAGCAGGTCCAGCTTGGTGGAGACCTTCGAGCCGCCGACGATGCCTATCACGGGGCGCTGCGGATTGCCGAGCGCGGCGTCGAGGGCGGACAGCTCGCGCTCCATCGAGAGGCCGGGATAGGCGGGCAGCAGCTTCGCGATTCCTTCGGTTGAGGCGTGCGCGCGATGGGCGGCGGAGAAAGCGTCGTTGACATAGATGTCGCCAAGTTTTGCGAGCTCGGCGGCGAAGGCGGGATCGTTCTTTTCTTCCCCGGCGTGGAAGCGGACGTTTTCGAGCAGGGCGACATCGCCCGGCTGCATGTCACGGATCACGCTTGCCGCCGGATCGCCGATGCAGTCATCGGCCCAGGCGACCGGCTTGCCGACCAGCGCGGAGAGATCGTCGACCAGCGGCTTGAGGCTCATCTCCGGCACGCGCTTGCCCTTGGGTCGGTCGAAGTGGGCGAGCAGGGCGGTCTTGGCGCCGGCCTTCGCGAGCAGCTCGATCGTCGGCAGGGCGGCGCGCAGGCGGGTGTCGTCGGTGACCTTTCCCTCTTCCATCGGAACGTTGAAATCCACGCGGACGAGCGCGGTCTTGCCTTTGAGGTCAGCGCCGTTGAGCGTGCGGAAGGTCATGGTCTCGTGTCCCGGTTCGTCGTGTGGAGGCTGTCGTCTCAGCTGATCGGATCGCCCCAGTTGTGGGGCTGGTCCTTGAAATTCTTAAGCAGCTCGAAGCCGATGCGGCGCGGCTCCTCGTTCCTTGCCTTCGGCACGGCGATGAGCAGCACGCTGACCTGGCTGTAGTGCTGGAGCAGTTCGAATTTGCGGCCGTCGGGGTACTCGCCCATGAACAGGATCATGTCCGGGCCCCAGCTGGCGAGATTGGTGATGTGCAGCGGCTCGGAGCCAGGACCCTGTACGAAGCGGCCGCCGATTTCCTGGCCGTCGCCGAGACCCTTCTCGAACTCGATGATCTGGTGGACGAGGCGCTCGTGCATCCACTGGGCGGGATTATGCGGCTTCTGCGCCGGGCGCGCGCCGACGGCGGATGCACCGGATGGCGGCATGGGTGCTGTAACGACGGCGTCATCGTCCTGCGGGTCGATGTGCACGTCGGTGACGTTGTAGGGCGGGGTGGCGGTGGCGTGGACGACGGCTGGTTCAGCCGCCGCGTCATCACCGCTTTTCCTGCTTTCCGCCACTAGATCAACTTCGCCCAGGCGACGGCGGTGTCGCTCATGCGGGTCGAGAAGCCCCACTCATTGTCGTACCAGGAGAGGACGGACACGAACGTGCCGTCCATCACCTTGGTCTGGTCGGTGTGGAAGATAGACGAGTGGGGGTTGTGGTTGAAGTCGGACGAGACGAGTTTTTCGTCGGTGTAGCCGAGCACGCCCTTCAGCTCACCGTTGGCGGCGGTGCGGATGAGATCGTTGATCTCCTTCGCGGTGGTCGCGCGCTTGGCGATGAACTTGAAGTCCACCAGCGAGACATTCGGCGTCGGCACGCGCACCGAGATGCCGTCGAGCTTGCCGTTGAGGTCGGGCATCACGAGGCCGACGGCCTTGGCGGCGCCGGTGGAGGTGGGGATCATCGACAGCGCAGCGGCGCGGCCGCGGTAGAGATCCTTGTGCATCGTATCGAGCGTCGGCTGGTCGCCGGTGTAGGAGTGGATGGTCGTCATCATGCCCTTCTCGATGCCGATGGCGTCGTGGAGGACGCTGACCACCGGCACGAGGCAGTTGGTGGTGCACGAGGCGTTGGAGACGATCATGTGCTCCTTCGTGAGCTTCTGATGGTTCACGCCGTAGACGACGGTGAGGTCGGAATTCTCGCCGGGGGCCGAGATCAGCACGCGCTTCGCGCCCGCCTGAAGGTGGGCTGCGGCTTTTTCTTTCGCGGTGAAGATGCCGGTGCACTCGAACGCGATGTCGACGTTGAGATCCTTGTGCGGCAGCTGGGCCGGGTCCTTGATCGCGGTGACCTTGAAGGTCTGGTTGCCGACGGAGACCATGTCGCCCTCGACCTTCACGTCCATGTTCAGCGGGCCGTGTACGCTATCGTACTTCAGCAGATGGACGTTGGTCTCGACCGGGCCGAGATCGTTGACGGCGACGACTTCGATGTCGGTGCGCTTGTGTTCCAGGATGGAACGGAGAACCAGCCTGCCGATACGGCCGAAACCGTTGATCGCAACACGAACAGCCATCGCAAAACCTCACATATCCGATGCGGCCATGGATGCGCAGGACGTGCCAGTCTCCACGGTCTTTATGCCGGGGCTAATAGCGGATTTTCGGCGTGATGCGAGAGGAAAGCGCGGTGAAATGAACGCAATTCCGTGTCGCGCTTCGTGAGGCGGGCGAGAAGGAGGGTTACAGCCGCGCTTTCGCCGCCTTCACCACCTCTTCCGCGGTGATTCCGAAATGCTTGTAGAGCGCCTTGTAGGGCGCGCTCGCGCCGAAGCCTGTCATCCCGACGAAGCCGCCTTCGGGGCCGATCCAGCGGTCCCAGCCGTCGCGGACGCCGGCTTCGATGGCGACTTTGGGCAGGGCGCCGCCGAGTGTTTCCGAGCGGTAGGTGTCGGGCTGGGCCGCGAACAGTTCGAAGCACGGAAGCGAAACGACGCGGGCGCCGATGCCTTCTGCTTCGAGATGCTTCTGTGCTTCGAGGGCGATCTCGATTTCCGAGCCTGTCGCGATGAGGACGACTTTCTCGGGTTTGCTCGCAGGGCTGAGCACATAGCCGCCCCTGGCGACGAGGTTGTCGTTCGTGTGCGCCCTGCGCGCAGGCGCGAGGTTCTGGCGGGTGAGGGCGATCAGCGACGGGCCCGTTGTCGTCTCGAGCGCGAGCTCCCAGGCTTCGGCTGTCTCGACGCCGTCGGCCGGGCGGAAGACGAGCAGGTTCGGGATCATGCGCAAGCTGGCGACATGCTCGACCGGTTGGTGCGTCGGGCCGTCTTCGCCGACGCCGATCGAGTCGTGCGTCATCACATGGATCACGCGCTGACCCATCAGCGCGCCGAGGCGGATGGCGGGGCGGGAGTAATCCGAGAAGACGAGGAAGGTGCCGGAGTAGGGGACGACGCCGCCATGCAGCGCCATGCCGTTCATCGCGGCGGCCATCGCATGCTCGCGGATGCCCCAGTGGACGTAACGGCCGCCATACGCATCCGCCGTGAATGGCGCTTTGGCCGCCGCCGTGCGTGTGTTGTTGGAGCCGGTGAGATCGGCTGAGCCGCCGATCATTTCCGGCATCAGTTCGGTCGCCACCTCGAGGGCGGCGCCCGACCATTTGCGCGTGGCGTCGGCCTTCTGCGCCTCGACGATCTTCTTCTTGTGGGCGTTCAGCGCCGCCGAGAGGCCTTTCGGGACCGCGCCTGAAAGGGCGGTGTTGAAGGCGTCGCACTTGTCACTGGCGGCGAGGCGGTGCTCCCACGCTTCGCGATGCCGGGCGCCCTGTGCGCCGATCCTGCGCCATTCCTTCAGCACGTCTTCCGGCACGACAAAGGGTTCGTGCGGCCAGTCGATGGCCTTGCGTATGCCGGCGATCTCTTCTGCGCCATAGGGGCCGCCATGGGCGGGTCCGGTGCCTGCGATCTTGGGCGCGCCAAAGCCGATGATGGTCTTGCAGGCGATCAGCGAGGGACGATCTGATTGCTGCGCCGAGAGAAGCGCGCCGCGCACCGCGTCCATGTTGTGGCCGTCAACGCGCGCGACATTCCAGCCTGACGCCTTGAAGCGCTTCACCTGATCGGTGGCGTCCGACATGCCGGTCGAGCCGTCGATGGTGACGGCGTTGTCGTCGAACAGCACGATCAGGTTCTTGAGGCGCAGATGGCCGGCCAGCGTGATGGCTTCCTGGCTGATGCCTTCCATCAGGCAGCCATCGCCTGCGATCACATAGGTGCGGTGGTTGACGAGGTCGTCGCCGAACCGCGCATTGAGGTGGCGCTCAGCCATCGCCATGCCGACCGCGTTGGCGAGACCCTGGCCGAGCGGGCCGGTGGTCGTCTCGACCCCGGGCGTGTGGCCGAATTCCGGGTGGCCCGGGGTCTTCGAGCCGAGCTGGCGGAAATTGCGGATCTCATCGAGCGTCATGCCCGGATAGCCGGTGAGGTAGAACAGGGAATACAGCAGCATCGAGCCGTGGCCGGCCGACAGGACAAGGCGGTCGCGGTCCGGCCAGTCCGGGTTTGCCGCGTCGAATTTCAGGAATTCCTGGAACAGCAGGGTCGCGCAATCGGCGAAGCCGAGCGGCAGGCCGCAATGGCCGCTCTGGGCTTTCTCTACGGCATCCATGCTGAGCGCCCGGATCGCATTGGCGAGCGGTAATTGCGGCATGTGATCTCTCCGGGCGGGTCGTGGGCTGGTTAACGGCTTTGCGCTGCGGTTCAAAGGGAATATGCCGCCGCACCCCGCCATTGCGCCGATTGTTCACAGGCTTCAGATTGGGCTTGCGGGAAGGGCCGTGATGACGAAGACGCCTGAAGACACGCAGGAAATGGACGACGCGCTGAAGCGGCTCGAAGGGGCGATCGACCGGCTGGAAGGCCGGCTCGACAGTCTTTTCCAGCGGCTTGAGGGCTCGCGCGCCTATGAAAAAGAGGCGGACGCCCTGCGCAAGGACCGGGCGCGGCTGGCCAGCGATCTTGACGTTGCGAAAGCGCGCGAGAAGGAGCTGCAGCGGCTCGCCGACGAGGCGTCCGAGGCGCTGGGGGCGGCTATTTCCGAGGTTCGCGAGGCCCTCGGAAAAGTCTGATCTGGTGCTATAGTCGGTTGATCAGAAGGGCGTGATTCTGCGTGGCCAAGGCTGAACTCGAAATCGCAGGAAGGCGCTATGCGCTGAGTTGCGCACCCGGCCAGGAGGCGCGGCTGGAAGAGCTTGGCGCGCGTTTCGACCAGCGCGTGCTGGAGCTGACCGAAGCGCTTGGCGATCTCGGTCCCGAACGCCTGTTCCTTGCAGCGGGCCTGTCGCTGCTCGACGAACTCGATGCTCAGGCGGTCGGCACAGGCGCCAAGGCCATGGATGACCGCATCCGCAATCTCGAGAACCGCGCGGCGACGCTGCTCACGGACGCGGCGGCTCGCATCGAGATGCTGTCACGCCGGGTGGATGAGGCGAGCTAGGTCGCAAGCTCAAGCGTTTTGCACGTCGAGGGAGTCTCTCGCCGCGCCTGGAATGCCGGCAACTTCTACCGCGCCACCAACCACACCACGCCCACCGCCAGCGCCACGCCGAGAGCCAGACGCCACAGCGGGATCGGTTCGATTCCTGTTGCCGGCCCGGTGAGATTCGTCCCGCGGCGCTTGCCGCTGAGCATCGGGCTGATCAGGTTGATGCGCTTCACCACGAGATAGAAGGCGATCGCTGCGAGGTGGAGCAGGATCAGCGCGAACAGGACGTTGAAGAAGTCCTCGTGAAAGTCGGTGACGTCCTTCGCCGTGTCGTAGTCGATGTGGCGATTGAGGGGACCTGCGAACAGTCCATCTGTGTCTGTCGCAAAGAGGCCAAGTCCGACCTGCACGATGATCGCTACAAGAAGCGCGACGACGCTGAGCGCGCCGAGCGGGTTGTGGCCGAAGGCTGCGCGATAGTCCTTGCTGAACAATTTGGGGATGTAGCCGAGGACGGCTGCGGGGCCCTTGATGAAGTGCGAGAACCGCGCGGTCTGGGGCCCCGCGAAGCCCCAGTAGATGCGGAACACCAGCAGGCCGAGCACAGTGAGGCCCGACCAGTAGTGGATGTCCATCTGCTTGTTCTCGACACTCCACCATGACGTGGCGATGCCAATGGCGAGCGCCCAATGGACCAGCCGCGTCGGGACATCCCACACCTTCTGCGCCGCCGGAGCTGCTACAGGCGTGAGAGGTTCCGGCGGCTGGCCCGGTTCCATGCGCGACTGCTGACTACTTGTCTTCCTGCCGGAACTTGTCGTGGCAGCCCTTGCAGGTACCGCCGGTCACCGGGAACTGAGTCTTGAAGGCTGCGGCGTCGGTGACGGCGGCGAGCTTTCCGGACTCTTCCTGCAGCTTCACGACGGCGGCATCGAACGTCGCGCGGTCCGTCCAGATCTCTGCCTTGGCCTCGGTCTTGATCCCGCTTTCGGGGCCCGTGCCGGCCGGGAACCAGGTCGCCATCTGATCGGCGTAGCCCTTTATCTTCGTGGCGGCGGCTGTGACTGCCGCCATGTCGGGCGCATCGAGCTTCATGTTGTCCTGCAGGACCTTCATGTTCTTGCCGATGTCCTCGTAATTGTCGTGCCGCATTTTCATGAAGGCGGGGATGTCGGCCGGCGCAGCGCCAATCTCAGTTGTTGCGGCGGGCGTGACTTCCGGCGCCGGGGCGGGTGCTTCTGCGACAGGCGTTGGTTCGGCTGGGGCCGGTTCTCCGCCGCCGCAGGCGGCAAGTCCAAGCGCCAGGATGGCGGCAGTCGCAAACAGCTTCATCTTCATGGCGGGGTCCCTCAGCCAGGTCATTCTGCTCAGGGAACGCTAGTGGGGCGCGACAGGTTGCGTCAACTCACAGACAAGACAGGAATTGGGATGATGCAGGAAACCCGAAAGTGCGTATGAGGAGCGCTCACCGACGGATCAGAAATCTTGCACCTCACCGCCCGCGACCCTGAAACAATCCTCGCCGAAGTGTTCGGCCATGCGGTCTTCCGCGGCCAGCAGGGCGATGTGGTGCGTCATGTGACGGATGGCGGCGATGCTGTCGTGCTGTTTCCGACGGGGGCGGGGAAATCGCTTTGCTATCAGGTGCCCGCGCTGTGCCGGCCGGGGGTGGCGATCATCATCTCACCCCTGATTGCGTTGATGCGCGATCAGGTCGAGGCGCTGAAGCAGGCGGGCGTGCCGGCTGCCATGCTCAACTCCTCCCTCAATGCGGACGAGGCGCGCATCGTGCGGGACGATCTGCGGGAAGATCGGCTGAAGCTGCTCTACGTGGCGCCGGAACGTCTGGTGACGGCGGGCTTCCAGCAGATGCTGCAGGACGCGCATATCAGCCTGTTCGCCATCGACGAGGCGCATTGCGTCTCGCAATGGGGCCATGATTTCCGTCCGGAATATCGCGAGCTTTCGGGCATCGCCGCCAACTTTCCAGGCGTTCCGCGCATGGCGCTTACCGCCACTGCCGATCCGGCAACGCGCGCCGACATCATTGATCGGCTTGGCCTGCAGAATGCGACGGTGTTCGCCTCCAGCTTCGACCGGCCGAACATTTCCTACACGATGGTGCAGCGGCAGAAGGGCCGCGAGCAGCTGCTCGATTTTCTGTCCACCCGGCGCGGCGAGAGCGGCATCGTCTACTGTCTGTCGCGCAAGAAGGTGGAAGAGGCGGCAACGTGGCTGAACGGGCAGGGCGTGCGCGCGCTGCCCTATCATGCGGGCATGGATGCGGGCGCACGGTCGCGCAATCAGGACGCGTTCATCAAGGAGGACGGCGTCGTGATGACGGCGACCGTCGCCTTCGGCATGGGCATCGACAAGCCTGACGTGCGCTTCGTCGCGCATCTCGACATGCCGGGCTCGATCGAGGCGTACTACCAGGAGACTGGCCGCGCCGGCCGCGATGGCGATCCGGCTGCCGCGTGGATGTGCTATGCGATGAGCGACGTGGTGCTTCGTCGCCGCATGATCGACGACGGGGCGGCGCCCGAAGAGGTGAAGCGTGTTGAGCGCTCGAAGCTCAATGCGCTTCTCAACATCTGCGAGACGACGACGTGCCGGCGGCAGGCGATCCTGTCCTGGTTCGGCGAAGCGCATCCGGGCAATTGCGGAAACTGCGACAACTGCCTGACGCCTGCCGACACGTGGGATGCAACCGACGCCGTCATCAAGGCGATGTCCGCCATTTACCGTACGGGCGAGCGGTTCGGCATGATGCATGTCGTCGACGTTCTGACGGGCAAGGCGACGGAAAAGGTCGAGCGTCTCGGCCATGACAAGCTGGCGGTGTTTGGCAAGGGCGCCGATGTCGACGCCAAGACGTGGCAGTCCGTGCTGCGGCAGATCTCGGCGTCAGGGCTAGTCGTAGTCGGGTCGGAGCATGGCGGTCTCAGTCTCAGCGAGGAGGCGCGGCCGATCCTGCGTGGCGAACAGCGCGTCATGCTGCGCCGGGACACTCACAAGCGCGCCGC
>Ga0209550_10004536_pt1 | contig 13156 bp, 13 predicted proteins | sample LauGreSuBDMM15SN_2_FD_187567 | JGI IMG/M metagenome (GOLD analysis project Ga0209550, IMG submission 187567) | Freshwater lake microbial communities from Lake Michigan, USA - Su13.BD.MM15.SN (SPAdes) (version 5) | ecosystem: Environmental > Aquatic > Freshwater > Lake | place: Lake Michigan... | reverse complement strand
CCCCCCACTTTTGACCCCTTACGATGGCCGGCAGACCTCCTGAATCGGCTCGGTTTTGACCCTCCTGAATACCGTCCTGGCGTGGTGTGCCTCACGGCAAACCCTTGATTTAACGGGTTGAGGGCATGTTTCACGTGAAACAATCGGGAGACCAAAAACCTTCAGATGTTTCACGTGAAACATTATGAGACCACCCCGCCCGAGGCCGATGTTCCACGTGAAACATCGGTCAACATCCACCCGATGTCCACAGGCTGCACCTACACTGACAGTGTCCACCCAAACACCACAGAGCAAGGAGACACCCCTTCGTGAGCGATTCAGACTGCACTGTCCTTGCTATATCCCTACAGAAGGGCGGCGTTGGCAAGACCACGACCGCTATCAACTTGGGGGCAGCTCTCGCTGAGTTGGGCTTTCGGACCTTGATTATTGACCTCGACCCACAGGGCAACGCCTCGTCTGGTCTCGGCGTCAGGCCGCCAGAAGATGCGCCGACCATTGCCGAAGTGTTGCGCCGCGAGGAAACCCTCGACAGCATTATTGAGCCCACAGCAGAAAAGAACTTGTTTGTTGCCCCGGCCCCCACCGGTCAGGCACTTGCAGAAGTCGAAGCGCAGCTTGTTGCTGAGATGTTCCCCCAGCCACGGTTGAAAGATGCCATTGATGCGTGTCGTGATGACTGGGATTATGTGCTGCTTGACTGCCCGCCCACACTTGGTCGTCTCACAGTGAATGCCTTTATGGCGGCCGACGCTATTTTGGCGCCCGTGCAGTGCCAATACTTTGCACTTGAAGGCCTTCGCGATCTCAGCGAAGTGGTGAAGCAAGTACAACAGGCATTGAACCCAACACTTGAAATTGCCCATTATCTATTGACGATGTCAGAGGGCAGCAAAAAGTTGTCGTCAGAAGTTGAAGCCGAATTGCGTTCTGCATACGGTAAAAAAGTATTTCGTAGTTCAATTCCATACAACGTGAAATTGGCAGAAGCTCCATCAATGGAACGGTCGGTCTTGAAGCATGCCAGCACCTCTAAAGGTGCAAAGGCATATCGCGACGTAGCAAAGGAGTTGAGCCATGGTAGAACGCCGAAAGCTAGGTAAGGGTCTTTCGACTCTCATCCCCACAACGAGAGAAGACGCAACAACGCCCACAACAGCAACGCCTGCATCAGCCACGAAGACTTCAGCACCGCGTGAAGATCTGCCGGCCTCTGCGTTGCGTGATGTGCCGACATCATCTATCGAGCCGAACCCACATCAGCCGCGTGTTCATTTTGATGAGGATTCATTGAGTGATTTGGCAAAGTCGATAAAAGAAATTGGCATCTTGCAACCATTGCTTGTTCGTGAGATGTCACCTGGCAAGTTCCAACTGATTGCTGGTGAACGTCGTTGGCGTGCAGCGCAGAAGGCAAAGCTGTCAGTTGTTCCGGTTGTGGTTCGCGAGATCAACGAACTTGGTTCAGTAGAGCAAGCGCTAGTAGAGAACTTGCATCGCCAAGATCTCACAGCACTTGAAGAAGCATCTGCTTATCAGCAACTGTCTGAAGATTTTTCAATGACACATGAGCAGATTGCAAAACGAGTGGGCAAGAGTCGCGCTGCCATCACGAACGCATTGCGCCTGCTATCACTTCCGGCAGCGGTGCAGGGCTATTTGGCAGATGGTCGATTGACAGCTGGTCATGCTCGTGCATTGTTGGCAAGTACCTCCACCCGTGTGATGGAAGAACTTGCAGCACTTGCAGTGCGCGACGGCTGGTCAGTACGGGCCACGGAAGATGCAGTGAAAAATGGAGTTCCTGGGGTCGATAAGCCAAAACCAACAACAGGTGGAGGGACCACCACGTTGCGACCAGCTGGCTTGTTGGAACTAGAAAACCTCTTGGCGGAGTTCCTTGATACGAAGGTAAGTGTCTCGATGGCCGGCAAACGAGGACGGATCAGCATTGAGTTCGCAGATCTCATTGATCTTGAGCGTATTTATCGCCATATGACTGACTAATCAGTCAGTAAGCGTTTCAAATAACAACGGTGTATTTATCCACATCGATATCACCCTCAACTGTGGGTAGAGACTTCAAAGTTACACACAGCTGTGGATTGCCTGTGGATAACTAGATCTCGTGCAATGGATTTTCGCGCCAGGCATCAAAGGCATCCGTAATTGCCAATGCAAGTGAGCTGGTGGTCAACGCGACCATGTCAGCTGGGCCCATGGAACACAGAATTGCAGGCATTCTCGTTTCGCGAAGCACCGGATGACGAATTCCAATGGTTCGAACTGACAATTCGGGCACGCGCGATGAGATTGCGGCTGCAACACGCATAGCAAGGTTGCGTCCGCCGACACTGACAAATGTTGGCACTTCATAAAAGTAAATAATGCAGCCGTCTTCGCTTGATACTTCGCAACCGATGTATACGTCCGCCGCAAATTGGTTAGCCGCTTGCGCTTGTGACGATGCATCTGCATCAACAGACGTTGCTAACGGATGAGTTTGTTTTGCACGCCGAAGAACTGCGTGTGCAAGTTGTGCTCCACCAGTGAAATACCCAACAACAAGTCGTGCGTCGTCACGTGCATCAGTGTTGCCTAAGTCAATTGATTCACGCACAGCGGCAACGCCGGGACCTGCTCCAGATTGTGAGCCCATCTGCTTCAAAAACTCAATGAATTCAGGGCTACAGATGCCATTTGCAGCGATGCCCATATTGCGTTGAAACTCTGAAACAGCATCAACAACGCTTTGGCCATAGATGCCATCGACACGTCCGCAGTTGAAACCTAGACGGTTCAGTTGTGTTTGCAATTCGGCAACATCATCGCCACGAATATTGGGGGTGCGAAGAAACAGCAAACGTTCACCGAGCGACCATGACGTTTCAATTAATGCCGACCAAGTTTGTTCATCGCATTCGCCGGTAGCAGCAAGACCGTATGAATCTTGAAATGACAGAACAGCGCTGTGCGTACGCGCACAGAAGTTGGAATCTTCAGCAGAGCCAGGTGCAAGAAAACCTGCAGCAGAGAGACGACGTTGTAGATCATGCACCGCTGGACCGCGGTGGCCTGGACCTATTGGGAAGCCGGAAGAAATTTGGAAAGCTCCTCGAGCATGCGGCCCTTGGGCATCGCACCAACAATTTTGGTCTTGATCTCACCTTTGTCGAACAACAACATGGTGGGAATGCTCATGACATTGAATCGACCAGCGATATCGCCATAGTCGTCAACGTTGAGTTTTGCGATGGTGATTTGGCTTGGCATCTCAGCACCGATTTGATCGAGGATGGGTGCAATTTGCTTGCACGGCCCGCACCATTCGGCCCAAAAGTCAACCAAAATCGGTGTATCTGAACTGTTGATTACCTCATCAAATGTGGCACTAGTAAGTGTGATAGCCATAGCAAAACCTCTCGTCGTTGCCTATGTTACTGCCGCAATGTTTAATGGGGGCGATAGGTGCCGATGGCAGGAATGAGCTCTATTGATTGTGCGCCAATCACGCTTAAACAATCGGGGACTGCAGCGATGACTGCGCTGAGGCATTCGGCAATAGCAGTGGGCTTACCAGGCAAGGTGATGATGAGTGCCGAACCACGAATTCCTGCAGTTTGACGCGACAAAATGGCTGTCGGAATCAGGCCAATCGAGACCGCGCGCATTGCTTCTCCGAATCCGGGGAGCATCTTGCTACATACCGCTTCGGTTGCTTCTGGCGTGACATCGCGCGGTGACGGGCCGGTGCCGCCTGTCGTGATGACCAACGAGCAATTCTGCACATCAATCAGATCAATCAGTGTTGCCGAGATGGTGTTGAGCTCATCAGGAATCAGGCAATCGACGAATTCGATAGGGGATGTGATGCAACCGTTCAGGAACTGACGGATGGCGGGGCCACCTTTGTCTTCATAGACGCCGGAAGAGGCCCGGTCTGAAACCGAAACGACACCGATGCGCGTAGTCATGACTAGTGCTGGTGCTCGAGCCAGCGCTCGCAATCAAGAGCCGCCATACAGCCAGAACCAGCAGCGGTGATTGCTTGGCGATACGTGTGGTCTTGCACATCACCACAAGCAAAGATGCCTTCGATGTCTGTGTACGTGGAACCGTCACGGGTCATCAAGTACCCGGAATCTTCCATGTTCAGCACACTTTGGAAAATTGCCGTGTTTGGCTTGTGGCCAATAGCAATAAACAAACCGGTGACAGCGAGTGGGCTTGTTGCACCAGTGACTGTGTCGGTAAGTGTGACACCAGAGAGTGATTGCTCACCGTGTAGTTCAGAAACTTTTGAGTTCCAATGAATTTCAATCTTCTCATTCGCGATTGCACGGTCTTGCATGATGCGAGATGCACGCAATGCATCACGACGAACAATGAGGTGAACCTTTGATGCAAACTTTGTGAGGAATGTGGCTTCTTCAACTGCTGAGTCACCGCCACCGACAACGACGATTTCTTGACCGCGAAAGAAGAACCCGTCGCATGTTGCACAGGTGGAGACACCATGGCCAATAAGCTCGGTTTCCTTAGGTAAATCAAGCATTAATGACTGTGCACCTGTTGCAACAATGATGGAGTTGGCACTGTATTCAGTGTCGCGAATCCATACTTTGAATGGTCGTGATGAGAAGTCAACCTTCGTTACTTTTTCAGTAATGAACTCTGCACCGAAGCGTTCTGCCTGAGAACGGAAATTCATCATGAGTTCTGGACCCATGATTCCTTCAGGAAAGCCAGGAAAGTTTTCAACCTCAGTTGTCAACATGAGTTGACCGCCTGGCTGATCGCTACTGGAACTTGGTTCACCTTCAATGACAAGAGGCTCAAGTGACGCACGAGCAGTGTAAATAGCTGCTGTGAGTCCGGCAGGGCCTGAGCCAATGATGATGGTGTTGCGAACGTTGCTCATTTATTTATCTTCTTCTGTGTAACGGCGGCGCATCAGTAGGGCTCCGATGAGCCCAAATACTGCGGCAAGGATGAAATATGAAATCCATACGGCTGCTTCGTGGTTGACAACGGCGTCAAGTGCTGCTTGCAGTCCGCGGGTAAGACCCACGACGAACAAAACAACCATTGCAACCACACCGAATGCTCCGAGCAGGCCAAAGACAATGCCCCGGGCTGTGGTGACGAGTGGTTGCGTGGTGTACCGACGAATGGTGCTGACGATGCGGTCGATTAAATCGACAGAGCGGTCCGCCCATTCAGGATCGGTCAGAGGGTTTGACACCATGGGTTCAGCCTAACGGCGACACCAAGTAGGGCAATGGGCTTACGGCTGTACAGGAAGTGGATAACTGGCAATAACAGCACATGTAGATGGGTTCACAATGATGAGGTCTTGTTTGGAACTCCACACTTCTCGCACGGAACCAGCTGACAAATAGGTACCAACGAATGTGTAGTCAGCCAGATTCGCGCCACACACAGAACCTTTGACCGGAACTGTGGTGGTGACTACGCCATTTCTCGGGGTCACGTTCGAGTCAGTGGACGGGGAAAGTGATGCGTAGAGAGCATTGCCACCAACAAGCAGGACGATGACTGCAGCGGCCGCACCAAGCCATTTGATGCGAGAGTGAGAGGAGGTGGTTGAGATTTCACCGAGGGCGGCGGTGATGTGCTGGTTGCGTAATGCATCAGACGCAGGGGCAATATCACGAAGGGCGGCCACAATCTCGGGGTCTAGGTCATCATCGTTCATGGTGCATTCCCTTCGGGCGGCGCAGTAGTGGTCTTTGTCTGACGATCTGACGACACATTTTGGTTCCCCAAGATTTCAGCTAATTGTGCGCGACCACGCGCGAGCCGAGACCGAACAGTCCCGACCGGCACCCCCTGAATGGCGGCAATCTCTTCGTAATCAAGATCGGCGACGTGGCGAAGAACGATGGCGGTGCGATATTCCTCTGGCAATTGGGATAAGGCGCCTGAAACATCCATTTGGGCATCAACGGCACCGGTTCGGTCGCCAGCAGGCGAGTCGTAGACCGACTCCTTATCTGTAGGAAGAGGACGACGTTTGATGCGGCGCACTTCATCAAGGGCCGCGTTTGTGGCAATGCGATAGACCCAGGTTGAAAACTTTGAGCGACCATCGAACGAGGGAAGTGCGCGAACAATGGAGATCAGCGCCATTTGAGTGGCATCTTCAGCGTCTGACTTATTGATGACAATGCGGTGACAGACCGCCCGCACAGTGTCGTAGTGAACACGTAACAGGGCGTCAACGGCGCTTTGGTCGCCACGCTTGGCACGACGAACGAGAATGGAATCATCAACATCTGTGATGGCAACAGACTAGTTAGTTGATTGAGTGCGCTATTTCCCTGATGTGAACGAAAGGTCAGACAGCATGCCCTTATAGGGATTGCTGTTGCTGCACGAGGTGCTCCGCCCGGCTTCGCGCATCAAGAGCAAGACGTTTCGAGCTGGTGTGGCGACCGGGAACGTTGCAGCACCTGGCGCAGCGCCATTTGAATCTGCAACGCGAAGGCCCCAACCGTCAAGCGTGGTGGGAATTGCTTCACTTGTTGACACAAAGACGTCGGCATTCCACGGGGCAGTTGCGAATGTTGCGGCCAAAGAGCCAATACCGATGCCAGACAACTGCACGACTACTCCGACCCCACCTTTAGAACCGAAATACTGATTTTGGTAACACGAGGTGGTCCACGACGTGGCCGGATTGTTGTCAGTGAGGTTAGGAATCATGGCTTCGTTCTCTTGCCCATCGTCACCCTTGGGGTCATAACTTCGTAAACCGACTACCGACACAGGACCAACGACAATGTCATTCACAACAACAGGTGCAACACCGCCAGGAACCGATTTTGTGTTTTGTAATCCGCGCCACAACATCACCGACATCACTAATGCAGCAACAAGCAGCAATGCAATGGGAATGTACTTGCGCTTTGTAGACGTTTGTTGCGAGGGAGGCAATGACTTGTCTGTGCGTACAATTCCGCGCGGTGTTATGTCTCGCTTCGCAACAGGCTTGTGTGGTGTGTCGTCATTTTCCACTACCGAAAATTGACGCGGTTGCTTTTTTGGCAACAACGGATCATTGAGATCTGGACGTGATCGCGAAGTTGTTGGCGCACTGACTGCAGGTGAGAGACCACCGACTGGCGTCATCGCATCGTGCACATTTTTAATGGCAGATTCAAGAGCTTGTGCTACTTCGTTGCAGTCGTCGTAACGATGCTCAGGTTTGCGGCGCAACATCTTGTTGATGACTGCAATGACATTGCTTGGCACATCAGAGCGAATTCCGGTGAGCGGAGTGGGGTCGCGTTGCAGACGAGCGACTGCAGTTGCTTGATCGTTGTCTTCCTTAAAAGGAGCATGTCCTGCTAGGCATTCGTACAACACGAGCCCCAGTGAATACATGTCTGCGCGACCATCAAGATCACGGCCCTGCACTTGTTCAGGAGACAAATACTTTGCAGTTCCCATCATGATGTCAACACGAGTGAGGTCTGTTCCATCTTCTTTAGAACTCTTGAGCGGCTTGGCAATACCAAAATCTGTCAACAACACTTCGCCTTGTTGCATGATGAGAATGTTTCCTGGCTTGATGTCGCGGTGCACAATGTTCTCTGCGTGAGCTTTGGCAAGTGCAGCTGCAATTGCGCGACCAATGTGCACAGTGAGATGAACGCTGAGCATTCCCGCTTGGTCCGAGTCGTTAGCTTCATCAAGTAATTCGCGTAGTGATTTACCTTCAATGAGCCGCATGATTAATGCAACTTGACCATTTTCTTCGACGCAGTCATACACCGGAACAATGTTTGGATGAGTGAGTCGTGCAAGAGCGCGAGCTTCGCGACGAAATCGCTCGGTGACGATTGGATCATCCATAACACTTGCGCGTAAAAGTTTCACAGCGACTAATCGACCAAGATGTAAGTCAGTTGCACGCCACACATCGGCCATGCCACCAGAAGCAATCGTGCTCTCAAGACGGTACCTATTACCTATGAGGTCATCGGAGTGTCGTGCTGCAGCCATTACTGGGAGCAAACGCTACTTCTGAAACACCCCCTAGACGGGGTATACCCCTTATGCCGAAAGGAGAAAAACGATTCCGATTGTTCCTTGACCGGCGTGAGTGCCGATAACTGCACCGATGTCACCAACAATAATTTCGCCGGTGTAGACCTCTTTCACCATTGCAATGAACGAATCGATGTCTGCACATTGTGCATTCAGAACGGCGAGTCGCTCGATGGGAACTTCTTGGTTGCGCAAAATGTCAACGAGGTGCGCAAGTGCTTTTGATCGTGTGCGCTGTTTGCCAGCTTCTTCAACAAGACCATTCGTTATTGAGATCAACGGCTTGATTGACATCACGGTTGCAAGCATGGCCTTTGCGCCACCGATGCGACCACCCTTTTTCAAGTTGTCGAGCGTGTCGAGTGCAGCAAACACGCGGGTTCGAGGAATCACTGATTGTGCTCGAGCAACAACTTCGTCGGCTGAAGCACCGGTACTGGCTAGTTCGGCGCAGGCCAGCACGGTGAGGCCAAGGCCCATTGAGGCATTGCGACTGTCGACGATGCGAACGTCAATGCCAGGTGCGACAGCACGAGCTGCAAGAACTGCGCTTTGCATTGTGGCTGACAGGTCTGACGACAGTGCGACAACGACGATGGCAGTTGCTCCTTCTGCAGCAAGGCTTCGGTAGGTTTCCTCAAAATTTCCCTGCGACGGAGCAGCGGTCTCGGGCAATGTGGCAGACGCCGCACATTTCGACCAGAACTCCGTGGCGGTGATGGTGGTGCGGTCGATGTATTCGGTGTCGCCGAAACGAACAGTGAGGGGAACAATGCGAATTCCCAAGGCATCGGCCATGGCTTGTGGAAGGTCACAGGAAGAATCGGTCACTATGCGTACGGTCATGAATTAAACCGTAGTCGCGTTGAGCCGTTCGCGTCGTGCTGACCGACGGTTCGACCACCACCATGCAAAAAGCAACACAAGGAGAGCGAGGCTTACGACTTGCCCGTACGCCGCGATGGCGTTCACGTTGGCAGAAATAGTGATCGGGTCGACAACCGATTGGCTGCCGTCTGGCGTTGACACCCAGATTGAGATGGGAATTTCACCGCTCGCGCGTGTCGTGGCAGTCACATTGAGTTCTGTGGTTCCACCCTTTGTGAGCACAACGATTCGGCTGGGATCAGTCAAGGTCAATTTGGCACTAGTCAAGCGCACTCGCACAGTGAGGTCTTGGTCTGAGTCATTGCGAACCTGGAGACGAATCGCCCCAGTGCGGCTAGAGAGCGTGACTGACTTTGGCGTGGTAACAGTGACTGCGTCGCGCGTTGCTCGCATAATTGTGCGTAATGAAGTGATGTACGTACCAGGGGCTGCAGTGATGGTGGACGTACCGAGCGAAAAGAGCGATGGCCAGGACTCACGGCGGACATCGTCAGGGCCAAGCATGGACAAGGTCGCGTCTAGGTCTCGCCGTGTCGCACGGATACTTGCGGTGCGGCTGGTGTCGAACGAGGTGCTGTTTTTCGTGAAGGCAACTGCTGGGGTGATTGGGTTAACAACGATGGCGCCCCCAAAGTCATTCATAGAGAAGCCTCCGGATTGGGATAAGGCCCGCGTTGCGGTGACGACCGCGCCAGACTCGGCAGCATCGTTAAATTGAGCAATAACACCCATCTTGATTTCTGTCGGATCGTTCTCTTCGGCCAGCAGATCGTCTCGTTCCACTAATAGCTCAGCAGCAATTTTGTAGGCGAGACGTTCAGAGCCTGCTGGTTGCGCGTGCTTTATCTGAGCAACACCATTCAACGGACTGACAACTGAAATCAATTCGTTGCCAGTCCGTGTTGCACGACCGAGCAGTGATAACGATCGCTCGCTTGTCACTAAAGTTTGCGCAGAAGGCAACAAGATCACTGATGTGATTCCGGCAGACTTCAATACCGACATTGCTGGTGCATCAATGTTGTCAGCCGCAACCCACGTCTGACGTTGAATCGTGACTCCGGGTAGAAGTCGATTCAGTATCTTTTCTCCAAATCTCAGTTGAGCAGCAAATTCCGATGACAAATTCATTGCGGCAAAAAGCGAGGGATTAGTCGGCGCAAACGTGGTGTTCACTATTGTCCGATTTCGCAATAGATCTCGCAATTTTGTAAAGAGTTCAACGTCTGCAGGCACTGGTGAGTTGGCAAATGCAGCAATGGTTTCAGGCTGAATAGAGATGGTGACGTTGTAACGAAACGTTGAGAGAAAATCAATAAGGCGTGTAATGGCATCGCGTGCATTGTCAGTGACAACCGACGGACCATTTGGCGCCAACGATGGAGGGCTAGTGACCGAAACGACTGTACTGAACGGAACAACTGGAGTTTCAAGTTTCGGATCGCGACGATTTAAGAATGTCAATACCGACGTAACAACATCACCCGTTTGTGGATCAACGATACGGATAGTGAGTGGGTAGACGCCCTCAAAGGGAATTGATAATGACGCGCCCTGTTTGTCACTGGTGCTGATGGGGACAACAGCGACGAGGCGACCTTCATAATCACGAGTGATGCGCGACATTCGAAAACTGATTGAGTCAGTCACAGCCGGGATGACATCGCCGCCGGCGATTGAACGAAACGAATCTCGTGAAGCAACTCGACGATGAAGAAGAAATTCAAGCCGATCATCTGCGGCAACGAAGGTGTCAAGGTCGGGTGCCAGAACAAATCGCGAATTAACTGTGGTTAAAACATTGAATGGCTGAGAAACAATTTTTAGTTCGGGTATCCCCAGTGCTGTTGTGTGGGTGCCTGCATTAACCTGAGTTACGGGCGACACAATGCCAAGTGCAACAAGGCTCACTGTAAGAAATCGCATGAATCTCATGCTGACAACTGCCGTTCCATCACCAAAAGGTTGTAGTCGAGAGAAACAAATCCGTTGCGTTTATATATGGATAGTGCGGCGGCGTTCGAGACCTCAGTGTTCACGACTGTTGAACTGCATCCGCGGGAGTGAATCCATGACAATGAATTCTGCACCAACGAACTGGCAACTCCGTGGCGTTGGAAATCGGGGTGGACTGCAAGTCTCTGGATGAACCCATAGGAATCCGTGATCCCGGCGATGACAAAGCCAGTCAGTTTGCCATCATCGTGAGAAACAAATATGCGTGCCCGGCGTGTGGCGTTGAGTGCTTCGCGAAATGTCTGCTGATCCATCATCCACTCGTCACCAAATGCCACACGGTCAATGCGAAGAATTCCCTCAACAATCGACGGCGAAGGCATACGGGACATGGGAAAACGTGGACGAGCGGAACGCAATGGCTGAGTAACGACGACTGGCACTGTATGAGAGCGTTCCAGCAACGTCAGTTTTTGCGAAGTGTTGAAGCCAACCGCAGAAAGCGCAGTTGCAGCTATGGGGGCAACGGGGGAGGTGCGAACACTGTCGTAGCCCCACCGTGACAAAGTGTCGACCCAGGACTGCAAAATGGGGGTGTCAGGCAACTGCACGGTTGGGTTGTGTGAGCCACCAATTAATAAGGCAGCTCGGTTCGGAACCTCTGGCCATGGCCGGGCGCGGGCAGTGGTGGACCCTGACCAAATGACCCCTGCTCGGGAACGCTGCTCGACCAAACTCACCCCATGACCGTAGTGCGACTGGTCCCCGCGATACCGAAAACTGGCAGAAATAGCGGGTACCACCTGTTCGGGGGCTCGGGTGCCTAGCCTTCATCTGTCATGTTTCCACCGCGCTTTGCCCCAATTCTTCAGGAGATGGAGCCCCTCGCTGCCCTTTTTCGTGAAGCGGGCCACCGGCTCTTTCTGGTGGGCGGCAGTGTGCGTGATCTGTTCATTGGCGACTCCGATGCCGGCACTGATCTCAGCCTGATTGACTTCGACGCCACGACGACTGCCACCCCCGACCAGATCAAGAAAATAGTGAACCCCATCGCCGACGCGCTGTGGACTCAGGGTGAGCGGTTTGGCACCATTGGTTTGAAAATTGGTGAGCGCACATACGAAATCACCACTCATCGTGCAGAGGCGTATTCGCCTGATTCGCGTAAACCCGAAGTGCAGTTTGCAACTGATATCGAAACTGATTTATCTCGTCGTGACTTCACCATCAATGCAATGGCCCTTGAACTAACAACAGACACTCCTGTACTTGTTGATCCGTTTGGTGGTCTTGCCGACTTGATGGCACGTGTTCTGCGTACGCCATTGTCAGCTGAAGAGTCGTTTAACGACGACCCGTTGCGTATGTTGCGTGCAGCACGTTTCATTTCTCAATTAGAAGTCACACCAGACCCATCGATTACTGCTGCAGTCACTGCGATGGCGGATCGACTCACCATCGTGTCTGCCGAGCGAGTGCGAATTGAATTTGATCGGTTGATGACTACAAAGCGACCAACATTTGGTTTGTGGTTCTTAGTTGATACTGGTCTTGTTGATCATTTCCTTCCCGAAATGAAATTGATGCGCTTGGAACAAGACCCTATTCATCGGCACAAAGATGTTTTAACGCACACACTTGCAGTTGTTGAGAATGTGCAACTTGACCCCACTCGTGAATTTGATTTCCGTATCACTCGTCTTGCAGCGTTGTACCACGACATTGGTAAACCCCGCACACGTGGTTTCAAAGAAGGCAAGGGTGTTACCTTTCATCATCACGAAGTTGTTGGTGCACGCATGACTCGTGAACGCATGAAGGCAATGAAATACCCGAACGCTGATATTGAAGCAGTATCTGAATTAGTAGCAATTAGCGGGCGTTTTCACACGTATCAAATGGGTTGGACTGATAGCGCAGTGCGTCGCTATGTGCGCGATGCTGGCGAATACTTGGGCGAACTGAATGTGCTCGTTCGGTGTGACTGCACAACGCGCAACGAAAAGAAAGCAAAAATTCTTTCGCGCCGTATGGACGAAATGGAAGCACGCATTGCAGAAGTTGCCGCTCGCGAAGAACTTGCATCGCTACGCCCGGAAATTGACGGACAACATGTAATGGAACTGCTCGGTGTTCCCGCCGGCCCTGCGGTTGGCGCAGCATTGGAATTCCTCATGGACATTCGCTTAGAAGAAGGAATTCTCGGTGAAGAAGTGATTATTGTTCGCTTGCG
>Ga0209550_10004534_pt1 | contig 13158 bp, 13 predicted proteins | sample LauGreSuBDMM15SN_2_FD_187567 | JGI IMG/M metagenome (GOLD analysis project Ga0209550, IMG submission 187567) | Freshwater lake microbial communities from Lake Michigan, USA - Su13.BD.MM15.SN (SPAdes) (version 5) | ecosystem: Environmental > Aquatic > Freshwater > Lake | place: Lake Michigan... | reverse complement strand
CTTTACTGCTTTGTGCGGTGATGTTGGCACGGCTGACCAAATCAGCATCGACATCGATACCGGTAATGTTTAATGTGGGAAATTGTTCTGCTAACGCTAGTGAGGGGCCGCCTAAACCACAGCCGATATCCAAACAGGTTTTGTTATTAAGCTCCATGTCCAGTAGCATTGCAATCACAGAGTCTTTATTGCCTTGTGATAGGAAGGTATCGCCATAAACGGCCTCAATGGCGTTGACGATATCGTCGGTGTATTGTTTTTTCATAGTATTGTTTTGCAAAAATTAAGCCTGAGAAAGTATCTCAGAATTTTTACGCACAGTCTATCTGAGTGGGCGGTTTATATGCCAGCGCTGGGTCGGCTTAAAGGTGCTTGAGCGGGTTCTGCGGTATACAATTGCAGATGATGCATGATGCTTTCGATAATGCGTTCCATATTGGGCACTTTGGCTTTCTGACCGTACAGTTCCAATGCGGCGGCATATCTTTCTTCAAGTGCGGTCACTTGTGATAAATTAACATCAGGGAGGATTGTGGTGTTGCGATTATTATTAAAAAAACTCATGCCGCCTCCCTGAGCGGGCACGTTGGTGAATTCACGTAACTTACCAAGAACTCGCGCAATATCTTCAAATAGAGTCATATCAACAAAGACAGCTTCGATAGGGCTTTTTGTTAAGGCCTCCATGTCTGGAAGTCCTTTGATATACTTTTCAAAGTGTCCTAACTGTTGTTGAGCTGCATTGTAAATGTCGCTAAAAGAAGCCATGGTCTTATCCTCTCTAATGCCTTTTAACCACCTCTGGTTTTGCATTTTTTGTCATCTGCGGTTTTATTATAGACCAAATATGAAAAATTAAGAGGCAATTATGTGTTTTTGGTAAGGTCCCGTATTGGGGCGAGACGATAATCGTTAACTGCTTGATTTATCCATGATGATGCTAAAATACCATTGGGGTTAGCGTGTACCGTGAGGCATTAAAGCAAACAGCATAATCCCAGTGACGCCACACATCGACACCGTCAATGCCAATGGGATAGAGGTGTCGGTGGGGAATTGCAATACGATGTTGCCGACAATGCCTGAAATCAGAAATTCAAGGCAACCATACAGCGCTGCTGCAGCGCCCGCCATTTCACCGAAAGGTTCCATGGCGCCAGCTGCGCCCGCGCCTGTTAAGAAAGCGGCGCCCAGCGAAATCGGCACCATCGGCCAGATAAATCCCGCCGTGGACAATCCAAACACTAGATACCAACACAACATCAATAAGCCACCGCAAACTATCAACAGCGTGCCCATTAAAATATTGGTGTTTAAGCCGATTTTTATGACGGTTTTTCCGGCGATGAGGCTGCCGATAAAAAATAATAATCCCATTACGCCAAAGTACAAGCCGAAGTGTTGTCTTGAGATACCGAGGTCATTGATTAAAATATACGGTGAGCTGGAGAAAAAGGTAAAAAGACAAATGATGCCAAAAGTAGAAAAAGTGGTATAGCAAAGGAAGCTCGGAGTTTTAAGAATATTATAATAACGGCGAAAGACATGCTTGTTGACTTTGATGCGATTATCGCGGTGATGGCTTTCGTGTAAGAATACTAAAACGATGGCCGTTGCGGCTAGCCCTAAAAAAGCCAGTGTTACAAAGCAAGCTCGCCAACCGAAGTAAACGTCGATGTAACCGCCTAATAAGGGGGCAAACATCGGCGACACGGCGATAGCGCCATTTAAATAGCTATACATGCGGGCGCTCTGATCGCCGCTGTATACATCTCTAACCACGGCATTGGCGGCGACTAACATACCACAAGAACTGAGGGCTTCTAATATTCTAAACACGATCAATGCTGATAATGAGGTTGATGTAGCGCACAATAACGAGCTGAGACAATAGCCAATAGCACTGAGCAGCGCAATCGAACGACGACCAAATTGATCGGAGTAGGGCCCGACAACCAATTGACCGAGGCCAAAGGCGAACATAAAACCGCTGAGTGTTAATTGGATCTGGGCGGGGCTGCTATGAAAAATGCGTATTAATTCGGGAACCGCGGGAATATAAAGATCGAGCGCTACAGCAAAGGCAAATACCAGCGGCATTAGGATAAAAACCGTTTTAATGTTGTTGTGTGGCCACATGGGTTGCTCCTTAATATTATGTAGGCTGGGCTTCGCAATCTCAGTCCAGCCAGAGTTCCCTGTGCGCTTTTTCAAGGGGGAATATTACTTACAAACTTCAATTATGATATACTCCCAAAAATTTGCAATAACCGGTTGATTATGGAAGAACAAGTTCGTATTTCTCAGTTGAAATCTTGGTGGTCGAGTACGCTTGGCCAATTAGTTATCCAATTGGAGATGGAAAAGCTTATCACAGTTTTCCCAGAGATTTTTGGTTACCATATTTTATTGTTAGGTATTGTTGCTCAATTTAAGATGATTGAGTACAGCGTGATTCCCTATCAGTCGGTTGTCAATCCTTTTCATAAAGACGATGGTTATGCTAAAACAATTACCGCTAGGTGGGATGTGTTACCGTTTGCTAATAACAGCGTTGATGTGCTGGTATTACCTCATACGTTGGATTTGCTGGATAATCCGGAAGCGGTGCTTGAGGAGGCCTATCGGGTGTTAATTCCTGAGGGTCGTTTGCTGATATTTGGTTTTAACCCTTATAGCTTGTGGCGTTTGCAGTCATTTTCCTACCGCAAAAAAAATCCCATTCCTTGGGCGTGTCGTTTTAAGAGTTTGGGTTCAGTGAAACGCATATTGCGTCACTTAGAATTTAAGATTATTGAACACGACCATTTTTTGTTTCAACCACCGATGAAAAACATTCGGATGATGGAAAGATTGGGTTTTTTAAACAAGCTCAGTCGTTTTGGTTTGAAGGGATTAAGTGGTGTTTATTTTGTTGAGGCACAAAAAAAAGTACTGGGAATGCGTGCGTTACACATTGAGCATGCCATGGCATACAAAAAAATTAAAGCTAAAAACCCAGCGGTAACGACGGTAAATCAAGAGGATGTATCATGAAACAAGTCATTATTTACACTGACGGCGCTTGCTTAGGCAATCCCGGCCCCGGCGGCTGGGGCGCGATTGTTCAATATAGTTCTTCTGAGAAAATAGTCAAAGGTGCTGAGAGAGATACCACGAACAATCGCATGGAATTGATGGCGGCTATCAAGGGATTGCAGTCTTTAACGGAATGTTGTCAGGTGACGTTGTATACCGATTCGGTTTACGTGCAGAAGGGCGCGATGGAATGGTTGTTAGGATGGAAGAAAAAGAACTGGATAACCGCGGCAAAACAGCCTGTTAAAAATGTTGATTTGTGGTTGCAGATTGATGAGTTGATAGCAAAGCATAAAATTGATTGGCAGTGGGTGAAGGGGCATAACGGTCATCCTGAGAATGAGCGGGTCGATCAGATAGCCCGAGAGGCTGTTTTGGAATTGAAGTAATTGATGTGGGATAGGTAAATGAGGCAAATTGTATTAGACACAGAAACCACTGGTCTCGACCCTAAATCGGGTCATCGTATTATTGAAATTGCTTGTTTGGAGGTGGTAAATCGTAAAATCACCGGCGATCATTTGCATTTGTATATCAATCCCGAGCGAGACATTGAAAAAGAGGCGGCAGCCGTACATGGGATTACGAGCGACTTTCTTAAAGATAAGGCGGTATTTAAAGAAATTTCGCAGCCTTTTCTAGATTATGTTAAAGATGCCGAGCTGATTATTCATAATGCGCCATTTGACGTTGGTTTTATTAATATGGAGTTAGAACGAATCCATAAGCGGTTAGGTAGCATTGAAGATTATTGTAAAGTTGTCGATAGCTTAAAAATCGCTAGACAGTTACACATGGGGCAGCGTAACAGTTTGGATGCGCTGTGTAAGCGTTATGGAGTTGATAATTCTCATCGCGAATTTCACGGTGCATTGCTGGATGCTGAGTTATTAGCAAAGGTGTATTTGCTGATGACGGGTGGTCAAGTGACCTTGTTTGGCGAAGAGTTAACGCATCAAGAAGAAGTGAAACAAGAAGATGGCCGGGTGCATGTCCGTGATGCTCAGGGTCCATTGCGGGTTGTGTATGCCAATGACGTGGAGCTAGCGGCACATGCGAAGAAGTTAAAATCATTCGGGATTGAAGAGGTGGTGTGGTGATATGAGTATGCAAGAGTCTGTAGTAGAGGATATAAAACCAGTTGGCCAAATTGTGATGCTATGTTTGGGTATTGTTGTAGGGATCATTGCTGGTTTTGGCGGGGTTGTGTTTCGTGGCATGATCGCTTTAGTGCATAATCTGGCGTTCTTGCGTCAGTGGAGTTGGACTTATGATGCAAATATTCATACAGCGGCAAGTCCATGGTTATGGTGTGTTATTTTTATACCTGTTGTCGGCGCTGTCATTGTTGCGTGGTTAGTGCAGACCTTTGCGTCCGAGGCTAAAGGGCACGGTGTGCCAGAAGTCATGTATGCGATCCATTACAAGCAAGGTATTATTCGACCGATTGTTGTGATTATTAAATCGATAGCCTCTGCTATTTCTATTGGAACTGGTGGTTCTGTTGGTCGTGAAGGGCCTATTATTCAAATTGGTGCAACGTTTGGTTCGGTCTTGGGTTGTTTCGTTAAAATGCCCGCGAGGCAACGGCTTATTTTAATTGCTGCGGGAGCGGGTAGTGGTATTGCCGCCACATTTAACGCTCCGTTGGCAGGGCTTATGTTTGCAATGGAGTTAATGTTAGTGACGGTCAATGCTCGTTCTATTTTGCCTGTCGCGATAGCGACAGCAACAGCAACGAATATCGGACGTTTTTTTTTCGGATCTGCCCCGGTTTTTTCAATAGAAACATTGGCAACTCCTGCGCATGCGGGTGCGAGCGCTTTGCAATTACTCATGTATCTTCCTTTTGGCATACTCATGGGTTTGTTATCTTTAGTATTCATGCGTTCTATCTACTGGTTTGAAGATTTATTTGACGCTATTCCTGGGAACTATTATCTGCGTCATATGTTAGGTATGTTGATCGTAGGTGTGATAATGTATTTATTTCTGATTTACTCAGGACATTATTACATTGAAGGAATTGGTTATGCTACGATGATAAATATACTGTCCAATACACTGCTAAATCCCTGGTTTTTAATTTTATTATTTATTGCTAAATATCTGGCGACGTGTTTGACCTTAGGGTCTGGTGCATCGGGGGGTGTTTTTTCTCCTTCGCTTTATTTGGGCGCTACTGCTGGGTATGTTTTTGGGCTTTTAATACATCTTATTGCGCCCGGTCTGCAGATTCCACCCGTTGCTTTTGCGGTCACTGGTATGGCGGCCATGGTTGGTGGGAGTACCGGTGCGATTTTTACGAGTATTATTATTGTTTTTGAAATGACGGCGGATATTAAATTGGCTGTTCCTATGATAATTTCAGTGAGTATTGCCTGTGCTGTTCGAAGATATTTTTCGATAGCGAGCATTTACACCCTAAAGATTTTAAGGCGTAATCAAATTTTACCCGACGGTTTGCAAGCCTCGATAATAGGAGCTCAATCTGCAAAGTTTCTGATGAAGAAAGAGTTTAAAATCTTGGATGTTGCTCAAATGGGTAAATCATCGGCTTCTTTGGCTGTGTTTGTTCAAGATCAGCAAGTTGTAGCCATTGAATATCATGGAGTGATTCAAAGAAACTATGCGATTGTTTCACTGAATGATTCGGCTGTAGAAGTATTACGACTTATGTTGCGTAAAAACACCCCGGTCATTTTGGTATTTGATAATGTGAATGATACTTCAAGTGATAGTTTAAGGGGTATTATCACAGAAGATGATTTGGTAAAAGCTAATATGAACAATGCGATATTGATGGAAGTATAGAGAGAGCCCTTATTGTTTTTTACCTGATGTCGGATAGCATCCAAAATAATGCACCAGGCAGTTGCCAAATATTGTTTTAAGGTGCGCATGCTCGACAGAACCCTCTAAATCGAGTAAATGTATGCTTGGGTCGAGTGTTGAATGCCTTATCGTCTGGATTTTTAGATGGTTAGACGCTGATAGTTCATGTTTATCATGACTGTAAACCACGCAACTGGTAACCAGATGATTATTTTTAATAGTAAAGGGCCGCGGCGTATCGTGACGTGCTAACAACACAAATTGCATTACGGCTTCTTCTTCCGGTGCCAGCATGGATTCCTTTAGAACCTCAAGACCGTACAGCGCGGCTGATTGAATGTTGGCTGACGCTGCGATGCTGCGATCATTTTCGGCGGCGACGGCTTTTGCTGCTTCTGAAGAACTGCGTTTAACAAGTTGAGTCAATTGTGGGTGTTCGCGGAAAAATTGCTTACACAAAGAATTAGTATAAGGATTTACATAAATCGTTTTGATATCTCTAAGAGTTGTTCCCGGTAGTGCTAACAATGAAAATTTAAGTGCTGTAAAGCTATCGGCGACAATTTTGTAGTCATTGTTTGAGCGAGCAATCGTCAACAGAAATTCTTCTTGTAATCTATCTTGCAAGAAGCCACAGCCTGAATTCCACCACGGTAACCAAATAAAATCAGAGCTGCGATTTTGAAGGTCGGTGAGTAAGTCTCGTAGATCATCAGCAAATATAATATCGAACGGTTGATGGCCGAGCGTTGCTTGTAAGGTGTTTTCACTAAAGCTTCCTGAGGGGCCTAGGCAAGCAATTTTGGGTTTTGTCATTCTATACTCCTCGGGAATGATCTTGCAGCTTTCCTATCGTCCTCAGCCCTTTTCCCGTAGGAAATGGGGGAAGGGGCTGAGGGAGGGGGTTCCTTAATCTTTTTTCGTTTCTATCTGAACCAAGCCTGATTCTTCTTGGCTTTGTTGCTCCGTATTTCCAGTAGTTGCATTAGGATTACGGTTTTGTCTTGGCCCATTACCATTGCGTTGTTGATGATTGCCGTGCCGACGTTGTTGTGGGTAGGGTCGATTAGACCGTCCTCTGTTACCTGGATGACGCGGTCGGTTGTTATTGCTATTGCCTTCACCTGCATTATTGCTATTGCTATCATTGGTATTGGGATTGGCATTAGCATTAGGATTGGCGTTGGCATTGTTAGTATGGTTATGCGCGTTGCGATTGCCGGTGTTACTGTCACGGTTATCGCGATTATACCGTTGACCGCCTTGTCTGGGTTCGTACGTCCGTGGATTTTTGCCACGATAATTGCGTGGTTTTCTCGGGTGTTGTGTGGTGGTTGTCTCTTGCGTCCCTTCTTCGCCAAATAAAAATGTTACCATTTTTCTAAAGACACCGGCTTGAGGTTTTTTCGTTTCTCTAGCAGATTCTTTGCGCGCCGTGGGTTGCGGATGATGGTGTTCCGGCTTGGGCATGCTAATTAACGCGGGTTGCTCTGGTTGTGGTCTTTCAGTGGATAACATTTCCGCCATTTTATCTGCTTCAGGTTTGTCTGCTAATTCATAGCTTAAACGATGCGATTGAATGTCGCCAATGTCTGTTTTACGAACGCGTTCAACGAGATAATTGGGTTGATCCATGTATTTATTAGGGATGATGAGTACAGAAACGCTGTGACGTCTTTCAATTTCATTGATTAACCCCCGTTTTTCATTCAATAAATACGTGGCGACATCCACGGGCAATTGAGCGCGAATACTGTGAGTATTTTCTTTTAATACATTTTCTTCTATCAAACGCATGATCGATAAAGAGAAAGATTCCGTGCCACGAATAGAGCCTTGGCCTGCGCAGCGGGGGCAAGGCATGCGTGTGGTATCACCCAGTGAAGGTCGCAAGCGTTGTCGTGACATTTCCAATAAGCCAAATCGCGAGATTTGACCTATTTGGATACGTGCTCGATCCATGCTGAGTGCGCGACTGAGGCGTTCAACAACGGCATCTTGATGCTCTTTTTGCAGCATATCAATATAGTCAATGACAATTAACCCGCCCAAGTCACGCAAGCGCAGTTGTTTGGCAATTTCGTCTGATGCTTCAAGGTTAGTTTGGAAAGCGGTTTCTTCGATATCGCCGCCTGAGGTGGCGCGTGACGAGTTAATGTCAATTGCAATCAATGCTTCACTGTGGTCGATGATGATTTCGCCACCTGAGGGGAGGCGAACTTCACGGCCAAACGCTGATTCAATTTGGCTTTCAATTTGGAAGCGAGAAAACAACGGAATGGCGCCGTCGTAGAATTTGACGCGGTTAGCAAAATCTGGTCGGACTAACTCTATGTGTTCTTTAGCTTGTTCGTACAGCTCTTTTTGGTCAATGTTGATCTCATCGATGTCGCGATGTAAGTAATCACGAATCGCGCGAATCATGGTATTGCTTTCTTGATAGATTAAAAAGGGCGCTGCTCGGCTATCAGCAACGGTTCTAATGGCGTCCCAGTGTTTGAGTAGGATATCCAAATCCCATTGCAATTCTTCCGTGCTGCGACCACAGCCAGCGGTTCTGATAATGACGCCGACATGTTCGGGGTAATGCAGTTGGTGTAAGGCGTCACGCAATTCATGGCGATCTTCGCCCTCAATGCGACGAGATATACCGCCCGCTTTGGGGTTATTGGGCATGAGTACCAAGTAAGAGCCGGGTAGAGTGATAAAAGTGGTTAGTGCAGCGCCTTTGTTGCCACGTTGTTCTTTTTCCACTTGGATGATGAGCTCCTGTCCTTCTCTCAGGATATCTTTAATGCCCGGGCGTCGATTGTCTTCATGATTCAAGTCTTGCGGATAATATTCGCGAGCGACTTCTTTTAAAGGCAAGAAGCCATGGCGTTCACCGCCAAAATTAATAAAAGCAGCCTCGAGACTGGGCTCTACCCGAGTCACTACGCCTTTATAAATATTGGATTTTTGCTGTTTTTTCGCGGCAGTTTCAATGTCTAAGTCATACAGTATTTGACCATCAACTAATGCTACACGCAGTTCTTGGGGATGGGTCCCGTTAATTAACATTCTTTTCATAGTAGTAACCTCGTATTGAGGCTCTAGTGCTAGGGATTAAAGTCCATGTTTACAGAAATAAAGGTCACTGCTTGCGGTATGAATCCTCTCAAGCACGTTATAGTTAAGTATCGGCAGATGATGTCAATAGTCATGTGATTAGCCAATCTCTCATTATTCGTATAAAATCACTATCCATTAGCGACTAGGGCGTCGTTGTTTTATTAGCTGGTTTCGATTTATGCTCGGGGTCTATCGATAGGGATGTCCGTAGCGACTGTATCATCACGCATAGTTAGCAAAAAGGCTAACGGCGGCGTATATTTATGTTCAGCTAATACCTCTGTTGGTGTAATCTATTGAAAGATAACGCAAAAGAACAAATTTTCTTTTAACCCAACAGCTAATGTCTACTATAGCAAGTATTCTCAAGGCAAACAACTCAATATAATGATATAATGCGCGCCATGAATCAGAACACAGTTAGATTGCAAAAAATTGATCATGAAGCGCTGAATCAGCGACTGGATAATTACCTATTTAAATATCTCAAAGGTGTGCCGAAGAGTCATGTTTACCAAATATTGCGCAAAGGACGGGTGCGGGTCAATGGCAAGCGGGCTAAGCCGACCTATAAATTGCAATTGGATGACGAAGTGCGCATACCGCCGGTGAGAATGGCGGAAAAAGAGGCGCCAATAGCGCCGAGTCAGCAAGCGATTGACACCATCCGTCAGGCTATTCTGTACGATCATCCCGATTTTCTGGTAATTAATAAGCCGGCCTATTTTGCGGTGCACGGGGGAAGTCAGGTTAATTATGGTGTGATTGATATTTTACGGGCGATGGATTCAGCGCAGCATTTTGAGTTAGTGCATCGCTTGGACAAGGCCACCTCGGGTTGTTTGTTGATTGCTAAAAATCGCTTAGCATTAACGACATTGCAAAATAGTTGGCATGACAATCACGTTGAAAAACAGTATTTAGCTATTTTGGTCGGTTACTTGGATTCGCCGTTACAAATTGTTGATGCGCCGCTTTACAAGCAACAACGCAGTGACGACACTGCCTGGGTGGTTGTTGATGAGCTTCATGGTAAACCTTCTAAAACGACATTTAAAGAAATTGAACGTTATGCTGATACATCATTGGTGCAAGCCGTTTTGCATACAGGGCGCATGCACCAGATTCGTGTTCACAGCCGGCACATAGGCCATCCGATTTTGGGTGATGATAAATATGGTGATCGCGTGTTTAATCAAACGCATCACGCTAAACAACTCTGTTTACATGCGCAGCGTTTGCAGTTTAAATATCAGGGTAAGCTTATTCAGGTAGAAGCGCCATGGCTAATGAAATAGATTTACCGACACATGCCGACCCTAATCGTTTGGCTAAGCGTCAAGTTCGACTTGCAGGTCGATTGGATTTGCATAAATTGACGCGTTTAACGCCGCTATTGTTAGCGTCAGCTGAGTCATGCTGTCAGGTTGTTTTAGCGTTTTCGCTGAATGAGCGTGGCGTCAGTTTGATTCAGGGGCGGGTCACGGGTTGTTTGCAATTAGTGTGTCAGCGCTGTCTGGGAGCATTTGCTTGGGACTTTAACTTGCCAATTAACTTAGCGGTGATAAAGTCAGAGACAGAGGAAGCTAAGATCCCATCGGGTTTTGAGGCGCTATTTTCATTAGAAGAGGCTGTTAATTTGAATGAAGCGGTTGAAGATGAGCTTTTATTAAATGTGCCGAATTACCCGGTACACGAAAATAACTGCAAAAACGATTAAAAATAGAGCTAAAACAGCCTGTTATTATCAACTTCTTGCATAAAACCATTGAAGCGTGATCCAAAATAATGGATAATCGCGCGAAAGTTGGGAAGCTGGCCGAGTGCGCTTCTATATAATTGTTACTTTAAGAGGATAAAAACCATGGCAGTACAACAGGGTAAAACCAGTCGCTCACGACGTAATATGCGTCGCGCGCATGATCATTTAACCGCAGCTTGCTTGTCTGAAGATTCGACAACAGGGCAGCTTCATCGTCGTCATCACGTAACCAAAGATGGCTATTATAAAGGTCGTCAGGTTATTGTAACTAAAGATAAACAAGCAAACGAAGAGTAAGCTTTGTTGAGCGACAAGACGATTGCCTTAGATGCCATGGGAGGCGACAACGGCTTAAAGGTTGTTGTTCCTGCTGCACTCGGCATTCTAGAAAAACATCCTAATATTCGCCTGATCTTAGTAGGCGATCAAGCTCAGATCGAGAGACGTTTTCGTAGTAACAAAGCCGCTAAGTTCATCAAAACGGACAGACTCCGTATTAAGCATGCTAGCGAATGTGTCAGCATGGATGAATCGCCGGCATTGGCGCTGCGCAACAAAAAAGATTCGTCGATGCGAGTCGCTATCAATTTGGTTAAGCAGGGTGAGGCGCAAGCGTGTGTCAGTGCGGGTAATACCGGTGCGCTCATGGCGACAGCTCGCTTTGTTTTGAAAATGTTACCCGGCGTTGATCGTCCCGCGATGATTTCAGCCTTACCGACGACTTTGGGTAAACCAGCTTATATGTTAGACCTAGGTGCTAATGTTGAGTGTAGTGCTAGGCATTTGGTTGAATATGCCATTATGGGTTCAATTGTGGCCCAAGCAGCAATGCCTCCAGGCGAGCGACCGAAAGTTGCGTTATTGAATATTGGTTCAGAAGATATCAAGGGCACTTCTATCATCAAAGAAGCGTCGCAGCTGTTAAATGAACTAAAAGTTGTTAATTATATCGGTTACATCGAAGCCAATGATGTGTTTCAAGCAAAAGCAGATGTGGTGGTCTGTGATGGTTTTGTCGGGAACGTAGCGCTAAAGACTTGTGAAGGCACTGCGCGATTTATTTTACGTGGTATCAAGCAAGGCTTTAAAAAGAATTTGTTTACACGGTTTTGTGCGCTATTTATGTTGCCCGTCATTGGTCCTATCAAAAAACGTATAGATCCAGCTCGTTACAACGGCGCTAGTTTATTGGGATTGAATGGTATTGTGATTAAAAGTCACGGCAATACCAGCGTGATTGGCTATATGCATGCTATTGAAGAAGCTATTTTAGAGATTGAAAAAAATATTCCCGAGCAAATCAGTCATCGTGTTGAAGAAGTGCTGCAAAACAGTGGGCATGAGGAATAGGTATGTATAGTACGGTGCTAGGGACGGGTGCTTATTTACCAGAGAAAGTGCTGACTAATCGCGACATTGAAAAAATAGTCGATACCTCGGACGAGTGGATTGTCGAACGTACCGGCATCAAATCGCGGCATATTGCTGCCTCGCACGAAACAGCGTCTAGCATGGCAGAGACCGCTGCTCGACGTGCGCTAGAGATGGCACATCTAACTCCTAACGATATCGATATGATCATCGTTGTCACCAGTACGCCGGACAGAGCGTTTCCGGGTGCAGCGTGTTTATTGCAAGAAAAACTAGGCGTGCCTGCTTGTCCTGCTTTTGATTTAAATTCTCTGGCATGTGCTGGGTTCGTATATGGTTTGACGATTGCGGATCAATTTATTAAAAGTGGTAAAAATCGTTGCGTGTTACTGGTTGGCAGTGAAATCATGTCGCGCATTGTCGATTGGAAAGATCGTTCAACGTGTGTGTTATTTGGCGACGGTGCAGGCGCGATGATTCTTGGCGCCAGTGAGCAACCGGGATTTTTAACCACACACATTTGTGCTGATGGTCGTTATAAAGATATCTTATATTTACCCAGTGAATTCGGTGGTGAAATAGCCGCTGAAAAGAATTTTATGCAAATGCAAGGTAATGCCTTGTTTAAAGTGGCGGTGAATGTATTAGGAAAATTATTTGATGATACGCTCGCTGCGGCGGGATTAAAAAAAGAAGAAATTCATTGGCTGATCGCTCATCAAGCAAATGCCAGAATTATCACAAATATGGCTAAAAAATTAAATTTGACGATGGATCACGTTCCGCTAAGTATTGAAAAGCATGGCAATACCTCGGCAGCTTCGATTCCGCTAGTATTTGATGAGGTTGTCAGAAGTGGTCAATTGAAAAAAGGCGAAACCGTATTGTTTGAGGCGATCGGTGGTGGTTTAGCGTGGGGGTCGGCGGTGTTGAAATATTAAAGCGGTTTTATTTTAGGTATAATTTTTGCGGGCCCGCCGTCAATACGTCCCTCTAGGCTC
>Ga0209550_10004532_pt1 | contig 13159 bp, 12 predicted proteins | sample LauGreSuBDMM15SN_2_FD_187567 | JGI IMG/M metagenome (GOLD analysis project Ga0209550, IMG submission 187567) | Freshwater lake microbial communities from Lake Michigan, USA - Su13.BD.MM15.SN (SPAdes) (version 5) | ecosystem: Environmental > Aquatic > Freshwater > Lake | place: Lake Michigan... | reverse complement strand
TTGCTACAATGGCATGACAAATATTATGAAATGTTGGAATATTTTATATCGATTGGGCGTTTCATCGGGAAAGATCAAAGCATCATGAATTCCGTGTATCTATTGAATCGAGATATGTGCGATTTGGTGAACTGGAAACCGGGTTGCTCGGATATTTGGTTTTATTTACAAGACTATTTGGCGAAGTAGGATTTAACAGAAAAATAGGGCAAGTTTTGGCCCAGACATTTTGGGACATTTTTCATTTTGGGAATGTATTGAGTGTCCGAATAAAGCGAGTAAAATACTTCGGTTGTCCTGTCACATAAAATGTTTGAAATAATGTCCTGTCGCGGTTGGGAGAATGTTGTCGGTTGTCCTGTCACAGAAAAACCTTGTCCTGTCACATAAAATGTTTGAAAAAATGTCCTGTCACGGTTGGGAGAATGTTGTTGGAACGATGCTCTACAGATCCCGCTTTTTAAGAGTCACAGAAATGTATTTTCAAAGTCCACGAAGACGTGCTCCAAGACGGTTGTGTGGTCGCTCATAAATAATTCGGAATCCATTGGGGAGAGTAGAGGTGGTGGTGGTGGATGGCGGCATATTTAAAATATGGGTGTATATTAAAAATGCCCAGTGCGTTTATTGTATTTTCCAACGAAAACCGCGATCAAGTGAAACAGGATAAACCCAATGCCAAATTCGCCGATATTGGTCGGGAATTGGGCAAACGCTGGCATGCCTTGTCGGACGAAGAAAAGAGTAAGTATTCTAAATCGTCCAACAACAAAAAGTCGATCAAACATAAATCGTCGCGGAAGCAGGCGCCCAAGGTGGAGGTGGCCAAGGAAGAAGAAGAGGAGGCGTCTTCGTTCAGTTGTGCCAAAGATTGCGTAGCGGCGCCGAAAAAGCAAAACAACACGCGCAAGCAGCGTCGTCGAGGGGGGCCCAGTGCCTTCATCGCATTTAGTAACGAAAAACGCGAAGAAGTGAAACAGGCAAATCCCAAGGCAACATTTGGTGAACTCGGCAAACGTTTAGGTAAGATGTGGCAAGCTCTTTCCGACGAAGAAAAGCAAAAGTATAGCAAGTAAGTATATATTCACATGACCTCCTTTTCGGAACCACCGATTCATTCGGCGGTGCACGCGTCGTTTACGGTGACATACATTTTGTTGTTGACCACGGCGACAATCACCTTTATTGAAGCCCTGCGTACACCGATCCCGTTTGTACGACACGTGTTGAATTTGGAAACGGCCATTTCCCTGATTGCGGCGTACTTTTATTCGCTCTTTGTGGGCATGCTCCAACAAAAACATCCCAAGACATCGAGTGATTGGAAAGAATTTACGACTCTGCGTTACGTGGACTGGTCCATGACAACGCCATTCATGTTGATTGCGCTCTGTTTGGTATGCGGAGCGGCCACGCATGTCCCGATAAGGTTCCCGGTCATTGCTACCATTCTCGTCTTGAACTATGCGATGCTTTATATCGGCTATTTGGGAGAACAGGGTAATGTGGAGCGCATCACGGCAACGTTGCTCGGATTTGTGCCATTTCTGATCATGTTTTACATGATTTACAAGATTTTCCTAAGTACGAAATATGTCTTGTCCAACTACGTCTTTTTCGGCATTTTCGCAGTCGTGTGGTCCATGTACGGTTTCGTGTACTTGTTGAAAAACGAAGAGTGGAAAAACATTGCGATGAATATGTTGGATTGTGTGGCCAAGTGTTTGGTGGGCATTGGACTGTTTTTATTCTATGCCAAGGTCATTGTATAGGGCCAGACGACCAGACCACTGCTGCCCCCACATCTCTTTGACCATGTTTGAGTGTTCGGTTTGTTGTACCGAGGGCAAAGAGACGGCCAAATGGAAACGTGTGGCATGCCCAGGCTGCGACTATACGGTTTGCAGTCCGTGTCAGAAGCAGTATGCCAAGATTGAGTGTATGAATTGCCGATCCTTGTTTGCGACGGCATTTGCCACCGATCGTCTGGGGGCCAAATTTGTGCAACAAACGGCAAAGCAGACGGTGCTCAGCGAACTCATGACGCAACAGCGTCGTGAGCTCGAATCCATTGGTCCTTTGGTGGAATGGACCAAACAATGTCGCGAAATTAAAAAGACGAAGCGTTTTGGCATCCGGGTGCAAGTCATGGCCGCCGAAGCCGCCGCAGGCGAAGGCGACGGGAACGTCGGAGGATCCACGCGACTACCCCCCAAGCCGTTGCGCACACCCATGTTGCGCATCACATGTCCCTGCCCGATCAATGACTGCCGCGGATCTGTGGTGGGACGCAATTGCAACGTGTGCAAGATTCAAGTCTGTGTCGAATGCCGAATTCGTTGCGACGACGACGACGCGTCGTCGGTGCACGTGTGCGATCCCAATGTGTTGGAAACGATGAAGGAGCTCCGCGACAATACCAAGTCGTGCCCGAGTTGCAGTGCATTGATTTACAAGACGGAGGGATGCGATCACATGCACTGTACAAATTGCAACACGCATTTCAGCTATCGCCACTTGACGATATTGACGAGTTCGAGCAACTACCACTATCGCGAACGTCTGATTCGGAGAGCGGCGGCACTCGAGACGGACACGCAATCCGAAGACGTTTGTGCCGTGTCCTTGGAGCACGATCGCATTCCCCTCGGTGTTTTGCGCGAGACGATGGGCAACGCAGGTTTGACGGTGGATGCCGATGTGATGGATGCTCTGTACCAGACGCCCAAAGCGGTGCGTTATTTGCGATCGACGGAATTCCAAGAGATTGAAATCAGTCGCAAATCGCGCGAGAAATTCGACGAATTACAAGTCAAATATGCCTTGGGGAAATTGACGGACAAGCAGTGGGAGTCGTACGTCTTTCGCAACTATATGCACCAACAGTCGTATGAATTGCTCTCGGGGATTCTTCACGTGTATTTGTCCAATACCGACGGATTCCAGAGTGAATTGTATCACGCGATTCGCCATGGTCTAGCGACCGAGGACTTTTTGGCGACTCTGCAAACGCGACTGCAGACGTTGATTGACATTGTGAATCAGAACATTGGGGACATTCACGCCGATTTGGATGCCACGAGTACGACCGTCTTGCGCATCCGCAGCATTGGACAGCGCGATCAAGGATACTGTTCCAAAGTGTCGGTCAAAGCCGGAAACGACGCCATGGACGTTGTAGTTGTCGAACCCGAACCAGAACAAGCATCGTCTGTTGTGCCAATTACCCTGTATCCGCACCAACTGGAACACGTGGCTCGCATCAAGGCGTATCTGGAAAAGTTTCATTTTGCGATTGATCTCTCGCCTTTGGGCACGGGAAAGACGTATACCGCGGCCAAGATATTTCAAGAGGGCCACTATCGGCACATTGTCACCATTTCGCCCTTGAGTGTCAAGACGAAATGGGTACAAGTTGATCGAGAGTACCGATTGCAATGCAGATCGAATTTGACCTATGGAGAAATTGCGGGAAAACGATTTAGTAGTCCCAAATGCGGCTTTCTCGTCCGCAACGATTACACGGTGGACATGCCGCAGGAAAATGGCATGATTCGGAGCGTGGACAAGTACAATTTTACCACTACGGACATGTTTCGTGAATTGGTGGAAGAAGGTGTCCTGTTGGTGCTCGATGAATTTCAGCAAATCAAAAATGACTGTGCCCAGACCGAAGCCTGCGAGACGTTAATCTTGGACATTTTCGAAAACTTTAAGCGCGGAGGTAATTCGCGCGTCATGTTGTTATCGGGCAGTCCGATTGACAAGGAGTGTCAATCTGTGCGTCTGTTCAAAACCCTGGGGATTATGCGTCATCCGAAAATCGTGTCGGGGCACCAATTTGCGGGAATCAACGAGATTGTGCGCTATTTGCACGATGCATTTCGCACCCGATCGAGTCAAAAGGGCAACTTGTACATTTTACAGACGAGTACGAGATATATTCGTGATGGCGGCAATGGAGTCTATCACCAATATGCGTGGGGTGCGCAACGGTATACGTTTGAACTGTTTGTCAACGTGGTCAAGCCCAAAGCGACGAGTGCGATGGATCCATTGCGATCCGACGATGGCATCGTACTGAACAAGTTCAATGGCTACTTTCATGTGAATGAAGAGGCGAATTTGGAAAAAATGCGCAGCGCCATTGATGGATTGAATGAATTGCGCGAATTGCAGACACGTTTGCGTACCGAGGCGCCGGTGGCCGGGACGGGCGCGACAATAATTCGCCAGATGATGCGTCTCTTGATCGTGGTGGAAACGTCCAAGATTGACACGTTTGTGCGTTTGACTCGTATGCAGCTGGATGCGAATCCGTGTAAGAAAGTGGTGATTGGCGTGAATTTCTTGGACACGATTGGCGATTTGACGACGCTCTTGGCCGAGTATAATCCGCTGATTTTCGACGGAAGCAAGACGATGAAGCAGCGCATCGACATTTTGGCCAAGTTTCAAGCGCCGAGCACGGAACATCGTTTATTGATCGGGAATACCAGTGTCTTGAGTTCTGGCATTGATTTGGACGACAAGGACGGTGGCTATCCGCGCGTGTGTTATGTGAGTCCAAATTTCAAGACGATTGACATTTATCAGTTGGGCCACCGATTCAAGCGGGGTCTAGACACGCGATCCTCGACGGACATTTACATGGTCTACAGCGACAACCGTTCGGAGCGACATGTCATCGAGGCGTTGTCACACAAGGGTGAAATTATGAAACGCGTGACCTTGGAGCAGAGCTTGGCCGGAGTTGTATTTCCATGTGATTATGTCGAATTTGTAGAGGAATAAAAGTGTCAAGTTGTTGTCCAGTTGTTGACTTCGTGTTGCACCCCTTTGTACACCTCCTTGTTTTGTCATGGAGGAAGTGACGTATTTGGATTCTGGAATGTGCCGCCGCTTGGGCGGCGATGCAGACACGTTGATTTACTACTGTCAACCGGTAGATGCCGAGCTCAAGTGTGGTATTTGTCTTGGCACGGTGGACGATCCGGTGAGTTGCGGGAACGAGTGCATTAGTCGCTATTGTCACGGGTGTTTGTCGCGCGCGATTCTTTCGCGCCGTGAATGCCCAACTTGCAAGCGTGAAGCACGTAAACCCGTGCGCGATTTGCCTCTCAAGGCTCGTCTCGCACGCATGCTCGTTTTTTGTCCGAAAAGCAAGATCACACAGGCGGGACAAATTGTCGGGGAGGACTGTTGCGCGTGGAGCGGGCCCTTGGAGAGATGGAATTCACACAATCTGCATGAATGTGTGTATTCTACAGTGAATTGTCTGTGTGGACAAGCCGTTTTACGCAGTGAACTTGCGACGCACCAAGAGCAGTGTTTCCAGCAACTCGTGCCTTGCAGCGCATGCCACGCTGATGTCGCCTTGGGCCAGGTGCAAGAACATTTGCGGCACTGCCCAGCAGCAGCAGCGGCTCCTCCTCAAGTGGCGCACGACGAGCTTGACGAGCGCATTCGCGCGCGCATCCAACAAATGGATCGTCAACGTCTATGTCGCCACTCCAACAAGACGTCCTATTTGAACAGTGTCGAAGTTGCAATCATGAACAATGATGGAGCGGATGCCTCTCTGAGGGCGTTTTTGCAAGAGAATCGCCATCGACGCCATCGCAATCCGTTCAATGTGATTTACTTGACCAAATTTCGTCAGCGATGTGACGTGTTGGGGATGCCTTCCCCGACGGGTCAAATGTTGGACGAGGCTTTACGCGATTACTGGGACATCGAAAAGAGCATCAAAAAAAGGCAGCGAAGGGCGCGGGAGGGAGAAAACGGACGCGGAGCGCCGCGGGAAGAAGAAGACGGACAAGGAGCGCCGCGGGAACTTTTATAAGAGGGTGTATAGAGGTGTCTTTTGTGACATAATTGTACAAAATAGGGTGGGTGGATTGCTTTACGCTTTACAAAAATATCTGAATTCAAAGTAGATGCGCGCAGGCGTTGGAATACTGTGGACATGTGTTTTCGCGGTAACCATGTGTTTGCTATGGTTTAGTTCCTTTGATGAGGCATTTGATCAATGTTATGATCCCAAACTATGTAGTAAATTTGTGGGGGAGCTCTATACTGGATATAACAACTCCTTCGTGGAAAGTGTAGTCAATTCTCGAGAGAACGGGACTACGTCATCTACAACGAAACTTTCTACCATTGGATCCTTTTGTCAAACTTACAATGGAGGTTATGCAAACATCAATGGCATGCCGAATTATACATTGAACACCTCGAATCATACGTTTTTGTGTAAAGATCCACGGCGTCCGGATGATGCAACCCTGTCCGAGCTTGAAGATAAACTCGAGGTGACATCTTCTTACGACGAAGATACAACATATGATAAAGAAGGTTACCTGATACGAGGAGGCAAACGTTTAATGACCGAAATCTCCGATTATTGTAAGGGAAAGAATGGTGGGGTGGAAGTCATGAAAGATGTGAATGGAAATAACATGGTCAATTATACTGTAAATGACGAGAACAAAATCTTGTGTAAAAGTCAATTTGATCCTGCCATAATGATGCCCAACGTTAATACTTCCAATGCGGTATGGGAACCAAACCCAAAGGAAAACATAGCCCAAAACTTGGCTCAAGTTAAGGAAAACTGTATTCGAATGAATGGAAATCGTTCCACGTTGACAGATGCCACGGGCGCAGCATTGCCCTTGTATACCATTTCTACAACTGGCGATGAAATCGTCTATAACTGCACCAGTTACTGGACGAAAGAGCCAATTTTTAAGTCAGGAGGCAAGGAAAGAGTAGTGCACAAGGATAATAAAATTTATGGAAGAGGTGAACCCCAGAATTTTACGAAACTCGAGGATGTCAAAAAATTTTGCGAACCATACAACGAATCTGCCGCCAACTATCAAATTATTGATGCAGACGATAAATATACATTCCAGTGCCTGAGTGCATTGGACGGTAAACCGGTGAATAACGCAGAAGTTGTGCAAAAGGGGTTTGCTACTTATGTAGATGACGTAGACATAAAAATCAAAACACCTACTGAATTCACGAAATACTGCGATAATGGCGATAATGGTAAATTTATTATTTCAAGAGAGAACGACATATTTAAGTTTAAGTGTGATCCACCCAAGGTGACGACGCCGAAACAAGGAGTGTTAGGAGATAATACTACTGGTAAACCCGAAGCTACCTTACCACCTTCATGAAGATTTGCGTTATTCGCCATGTTGGTTTAGCGATTTCCCGTCGCACTTGTGGTTGTTGGACCATCGCAACGTTGTTCTCTACCATCAAACGGGAAATTGGGATTGTATTTGCTCACTGTAACGGTTCCGTACGTGATCAAATGCATGACACCGATAATGATTCCGGAATTTAAGACATCTGGAGCATTCGAGTCTTTACTGGTAATCCCAACCCAAAGTAGAATAAACCATAATACGCCCAACACTATATTGTATCCATAATCCAAATATTTCATGACATTACACATGGCATTTTGATCGTTGTTTGCCAATTTCCAAAGTAACATTTTGTATAGGGGTGGAATGACGAAATAAAAGGCAAGAATAAAAACGAGGAAAACGAGAAACAGAATGACTTGACGAAACGATTGCTCCGAGTCTAAATCTGAAACACTTCCGATGGGCACTTGCATCATCGTCGTGACTTGATCCATCCCTAGAGGGACGTAATCACACTCCATCCATTGTTCGTCAACCGCGGTTTGAATCACCGCATAAGAAGAAACGCGAGAGGCCCCCAAATTGAACGCATTGGAAAAGATGAGCGTAGCATTGACATTGATTGGCAATGTCGAAATGATGTAGGTATAACTGTCTAAATCGTATTTCACATAGGACCGTTGTAACTTGGGGTCCGTTTTCGCGTCCATGATTGCTCCAGAAATGGCACCACCAAAATCCACACTCTTGGGTGGATTGTCTCTCGACGATTGCAACAAGTCGACCAAACTACCGATCCCAGGAGTGCTTTTGTTGGAAGTAAACAACAGAAAACAAATGCGCATCTTCTCCGACGTTTTCGGGTCTATACCTTCAATGACCAATTCACCGTAAACTTGGACATCCCCCGTCAAGTTGACCAAATATCCCTGGGTGTCACCCGGACCTTGTTGAAACGAGGTTAGTTCTGTCGTGTCGGACGGTCCACTGTTGGACTGGGAATTGCCCACAATGTAAAATCGCGTGGCGACGAAACTATTCACTGGGAAATTGTTTTTCATCACGGAAACATTGGCCGCCGAATTCGAATCGGACTGAATCGATCCTGAAATCATATTGTTAATATACGACACTGACGTCAAGGTACTGGTTGGAAATTGTACCTGTATGGATTCGGTCGTAGACGGTGTTTGAGAAATATCAAATGGAGTCGGCATATACTTTAAGATGACAAAAAGCATATGGCGTCTAAACCGTGAACCCACGCACTACGGATTGAAAGCGGGGATTTCCATCGGTGTTTCCTCCGGAATGGGTTCAAATGCATCGCCCATTTTTTTTAATCCGCTAAGCCCCAGTTTTTTCACAGTGTTTTGGGCGCCGGATCGTGTTTGAAGTTCAACTTGAACCGCATGTTCGTCTCCACGAAAGGGAGTAAATGTTTCCGGAACTTCTTGGATGATTGGAGCCGGAGGTTTCATGATTGTAGAAATTGCATTTTTCATGGCATGGTAAGCTTGCTTTCCAAAGTTCATCATGGAACCATAACCCCGAGAACTTTGAATCGGACTCCAAATCGAGGTGTTGAATTTATTTTTAGTGTCGGCGGCATTCTCTTCATTCTCTTGGTTCAAAATTCGTTGAATATAGTTTTCAAGTTGGGTAAATGTTTTATGTGCCACATCTTCTTGTCGCACCAACTCAGATTTGATTTGAGATTCCAACAATTCAAATACAAAGCTCACCTCTTCAAGTGTCGGCTGATTTGTTTTTGGATCCGTCATTCCTCCTCCTTACACTACCTGTCTAAAATTTAAGCTTCAATTATACACGAACATGCCGTTTTCATACATGGTGACTTGAAACCCGTCGTTGTACCCACTCACAAACACTTGGTCTCCAGAATAAAGTTCGTCACATCCATATTCATTGGTACCACTGCGACCTTGAATACGCAAGGGAAGTTTCGTATTGATGGTACCGCTTGTACTCATCGTGTAATAGTTGAAGCGATCGCGATTCATACGACGTCCCATGAGCGGTAAAATTTGATCTCCGGATTGGCGTGTCAATATTCCGACTTGTGAAAAAGGAATTCCCGAGGGTCTCGTTGCCATGGGCACCATCGCCGGCATTCCTAAATCCATCTTCAAAGGGGGAGTGTAAATGCTGCGATCACTGCTGCTCATCGTAATGACATCCGAAGGGGGCAATGCTGGCGGATGTGGCATCAAAATGACTTGTGTTTGAGGTTTTGAGTAGGCCCTGTCCCACGATGAAACATCGCCACCCTCAAAATGGCGTGTTTGGTTGTAGAACAAATAGGTCACCACAAACAACACTACAAACAATAACAAGATCGTGACATGTTCTATGCAAAATATTCCCGGAATACAAACACGGCCCATTTCGTTTCATTACCGAGAGAGAAAAACTATAAACGCGCTTCGCCATTGACAAACTGGCCAATCTTGTCTCCAACTTCACCGTCGGCATCTCTCGCGTAAATGTCTCCGTTGGTGGTGTTTGTTGCGAAATAACGCTTGCCGCGAATTTTGACTTCAAACACTTCGAGTTCGTCGTCCGCCTCTTGCTCTTCCTCTTGTTCCTCTTCCTCCTCTTGCTCCTCTTGCTCCTCTTCCTCTTGTTCCTCTTCCTCCTCTTGTTCCTCTTCCTCTTGCTCTTGCTCTTCCTCTTGCTCTTCCTCCTCTTCCTCCTGCTCTTCCTCTTCCTCTTGTTCCTCTTCCTCTTGCTCCTCCTCTTGTTCTTCCTCCTCTTCCTCAGGCTCTTCCTCCTCTTGTTCCTCTTCCTCAGGCTCTTCCTCCTCTTGTTCCTCTTCCTCCTGCTCTTCCTCCTCTTCCTCAGGCTCTTCCTCAGGCTCATCCTCAGGCTCATCCTCAGGCTCATCGAGTGGTTGCTCTAATTTTTGTACTTCAAACAACTCGTACCTCACGTTTGGAACGGGCTCTTGCGGTAACGTCTGTGGCAACTCCAACTTGTCGATCAACAGTTTGACCAGCCTCTTGTTTTGCCTTCGCAGTCGTTGGTTCTTTTTACAAAGTCGTTTGACCACGGGCAACTCCATGATCATCTCATACGTCGCTTCCACATCTCCAGGTTTACGCTTCATGATGTGTGACCCGATGTGCGTATCGGTTCCAGTCGTCGGTAATATTCTTGTCCTCCATCACGATCACCACCACGCACGCCATCCACTCGTATACATATTCAGAATCGCACTCCCTGTACAACTGCCGTCGTCACCGATGACCACGTCGGAGTTGTGGACCCACCCTTGGATACAAACCTTGTTCATCACAGGGTTGACGCAATGGCTGCTAAACGGCGGAGCCTTTGTACACTGGACGAATGGCATCGCATGGATAAAATCCACACAGTGGTGGTCATGGATTCTCTGTCATCTGATGCCTTTTTCGTGGAAAAACAAATCAATCATTTTGCGAGGTAAAATCACTGATTTGGTGGATGGATACAATTGCAAACCGATTACGACGTGCAATTTTTCAGATCGATTTCATGCCATGTGGCATTACATATTACAAAATTTGCCAGGAAACGATTCCATTCGCGAGGTTTCCGAGAATTTTTTGACCACACCCTGCCCCGATTCAGCATTTTTGTTTGTATCTCAGGCACACATGTTTGAAATCCATCCCAGCATTTACGCGCAAACCTCTATCCGGTACGACGAGGAATCTTCGCAAAATCGCAATGGATGCAGCACATCGCGCAACATGCACATTGAAATCAAAGTCATGTCCTACATGTACAATCTCTATGAACTACAAACGTTTATAGATTCGGTGACGCATGACTATTTGGAAAACATTCGGAAATCACGCGAAACCACGACATTTCTCTACACATTGTACCGGACGGACTATGATATGACGATTCGCGAATGCTGGATGGAACATCCATTTGTCTCCAACCGCAATTTTTCCAATTTATTCTTTGACGGAAAAGAGGCATTGCTCGCGCAACTCGACTTTTTTGTCGAGAACAAGGACTGGTACGATCGCATGGGCATTCCCTACACGTTGGGCATTGGATTGTCCGGCCCCCCAGGAACCGGGAAAACGTCGTTGATCAAATGCATTGCCAATTACTTGGGTCGTCATGTGGTGTCCATGTCCCTCAAACTGGTCAAGACGCGGTTGCAATTGCTGCAATTTTTCTACGAGACGCAATACAACAGCCAAAACCGTCCCGATTCCATCGGGTTTGACAAGAAAATCATCGTCTTGGAAGACATTGACTGTTTGGGCGACATAGTAAAGAAGCGCGCCGCCGTACAAGAACCCGGACAAACGGATGCGGTGGCCCCGACGTCGTCCTCTTCTGCCCTGGCCCAACTGCTTCAGGACAAGGTACCCAAACGTCAATTGGAGTCCTTTTTGGCCGCCGCAAACGAACAGGACGCCATCACCTTGGACGACATTTTGAATTTGTGGGATGGCATATGTGAAACACCGCATCGCATCTTGATTTTGACGAGCAACCATTACGATCAATTGGATCCCGCATTGGTGCGTCCTGGACGCATCGATCTTACCTTGAAAATGGGATGCGTGACCTCGACGGTGTTGCAAGACATGTTTGCAAATTTGTTTGACAAACCCTGGCCCACCGACGTCCGCGTCCCTTCCTCGTTCAAGAAATTGACCCCCGCGCAAGTCATGAATCATTTCATTCAATCGGGTCACAACGACACCAAGTTTCTCAAAGCCTTGGGCATCAAATACTCTCCTCCTCCGCCAGAAGAGCAACAGAAAAAGGACGTTTTCCCCGTGTTGTAACACATCTGTGATCACCACGTTGGGTGTAACACAGATGCTCCTCTTAAATCGTCCCTCTCCGTTTCGACCGTATGATCGGGTTTGCGTTTCTGAAACATGTAACCGCGATGAACCCGCGCAAGTGGGCACCGTCTACATGAAAGTCATGGCCCCCGTCAATGCGGCATTGGCCGACGGAGATCAAACGGACCACATTTACGTAGCATTTGATGATCGTGGCGTATATGCGCGCTGGCTGCAACGTGGATCAACAATTTTACACGACGGCGAAACAACACCATACGTCGTGGACACCATCCATCGCGCGAAAGACGGTACAGTGACGTCTCTCGATATTTACCCTTATTCTTTGACGAGTTTGCGGCCGATTGTACACAACATTTCTTTGAATCAAATATATGCCATGCTCATTTGGCTCGTCGCCTATGAGATGAAACTTTTGAGTGAAGTTTAATTTATTATTTATTTTCTTTGGTAAATGCATTTGAAACACACGTTGCTACGCGACCGTTTGCCTCAGAACGTGCATGGGCATTGCCGACGTATCCCATATTGACGAGTCGGGAAAAGCTCGTGGACGAAGAAGAAGATGTCATTGTGATGTTAGGCAATCCGAATGGGTACAACAAAAACGTGCTTCAACGTCTAGTGTCTAGCCGTAAGTTGCGATTGATTGTCATTTCACGTAATAATGAAAGCACCATCACCGGATTGCCGTATCCTGTAGAGTATTATTCTGATCTTTCCACCCGAGAATTGATACATATATTACGTCGAGCTTCTTATGTAATAACGGATTTAACGAACCATAAAAATTGTTCTCAAGAATTAATGTCGGGATCGATTCCTCTTGCATTTTCCACACTGACTCCTTTAATCATGTCGAAAGCAACCAATGAATATTACAAGTTCCAACATGTGATTGAATTTGTGGATGGCTCAACCCAAGACATTGTACTGAAAGACATTGACATTGTTGCTCTGGAAAAAGAACGCGACGACTTGGTGTTGCGCAATTATGAGTTATTCGACAACATCCTATCCATTTTGTAGTCGGGGTAGTTTCAGACAACTCGGCGCTTGAAACCGCAACAGATCCAGCAATACCGACGTGGTCGGAAACTCGTCTTTGCCAAAGGCATCTTGCAACAACATCCATTCCAACAT
>Ga0209550_10004531_pt1 | contig 13159 bp, 10 predicted proteins | sample LauGreSuBDMM15SN_2_FD_187567 | JGI IMG/M metagenome (GOLD analysis project Ga0209550, IMG submission 187567) | Freshwater lake microbial communities from Lake Michigan, USA - Su13.BD.MM15.SN (SPAdes) (version 5) | ecosystem: Environmental > Aquatic > Freshwater > Lake | place: Lake Michigan... | reverse complement strand
AGATACCTATCAATTGGCGTGTGCGGATCGCCAGCAAGATAAGGGCGAAGAGCGTGATCCCATAGGCGATAACTACGAGTATCAGGTTCATAGTCGCCAAGGGTAGAGGTCACCTGGCAGATCAGGGGTAGCGAGATTACCCAAGCTCAGGGCGCAGGGGTGGGAATAACCTGTGCAATGCCTAGGTTTACATAAGTATCAAACCTGAGTCGCATCGACTCAATCTTCTGAGTAAGATGGGCTCAGGTTTGAAGCAGGCCTCGAGCCTACCCCAGGTTCGAGCGGATATATAAGGAGAGTTAGCGATGGCAAGAGCAGTTGGAATCGACCTTGGAACAACAAATAGCTGTGTCTCGGTCCTAGAGGGCGGGGAGCCTACGGTTATCGCAAATGCCGAGGGCGCTCGCACGACACCCTCAATCGTCGCCTTTGCAAAAAACGGCGAGGTCCTCGTGGGTGAAGTGGCCAAGCGCCAATCGGTGACCAACGTCGATCGCACGATCCGCTCAGTCAAGCGCCACATGGGCACTAGCTGGTCGGTGGATATCGATGGCAAAAAATACACAGCGCAGGAGATCTCTGCGCGCGTACTGCAAAAACTCAAGCGCGATGCCGAGGCTTATTTAGGTGAGACGGTAACGGATGCGGTAATTACCGTACCTGCATATTTTAACGATGCACAGCGCCAAGCAACGAAAGAGGCTGGAGAGATCGCAGGTTTAAATGTTCTGCGCATTATCAATGAGCCAACGGCCGCAGCCCTTGCATACGGTCTTGATAAGGCAGATCAAGAGCAGACAATTTTAGTTTTCGATTTAGGTGGCGGAACTTTTGACGTATCACTTCTTGAAATCGGTGATGGTGTCGTTGAAGTTAAGGCAACTAATGGCGATAACAATCTTGGAGGAGATGACTGGGATCAAGCACTCGTTGACTTCCTTGTACAAGGCTTTGGATCAAAGAATGGTATTGATCTGACAAAGGATAAGATGGCGATGCAACGTATCCGTGAGGCCGCTGAAAAAGCAAAGATCGAACTCTCATCGTCACAGACCGCACCGATCAACCTTCCATACATCACCGTAGATGCTGAAAAAAATCCACTCTTTATGGATGAGACGATTACACGCGCTCAGTTCCAACAGTTAACTGGTGCACTCCTTGATCGTTGCAAGAAGCCATTCCAGGCAGTTCTCAAAGATGCTGGAATTCCAATCTCTAAGATTCATAGCGTCGTTATGGTCGGTGGATCCACTCGTATGCCCGCCGTTGTCGATCTCGTCAAAGAGCTCACCGGTGGGAAAGAGCCAAATAAGGGCGTAAATCCTGATGAAGTAGTGGCCGTCGGAGCATCTCTGCAGGCCGGTGTTCTCAAGGGTGAGGTCAAGGATGTTCTACTCCTTGATGTAACACCGTTATCTCTTGGAATTGAAACCAAGGGTGGCGTCATGACTCGTTTGATTGAGCGCAATACGACTATCCCTACAAAGCGAAGCGAAGTATTTACGACTGCCGACGATAATCAACCAGCGGTACAGATTCAGGCCTACCAAGGTGAACGTGAAATGGCCGCTTATAACAAGAAGCTGGGCATGTTCGAACTCACTGGTCTACCACCTGCACCACGTGGGATCCCACAGATTGAAGTTACATTCGATATCGATGCAAATGGAATCGTGCACGTATCGGCCAAAGATCTCGGAACTGGTAAAGAGCAGAGCATGACCATCACTGGTGGCTCGGCGCTTTCAAAGGATGAGATTAATCGCATGATGGAAGATGCCGAGTCCCACGCCGAAGAGGATCGTGCGCGCAAAGAAGAGGCGGAGATCCGTAACGCGGGTGACTCTCTTCTCTACTCAACTGAAAAGTTCATCAAAGACAATGAGGAGAAACTCAGTGAGGGTGAGGCGCTAGAGAAGAAGACTGAGACTCAGGCAGCCCTTACTGAACTACAGACCGCATTAGGTGGCTCTAACTTTGAGATGATTAAGAGTGCAACCGAGAAGGTCGCAACGATCAGCCAGGCACTGGGCGCAGCACTCTATGCAAGTGCAGCCGCTGCAGGTGCATCAGATACTGAGGGTGCAGCCCATGAAGATGGCGTTGAAGATGCTGAGGTAATCGATGAAGAGCCAGCTAAATGAGTGATCGAGAGGCAAAAGCCTCGAGTATAGAAATCAGTGCGAATAAGTGACAACAGAAAGTACTGCTTCGGCCGAAGAGGTAGTAGTGGAAGAGCCAACACCGGATCTGCAAGAGGCTGATCCGGTGCTCACTCTCACCAGTGATTTACAACGACTTCAAGCCGAGTACGCCAACTATCGAAAGCGTATCGAGCGCGATCGCCTAGTGGCCCACGAGATGGCGATCGCCGCTGTTTTGACCGAGCTCTTGGCACTACTTGATGACGTTGATCGCGCCGAGGCACATGGCGAACTATCGGGTGGCTTCAAGGCCGTTGCCGATCAACTCAATGCGATCACAACACGTATTGGGCTGGAAAAATTTGGCACTGAGGGCGCGGTATTTGACCCACAGATTCATGAAGCGCTCATGCATGAGAGCTCGGCCGATGTCACAGTTGCAACTGCGACAAAGATCTTGCAACCAGGATATAAATACAAAGAGCGGATCCTGCGTCCGGCCCGCGTATCAGTGACCGATCCAGCGAGCGAGTAGTTTTTCATGGCCGCCAAAGATCTCTATGAGAAGGACTTCTATAAAGTTCTGGGCATAGATAAACAGGCCGGCGCAGATGAGATTAAAAAGAGATACCGCGCCTTAGCGCGCGAACTACACCCTGATAAGAACAAAGGTGATGCGGCAAAGGAAGAGAAGTTCAAAGCAATCTCTGAGGCCTATGAGATTTTGTCCGATACTAAAAAGCGTGCCGAATACGATGAGGCGAGAGCGCTATTTGAACGGGGTGGATTTCGCTCACCGATGAGTGGTGGTGGGCAAGGTGGAGATTTTAATGACATCTTTGGTGGCGGTAACCCGCAGGATTTATTTGCAAATCTCTTTGGTGGCGGCCGTCGAGGTCCGCGCAAAGGACAGGATCTTCAGACCGAGGCATCGATAACATTCCGTGAATCAATAACTGGTACGAATCTAGATCTACGACTTTCAACCGATCGTGGAGCAACACAAAACATCACCGCGCGAGTACCAGCAGGGGTAAGTGATGGGGCAAAGATTCGCGTTAAAGGCAAGGGAGCAGCTGGAGAGGCTGGCCCAGGTGATTTATTCATCATGCTTCACGTTAAGGCCCATGCGATCTTTGGACGCAAAGGCGAGAACCTGACGATCACACTTCCAGTCACCTTCACCGAGGCAGCACTCGGCGCCGATATAAAGGTACCGACGATGAGCGGTGATGATGTCACAGTGCGAATTGCGCCAGGGACATCCAATGGACGCACGTTGCGAGTAAAGGGCCGTGGGATAACTAAGGGAACGACTACTGGTGACTTACTTGTCACCGTTGAAGTGCAAGTACCACAGCGTGTAGATGGCAAGGCCTTGGATGCACTAAGAGAGTTTGCGCAGGAGATGGCCCATCACGATGTGCGCGCAGAGTTCATAGCCAAGGCAAATTCATGATTGATGAGACAGAGAATCCACAACCAGCAGATGATGCTGGCGTCTATGTCATCTCAGTCGCTGCACAGATATCAGGGATGCACCCACAGACTTTGCGTCAATATGACAAATTAGGTTTAGTCTCACCATCTCGCACCGAGGGACGCAATCGCCGATACTCACTGCGCGATATTGCACTGCTGCGTGCGGTCCAGAGATTAGTGGGCGAGGGTATCAATCACGCTGGGATAAAACGGATCATCGATTTGGAGTCGGCGATGGCTAACATGGCAATCGAGGTCGCACAGCTTCGTATTGAAGTCAACGCACTTGTCGAGGCAAACCCACCAAAGGGGTTAGCAACTCGTCGCAAGGCTGAGGTGATTATCTACAAACAGGAGAGTTAAGCAAAGCAGTTGACGCGCCCACTCCACTTGCCAATAGTCGGATCCGAGGGTGATTTCAATACTTTCTCTAGAACCGTTGCATAGACATCACGGAAATCAGTTGTTACCGCTAGATCACCCTTGACGAGGTTTTTAAGGGATGGTTGATCCCCATAGAAACCACCTTTAACCGAGTTACCGATAAGAAACATCGGTCCAGAGGTTCCATGATCTGTTCCCTCTGAACCATTGCCAACTACACGTCGACCGAATTCGCTATAGACCATAATCGTCACGTCATTGCTACGAGTAGTCGCCTTTAACTGGCCCATAAAACGTGAGAGTGAGTCAGAGACAACACCTAAGAGAGCGGCCTGTGCATTTGCCTCATTGGCATGGGTATCAAAGCCACCTAAGGAGACCGACCAAACCTTTGTAGGTGAGCCGACTGCGATGAGCTTTGCGACGACATCTAACTGCTGGGCCAAGTTGCTATCTCCACCAGCGTTTCCACCATTGGTTGTAGGAAGATCTGGCGATACAGGTGCAGGTGATTTTAATACTGGCTGCACATTGGTCGATACCGAGAAGAGATTGCGCATAGAAGTGGCTGCAGCGGCCATCAACTTCGTATCTCTACGTGCAGGCTTTGATAACTGCAGACACTCTGTGGCAAGTGCACCTTTGGGAATAACCAATCCACCGATCGGCAGGGCTGAACCACTGCGCTTTGCACCGGCCAGCATTGGTGGCAGAACAGAGCCAAGTGAGATTGCCAGCATTGGATCCTCTTCCTGCGAATCGACCCAACGACCAAGCCAGCCTGTGTTGATATGTCGCGCAGGAGAGGCCGTCTGCCACTTTGCCATTGATGAGAAGTGTGAGCGATCGGGATCTGGATAGCCCACGCCACGGATAATTGCGACCTTCTTTTGATCCCAGAGAGCCTTTACACCCTTCATCGCAGGGTTGAGGGCGAGCTCGGCATCGAGTGGAAGTAATGTCTCGGCCTTGTATGAGATCTGTGGCCTCGATGAGAAGTAGATCGGATCTGTGAATGGAATAACAGTGTTTAATCCATCATTTCCACCGTACAAAGTAACGACGACAAGGATCGGCGTTCCAGCAGGCAGTGGTCGATCGATCGCCGCCTGTGCGATCTCATTCATACTCAGTAGAGGCGCTGTGGCACCAACTGCAACGGCCCCACTTGTGAGTTGTAGAAACTTTCTTCGAGTGACTGTATCCATGGTTATCTCCTATGCACTCACGATGAACTCAGGGCTACATAATGCAAGTAGTGCAAACTGTTGTGGATTTGATAGTGAGCGGCGAAGAGCGGCCTGGGTGCGAGGACTCCACTCGGGGATCCCTAACCAATCAGTGCTTTGAAGTACACGTGATGCGGGGGGAATCTCATTGAGTGCACGCAAAGCGCTCTGCTTGACGAGCCATGTGGCAAATGCGATCCGGTACTGGGCCGTTGCCGATGAGAGCCAAGCCTCTGCTGCAGGCCAGCCACCGACATTGGGAGGTGAGAACGGTACTTGGCCTAACTTATCCAACTGGCCGATGAGCTGTCCTGGGGTCTTTAACTGTGAGGGAGTGAGCTCTAGCGCTCTGCAGGCAGAGATGAACCATTCAACTGGGGATTTGACCATTGAGTAGCTCTCATTGCTCATAACCGAGTCATTTGCCATCGCACTGACTGCGCCTGCGATGGAGCGGTTGGCAAAGCCTGCCTTTGCGCCAAAGCTCTGCGGCATAGTTTCATTACTAGAGATGAAGCGATACCAGAGCCGCTCAGCGATAAATGTGGCACAGTCATCGCGAGCGATCAGAAAGTCGGCTAGCGAGTCACCCGTAAAGGTTGAGGTAGTGCCCAGTAAAGAGACGGGCTTGGAGTCTCGACGATTTTGGTTGATTGTGACCGCGCCACTGCTTCGATCAACTTGGTATCCAGTCAGAGCTCGTGCAACTGCTTTGACATCATCCTCGGAGTAGCGATTGACGCCTAAAACAAAGAGCTCCATCAACTCACGGCCGAGGTTCTCATTCGGTGCTTTGAGTGTGCTGTCTTGTCCATCTAACCAGAACTGCAGCGCACCATCATTGAGCATCGCCTTAGTCATCGCGTTGAAGCTGCCCAATGAGTGGGTGCGAAGAGTTTTGTTCTGGTTATACATAGGTAGTGCGTAATTTAACTTTTGAATTGATGTTGCCCAATGTCCATGCCAGAACCATGTCATGCGCTCGCTTAATCCATGATCACTCAAGGCCATACGATCTAGTGACCACAGAACCATCTGCTCACTTTGATAGCGCATAGCGATAGCAAAGGGCACGACCTCGGCAGAGTTCGGAGCCGGGCGCTTACCAAGATCGGTGATCTCCGGCTCTTTGATTGCAGATGCACCGGCATCAACTGCTGGAACAGTTAAGAACTTTGTACGTGTTGGTGCAAGGCCATCTGCAAGGGCTTGGACATACTCTCCCGGGCGTGGTCCAAAGCCGAAGCGATGAAATAATCGCGAGGTCTCAAGGCGCTTAGCGTTCATGAGAAAAGATTAAAGGGTAAAAGTGAAGAGTGGGTAGGTTTTAGATGAACCCACATAGAACCCACACAATTGACACCAAACCCACATCTTTAACGCCTCTTTTTAGTAGCTCTCTTTACAGTTTTTTTCTTGACAGGCTTTTTTACCACTCGTCTTACTGGCGCCTTTTTACGGGTGATGGGTACCTCGGCCACAAGATCTAAGGTTGCAACAAACTTTTCAAGGGCTGCCGCTTCTTTGCGAAGACTCACGATCGTCTTTTTCAGGGCGTGCTTTGTGGATACCGATCTCTTCACCGGCTTTTTGCGCGCTACCTTCTTTTTCCCAACCTTCTTTTTTGTCGCCCTTTTTTTGATAGCCATAATGCGCCAAAGGTTAGCGCTTTCGAGCCCAGGAAGGCTAGATAGTAGGCTCTGTTCTATGAGTGCACGCGAGGCCTTAAAGAATCAGATTGTGAGCAAGGCGGTCGTGCACGGCAAGGTCATCTTGTCATCGGGCAAAGAGGCCGATTACTACGTCGACCTGCGCCGTGTGACCTTAGATCATGAAGCGGCACCATTGGTAGGTGAGGTCATGCTGGAGCTGACCAAAGATTTGGATTATGAGGCGGTCGGTGGTTTAACGCTAGGCGCTGATCCTGTTGCGACGGCGATGATGCATGTAGCGGCCCAACGTGGAGAAAAAATCGATTCTTTTGTAGTGCGCAAAGCAGAGAAGGCACATGGTCTCCAGCGTCGCATAGAAGGTCCAGATGTGAAGGGAAAGAGAGTCTTGGCCGTTGAAGATACATCAACAACAGGAGGCTCTGTATTAATGGCAGTTGAGGCCTTGGTAGAGGCGGGTGCCATAGTTGTCGCTGTTGCAGTAATCGTAGAGAGAGGCGCAGCGCCAAAGATCAAAGAGGCGGGTTATGAATATCGTGCCGCATTTCAACTGGCAGATTTAGGGCTTTAATTCAGATATTTATTTGTGGTGCTTACGGGTCTGCCATTCACGAAAGATCTCGATAAAGACCGGTACCAAACTTGCAAAGATAATCACACCGATTACTGGCAGTAGATATGCATCAATGGAGCCCTCAAGTTTTTCACCCAAGATGAAACCAAGGGCGATTATTGATTCAGTCCAAATGATGGCGCCCAATGCGTTGTAGAAGAAGAAGCTCTTCTTATCTATCCCCACAACTCCACACATCGGATTGATCAAGGTGCGCACAAATGGCACAAACCTGGCCAAGATAAGCGCCTTACCGGTACCGTATTTGCGGAGCCATTTCTCAGTCGTCACAACCTTTTGTTGGTTGAAGAACCTACCCTCGGGTCGGTCAAATAACTTACGCCCATATCTTTCGCCAAAGAAATATCCGACAAGGCCGCCGGTGGTCGCAGCGACCGGGGCCAAGATAAAGAGCGCCAGCGCTGGAAGTTGGGCATCGCCCAAGAGCGCCGCACCCGAGCCAGAGGCGGCGACACCTGCGATAAAGAGCAGGGAGTCCCCAGGAAAGGCCAGACCCACAAGCAGACCCGTCTCGGCAAAGATGATGGCCAGGACGCCAAAGAGGCCCAGGTCAGAGACGATCGAGTTGGCATCAAAGAGGTTCATGAACTCTCAGGCTACCCCACCCTCGCCAAGGGGCCAATACGCCAGTTTCGCGCGCAATATATATGTATGTTTTCACTTTTTACCCCCTTTATGCCTAAACTTCCCCTGTCTTGCCGGCGGCCTTTGCCCGCGGCACCCTTGAAACTCCAATGGAGGAGAACTTATGAGCGCATCTAGCTCTGTATCACTCGTGCAAGTCAGCGGATCAAATCTCAACCTGGTCTACATCGTTCTTGCCATATCACTCGGCGCACTCGGCGTTGCCTATGCCCTGCGCGCCCAAGTCTTGGCAGCCACCGATGGCACGGCCAAGATGCGCGAGATCGCAGAGGCCGTTCAAGAGGGAGCGGCGGCATTTCTCAACCGCCAGTTCCGCACACTCTCCTACTTTGTTGGAATCGTCTTTGTTCTCTTGTTTGCTCTACCCGGTGATGCCGAGATCCGCATCGGCCGATCGATCTTCTTCCTAGTCGGAGCGGCTTTTTCTGCCCTTGTCGGCTACAACGGAATGTGGCTTGCGGTACGTGCAAATGTGCGCGTCGCAGATGCGGCCCGTAATAAGGATGGCCAAAAAGCCGTACAGATCGCTTTTCGTACAGGTGGCGTCGTTGGTATGACAACGGTAGGTCTTGGCCTTATCGGTGCCTCTCTCGTTGTGATCATCTATCGCGAGAATGCACCATCGGTCCTTGAGGGCTTTGGCTTTGGCGCTGCGATGCTCGCTATGTTCATGCGCGTGGGTGGCGGAATCTTTACCAAGGCGGCAGATGTCGGCGCCGATCTCGTCGGTAAAGTTGAGAAAAATATTCCAGAGGATGACCCACGCAACGCTGCGACCATCGCCGATAACGTCGGAGATAACGTCGGTGACTGCGCAGGAATGGCGGCAGATCTATTTGAGTCCTATGCAGTGACTCTTGTCGCAGCATTGATTTTGGGTAAGGCCGCCTTTGGTGATGCAGGGCTTGTCTATCCATTAATCGTGCCAGCGATCGGTACCGTGACGGCGGTAATCGGAATCTTCCTGACCAAACTTCGCGCCAGCGATAAGTCTGCGATGACGGCAATTAACCGCTCATTCTTCATCTCAGCGCTCATTAGTGCGGGTCTGACTGCGCTCGCAACATTTACTTACCTACCATCTGATTTCAAACTTCTCACTGGTCTATCTCCTGAGGCAGTAACCCAGGCAGGCAATACCAATCCACGCGTTCTTGCAATCGGTGCGGTATTAATCGGAATCGCACTTGCTGCAGCAATTCAAGTTCTCACTGGATACTTCACAGAGACAGGCAAGCGTCCCGTCAATGATGTTGCGGCATCCTCTGAGACAGGGGCGGCAACGGTGATTTTGGCTGGTATTTCAGTTGGCTTTGAGTCAGCTGTCTATTCGGCGATCTTGATCGCATCGGCGGTCTTTGGCGCATTCTTGCTCGGTGGTGGAAGCATCGTGCTCTCACTCCTTGCAATCGCACTGGCCGGTACAGGTCTTCTTACAACAGTAGGTGTCATCGTTGCGATGGATACATTTGGTCCTATCTCAGATAATGCGCAAGGTATCGCTGAGATGTCGGGGGATGTCCACGGTGAGGGCTCCAAGATCCTCACTTCCCTCGATGCCGTCGGTAACACCACAAAGGCGATCACTAAGGGAATCGCGATTGCAACAGCGGTGCTTGCAGCTACAGCACTCTTTGGCGCATTCACCGATGCAATCAAGCAGGCGGTAGTTGATGCTGGGCAAAAGACGGCAGATTTGGCCATTGAGTACCAAGGCATTCTCGATGTTGCTAATCCACGCAACTTAGTTGGCTTAATAATCGGAGCGGCAGTTGTCTTCCTGTTCTCAGGTCTTGCAGTCAATGCAGTATCGCGAGCAGCCGGAGCAGTTGTCGTCGAAGTTCGCAAGCAGTTTATCGAGCATCCAGGGATCATGAAGGGTACAGAGAAGCCAGATTATGGCCGTGTAGTCGATATCTGCACCCGCGACTCACTACGCGAACTCGTAACACCGGGACTTCTTGCAGTCATGGCACCGATCGCAGTGGGCTTTGGTTTGGGCGTCGGAGCCCTTGGTGCATATCTAGCCGGTGCAATCGGCACCGGAACTTTGATGGCAGTCTTTCTCTCTAACTCAGGTGGTGCTTGGGATAATGCCAAGAAGATGGTCGAGGATGGACATCACGGTGGTAAAAATAGTGATGCACACGCTGCAACGATCATTGGTGACACTGTTGGAGATCCATTTAAGGACACTGCAGGCCCAGCGATCAACCCACTCATCAAGGTTATGAACCTTGTCGCTCTATTAATCACGCCCGCCATCGTCTCACTCGCCCTTGGTGCTAGCTCTTCAATCAGCACATACATCGGCATCGGGGCAACTCTTGTCATCATCGCAGCTTTGATCCGTAATCGCCGTCAAGCAACTGCGATTCTGATCTAACGCGCACCCAATACCCCTACGAAGGACTACATGGCTAAAGCCAAGGCTGATCTGATCAAGTTAGTGATCGTCGAATCACCAGCTAAGGCAAGGAAGATCGGCGCATATCTCGGCGATGGATTTGTCGTCGAGGCATCTGTCGGTCATATCCGTGATCTACCACAGCGCGCCGCCGATATTCCAAAAGAGTATAAGAAGATCGCTTGGGCTAAAGAGGGCGTCGATATTGAAAACGACTTTGCTCCTTTATATGTCATCAACCCAGATAAGAAAGCCAAAGTCGCCGAACTTCAAGAATTAATGAAATCAGCCGAGGAGTTAATTCTTGCAACAGATGAGGATCGCGAAGGTGAGGCGATCGCTTGGCACTTAGTAGAGGTCCTACAACCTAAGGTCCCCATCAAGCGGATGGTCTTTAATGAGATTACTAAAGAAGCGATTCAAGCCGCCGTTGAAAATACTCGCGATCTGGATTATCACCTCATCGATGCACAAGAGACTCGTCGCGTACTAGACCGCCTCTTTGGTTACAGACTCTCACCGGTATTGTGGAAAAAAGTCATGCCACGTATCTCTGCCGGTCGTGTGCAATCAGTTGCGACAAGGCTGATCGTTGAGAAAGAGCGCGAGCGTATGGCCTTTATCTCAAGTGGCTGGTGGGATATCGCAGCCCAGACGGCACTGGGCTTTAACGCTAGGTTGCTAGAAGTAGATGGCAAGAAGGTTGCATCGACTTCAGACTTTGGCACAGATGGCGCAGTAAAGGAAAAGTCCCTGGGCAATATCTTGCTGCTCGATGAGACAGGGGCCAAAGGCCTTGTAGAGAGCTTAAAATCAGCCTCTTTAACCGTTAAATCCATGGAGGAGTCACCGCGAACAGAGCGACCTAAGCCACCCTTTACGACATCTACGATGCAGCAAGATGCAGGCAGCAGACTGGGTTGGGGCGCACAGATCACGATGCGCATCGCACAGCGTCTCTATGAAAACGGCTACATCACCTATATGCGCACCGACTCTGTGAACTTATCTACCCAGGCCCTCAACGCTGCACGCAGTGCGGCAAAGTCTTTATACGGGGCAGACCATGTCGCAGATGCACCCCGCACATACCTGGGTAAGACAAAGAACGCTCAAGAGGCGCACGAGGCGATTCGCCCAGCGGGTGAGACATTCAAGACTCCAGGAGAGTTAGCACCAGAGTTATCTCGCGATGAGTTTGCACTCTATGACTTGATCTGGAAGCGCACCGTGGCATCACAAATGGCAGATGCCAAGAAGATGCAGATGCGCGTAGATTTCGATGCACAAAGCAATGATGCAAAGGCAACAATCTTTCGCGCCAACGGCTCCGTGCTCACATTTCCAGGTTTCTTGGCCGCATACGAGGATGTTGTAAGTGATGAGAATAAAGATGAAGAGTCATCCGATAAGCGTCTGCCAGCAATGACTATCGGTCAATCCGTCAAAGTCAACGAGTACACATGCGAGGGCCATGAGACAAAGCCACCTGCCCGCTATACCGAACCAACACTTGTCAAAAAACTTGAAGAGTTAGGTATTGGCCGGCCATCAACATTTGCATCGATCATCCAAACAATCCAAGATCGCGGATATGTATATAAGCGTGGCCGCGCATTAGTGCCAACGTTCTTGGCATTTTCAGTCACAGGCCTGCTTGAGACACATTTTACAAAGTTAGTCGACTACGAGTTCACCGCCAGTATGGAGGAGGATCTCGACAAGATTGCAGCGGGTGAGGCCGGGCGCGTTGACTGGCTGCGGGATTTCTTCTATGGCGTCGATGGCCAGCCAGGCCTGAACGAACTATCGGCAGATCTTGGCGTCATCGATGCCCGTGCAACCAACACCATGAACCTATCTTCTGAGATAGAGATCCGTGTGGGTCGCTACGGTGCATATCTGCAGCAAAACATCGAGGGCCAAGAGCGCAAACTTGCAAATATCCCAGAGTCACTTGCACCCGATGAGTTAACCCTTGCACTTGCCATCGAGCTACTGGCCGCACCCTCTGGTGAGCGCGAACTTGGTATCGATCCATCAACAAACTTTCCGATCATCGCAAAGAGCGGCCGCTTTGGCCCTTACATCACCGAAGTCTTGCCAGAGGTTCCAGTAGAACTGACTGCATCAGGTAGAAAAAAGAAAAAGAAGGCCGATGCACCTAAGGCAAAAACTGCATCTCTTCTCTCCACGATGTCACTTGATACCGTCACATATGAAGATGCATTGATGCTTCTCTCACTCCCGAGAACACTTGGTATGAATGAGGCAGGTGATGTGATTACTGCGCAAAACGGTCGCTATGGGCCATACCTACGCGCCGGCACAGATTCACGGACACTGACAAGTGAGGATCAACTCTTCACGATCGATTTACAAGAGGCACTTGATATCTATTCGCGCCCTAAAGAGCGCCGTCGCGGAGTCGCAAAGCCACCCGTCAAAGAGCTCGGCCCAGATCCGCAGACGCAAAGGCCTCTGATCATCAAAGATGGTCGCTTTGGAATGTATGTCACCGATGGCGAGACAAATGCAACGCTTCGTCGTGGCGATACGGC
>Ga0209550_10004530_pt1 | contig 13161 bp, 20 predicted proteins | sample LauGreSuBDMM15SN_2_FD_187567 | JGI IMG/M metagenome (GOLD analysis project Ga0209550, IMG submission 187567) | Freshwater lake microbial communities from Lake Michigan, USA - Su13.BD.MM15.SN (SPAdes) (version 5) | ecosystem: Environmental > Aquatic > Freshwater > Lake | place: Lake Michigan... | reverse complement strand
TTATTTAGTTATTTAGTTATTTAGTTACTTCTTTTATATAATTCTAATACTGTAAATGCAGCAATAACCTGAACCATTACATATGGAACTAAACTGGATACCTTTTGTTTTCCTGCAAGAACCATCAATACAGTTGTTGCCGGGTTGAAATTTCCACCTGAAATAGCTCCACCGACATAAATAGCTAAAGCAAGTGCAGCACCAATTGCTATTGGATTACTTGTTGTTATAAATACATATAAGAAAAAAACAGTTCCTATATATTCAATCACCAGATCCTGCATAAATATTATATACATTATATTTTTACAACTTTGTCCTTTGTTATTTTTACCAAATGAGGATTCGGAATATCCGGTTTAGGTGGAGGACTTTTCAATTCTTTCATAATTTCGGAATAAGATTTCTTTGGCATTTTTGTAATATATTTACCTTTTTTATTATTTCAATTTTCTATCAACTTAAAAATATAAAATTATTCGTACATATGTATCCGACTGTAATATTTTTTAGATATGATACATATTCACATGTAGATTCTATCTTTATAAATAATAAAGATAATTTATTGTGCGATGTACAGATTTTTAATAATAAATCGTGTTTAAATAAATTATTCAATCCAAATAATCAACTATTAGTTACATTCGGAGATAATTATGAAGAATATATTAATGATGTTTGTTCTATTATTCCAAATAGAATTAAACATAGATGGTTTCACTTATCAGCGATTAACATAGACGAATTTAATAATTCTGTAAATTTTTGTTATATGGATAATATTGTTAAACAAAAATCATATCTTCCTATTTTTTCTATGTTTACAACTTGTTATAATTCCTATGATAAAATTAAACGAGCCTATAATTCTGTAAAAGATCAAACATTACTTGATTGGGAATGGGTTATTTTAGATGATTCGCCTGATGATGCCCATTTTGTTTTTTTGAAATATTTATTTTCAGGTGATAATCGTATTCGTTTGTACAAACGAAGTGAAAATAATGGAAGTATTGGAAATGTCAAAAATGAAGTTGTATCTTTGTGCAGAGGAAAATATGTATTAGAATTAGATCATGATGACGAAATTACACCAAATTGTTTAACGGATGCAGTAACTGTTTTTGAAAAAGATTCAGAAATTGGATTTGTATACATGAATTTTACAAATATTTATGAAAATGGTGCCAATTTTAAATATGGCGATTATTATTCATTAGGATATGCTGGATATTATATGGAAAAATATAATAATAAATGGGTATATGTGTCGGCAATTGCAAACATTAATAATGTATCTCTTAGCCATATTGTAGGTGTGCCAAATCATCCTCGTATATGGAGAAAAGATGTACTTATGAAAATAGGTAATTACAACGAATTTTTACCAGTAAGTGACGATTATGAATTATTATTGCGAACTGCAGTACAAACTAAAATGGCAAAAATTCAACAATTGGGATATATTCAATATATGAATAACAATAACAATAATTTTTCACTTATTCGTAATTCAGAAATCAATCGGTTATGCAAACATCTTACACAACATTGTTATTCTGCATACAAAATGGATGAAGTGATGAAAGCAAAAAATGCATTTGAAGAACGTCAAAATCAACCAATATGGGAATTAACCGATTATACACCCAAATATTGTAATGAACTTATCAATTTACATCATACCAAAGATTATTGTATTATTGGATTGGATACATTATTTCAACATTATCATGAAATAAAGGAATTGTATAAAAATCCACGCAATCAATTTTTTATATTGGATAATAATGATATATCACATGAATTACTATGCAATACATTAGATAGATTAGATTTTATGAAAATGAAGTGTTATTCATTAAAAGCAACCGATAAACAACTTAGCCAATATTTTCTTGTTATGTATAAAAGTACAGATGAATTTCATATTTTTGAACGTACCGATTATCCTCCTTTGCCATACTCAATTAATACAAATGAAAATACAAATGAAAATACAAAAAAAATAACAATTATAACACCTTCTATTCGCCCAGAAAATTTATTGAAAATTAAAGAAAGTATCAACCTGGATTATGTGGATGAATGGATAATTGTCTATGACGGCAAAAAAATTAAAGAGAATCCGCACATGTTTTCATCAGAAAAAATTAAAGAATATGTATATTCCGGAGACGGTTGTAGCGGCAATCCGCAAAGAAATTTTGCTTTAGATCATGTTCAAAATCCTGATACTTATATTTATTTTTTAGATGATGACAATTTAGTTCATCCAGATTTATATACAATAATTAATACACTAGAAGATAATAAAATATATACATTTAATCAAGATCGTCCCGAAGATATATTTCCATTTACAAATAATCTAAAAGGAAATAAAATAAAATTACAAACAATTGATTCTGCAATGTTTCTTGTTGATTTTAAATTGTGTAAAAATGTTCGATGGAATACGTATAAATATTTTTCAGATGGAATTTATATAACAGAAATATATTCGCAACATAAAAATAAATGGGTGTATATTGATCAAACTTTATCCTATTACAATAAATTATAAATTACATTATAACTGGCATTGAACTAGTTGATATAATTGTGTTAGTAGCACATGTATCTGGCATATTTGTAATTCCATCCCATGTTAAATTACACCCTTTTGCCCATTGTTGTTTTTGACAAGTTGAATATTTACTAAAATCCATAACAGGATAACATGTATCTGTTTGATTACCTAATTTTTTCACATTATAACATTTTGAAAGAGAACAATTAGTTCCAGTATCATCGGTTTTAGGGGTTATATTATCTGGACAACATCCAAATGGAGTATTTTTACAAGAAGAACTAGGCATTGTATTACCAGTATCTATATCATAATACGAACTATACCAATAGTCAGGGCAATTATCTATTATAGGTGGATATGCACTACTTGATTTATTATTTTTTAATATAAGACCCGTAATTGTTAATGCAACAATCAATAAAATAACAGTAACTACAAAAACGTAAATTGAAAAATTGTCCATTTATATTTCTATATATTTTTTATTTTGAAATATATATGAAAGCTAATGGAAGAGTTGATATTTTAAACGCCTCTAAACGCTTAAATTCATATGATAATACGCCTAAAGTTTATACATCTGAATTCAAGGATGCATTAAATGGCATTTGGGAAAATACCCCATTATCCAATACATTTTTTTCAGAACAAAATCAACAAATTATACAAAATGGAATTCGTGCAGGAGTGTACAAATTGTCCAATAATAAATATGTTATTGCTCAACAATCGGATACAGACATAAAAGTAGTTATGCGAAGTATATATTTGAATCATTGTCAAAATAGAATAGGAAACATTAAGGAACAAATTCAAGAATTAAACCAATATGTTTTTGATTACTGTATTCCAAGAATATACGGAGAAGCACAAGGATATATGAATTATTTACGAGATGCAAGTACCCTTGTAGTTCCTATGGCAAGACCTATTTATACAGCTACCAATAAAACTCTTGAATTAAAACCATTTTTTTAGATTAATTGTACGAATAATTGTATACTAATATAAAATGAATATTCATATATTTGTCCTCTGTTATAATGAAAGTGTTTTAATCCCTCATATGGTAAAACATTATAAAAAATATCTACCTTCTTGTAAAATTACCATATATGATAATGAATCCTCTGATAATTCTGTTGAACTTGCAAAAAGTTTAGGATGTCATGTAATTTCATGGGCTAGCAACAATGTTCAAAACGAAACCATACAGATTGAAATGAGAAATAATGTATGGAAACAATGTAGTTCTGGTTGGATTTTTATGATAGATATGGACGAATTTATATGTGTAACTGAAAATGATCTGAAAAAAGAACAAGATTCTGGAACAAGTGTATTAAATATAAATGGGTATGAAATGATTGGGGAAAGCAATACATTACTTATTGATGACATTGATCTTCAAGATATCAAAAAATATGTACATAACCATTATGAAAGTAAACATTTGTGTTTTTTAAGGAATAAAGTTATAAATATGAATTATGGTCCAGGAAGTCATACATGTAATCCTGTTGGTAATATTATTTATAGTGAAAATGTTTATATAAATAAACACATGTGTTATTTAGGATTGCCATTTATTATAAATAAAACAGTTGATCGTTATAAACGAACTGAACAAATACGAAGAGAAAAAGGTTATAACACACATTATACATCGGATGTTGCCGAAATTGAAAATAGATATAGGACACATTTAAACTCCTGTAATTTTATATAAAATTGATTATACAATTATGAATTATTTAATTGTATAATGAACCGCGGAATGACAGGAAGATTTAATAGGTTTGAAACTATATGTAAACAACCATTGGATCAATATTTTGGACTACAACATAATTATAATAAATTTGATATAGTTCCCAAAAGAACAGATATAAATAAATTAGAACTCTTAATTCATGTTGAAAAAAAGTATTATTATGATTTTGATTCATTGCCTACTGATATAAGTTGTGTAATTTCTGAATATTTAACTAAATTTATATATATTTGTGTAGAGATTACCTTTCCACCCGATTATCCATTTAATCAACCGCAATACAAACTACTGTATACCAAACATAATTTATCACATTACATAAATATCGAGAACTATTATAAATGTATAGTTATCAATCACAATTTACAATATACACGTGATTGGAGTCCAGCAATAGAAATTGTAAAAGACATTCTTGATTTTATACAAAAAATCAACCATTTTGAATATTTATTCTAGTATTCCAACTTCTACACAAGGTTCCATAAATTTCCAAACACCCGTTTTTTTATTTTGTGTAATCGTTTCAACTAATTCTTTTTTTGAAACAGATTCAAACTTGGTCTGTTTTTCTGGCAAGTACCACTTAAACATAGTAACAAGATGGGCGCATGATTTAGAAATGATTGCATATTTAGTAGAATCGGGAACACATATTTTTAGATTGGTTTCTGCTTCGTCCTCTGTTGTTTCGTCTTCAGTGTCTGACCCCGGTACGTATTCGTCTTCTGTATCAGAATCGTCTGATTCTTCATCTAACGATATTGGAGTGGGTGTGTATTCTTCTATATGTTTTTGGTATTTTTCGGGATCTTCGATATCTTCTGTGGAGTGTATTAAATACAAGTGTTCAGGATTCCAAAAGGATAAAATGTGATTGATGTTGCGAACCGAATTTGTGGAAGAAGCATCTGTCATATCGTCCTTCTTTGCAATCAAACATTTGTTTAAAAACGCGAGAGCAAGTATTTTAGCTTGAAGAATGACAGAAAACCCAATCCCGTTTACTACGCAATATGTAGCTCGGATAGTTAGAAGATTTTGTGATTCTTGTGATGGTTCAATGTGTTTGGTGTCTTGACGAGTAAGAGGTCCGATTGATTCATCTTCATAAAGTGTAATTCTGAATGTTGTATAGTAAAAATAAAACTTTTTCTTACCATTTTTTATGTACAAATAAAGTGTCTTGAAGTTGTCCTCGTTTGCATAGACTTCTTGAAAAATGTCACACCTTTCCAGAAAGGTGTCGACCTCCTCTATTATTTTGATTGCGTTTTCCATTGTATAGTCCTTTTATTTTAAACATTTATATTTAAAATTGAACCTTGTTTTATATTTTACTTTTTTTATAAAATGTCAATTCGTGTATTCTCCTACAAATTCTTTACCAATATTACTTCTGCACCACTTCCATCTCTTATAGGGAATGAAGTAATTTATTCAGAAGAATTAGTTGAACCTTTAATTAAAACATTTTTGCATGATTCAATGACACCTTTTTATTTTACGATTGATTATTATTATTTACAACCTAAATATACTACATCTGTAAATCAATTTGGATTATGTATTGTAGTTAGTGATGAATTATTCGATCGATATTTTAAACACGATCTATTTGATTTACTTCCATTTACAATTACATATCAAATCCCTACAGTTGACGTTATTACATTGAAACGTGTGGATGGAGATTTTCCACAAGATGGGTCTATTGATGAATTGCTTACCGTATATCTTGAATCTTGTTCTATAGTAAATAAATATCAATTATTTACTATACCATTTTATGGTAATAAACCGCCATTTAAAAATCATATTACATTTGAAATTTCGGATTTTACAACACATCCATATGACGAATTAGAAAATACATTTCAAGAAACATTAAATACAAATTTACATGAACTTGGTTTTTCTGTTGCTGTGCATAAAGCAACCGATTTAGTTGGATTAGTTGCTAATCATGAAATCAAGGTTGACTTTATGTCTGAACCTTTAGAAAAAAAAGAAACACAAAAATATACATTACCCGAACCACAAAAGGCGTTACAACCAAACGATTCTGAACCTGAATTGCCAGTAGGGCTTCATATGACAGATACTATACATATACCATTAACAAAGGAACAATTAAGACAGGCTCGAGTACAAAAATTTAGTTAAATTTCTACCTTCTTTGCTCTAGGCAATTTTACACCTAATTGTTTTTCCATTTGTGAAATTAACATATTATTAGGTACTGCATTCCCCGTTTCATAATCTTTAATAACTTTTTCTTGAACTTTTAATTTAGAAGCAAGTTCTTCCCGAGTCCACTTTTTTGCATTACGCGCTTGCTGTATTTTAACTTTAAGATCTGGTGGAGAAACCAATATAATTGTAGGGTTCATATTAATGCCAATATTTATTTTTTAAGTTATCTTGAATATTTACCCGTTTTAAAAAAAGAATCCAACACAAACAAAACAAATACTCCTAAAAATACATACAATATTACTTCTTCTGTAACTTGACCCGTTTTTTCGTCTTTTTGTTCTTCTAATAAATAAATCATATGATTTAATTTCTCAAGCAATTGAGATTCTCTTGAAGATGGTTGTGAATATTCAAATGGTTTATCGTATATTGGATAATTATTATGTATTTGTTGTTGCTCTGCAAACGGATTTGGATAGATAACATTTGAATTATCCTTTCCTACTATTTTATCCTTTTTTTCTATTTCTATTTCTATTTCTTTTTTAGGATTATAATCTTCCAAATCAGAATCTTCTGCTTGTTCTGTCTCTTCTATTTGTCGTGCACTTACCAATTTAGGACGTGTTTTCTTTTTTATCATATTCATTTGCGATTCTTCATGCGGAAATGGTGAAGACCAATTCATTAACATTCTATATTATTTTAATAGATTAAAATTAATAATAGAACTACTGAATTATTTAGAAATATAACTTTGGTTTAATGTTTTAAAATTTATAAAATATAAAAAAATAAAGTAATTATATGATTCTTGATCTTTTAATTACTTTTGTATTAGCTATTTTTGTATTTTATCCTTCTGTTGCAGAATCACTGAATACAATAGTGGGTAAACTACTCTTTTTATTATTTACCTTTTTTGTAGTAAAACAAAATCTAATTTTAGGACTTGTTGCTGGAATGGTTTTTATGTTTCAATTTGTTAAACCTACAGCTACTATTTTTCCTAAATCTAATTCACAATTTTCATTATTACCAATAGATGAATCTATACGGCCAAAGGATTCAAATTGTATACCTGTAGATAGAAACAGTATTGCTCCTCCAAGAGAAGAATTATCGGGATCAATTCAAGGAACTTTTGCAAATAATACAATTGGATCTTATACACAATTTAATCTATAAATAATATATGATTTTGCCATATTTAATAATATTGTGTGTTTTGTTATTTTTTCAATTATACAAATTAAAACAAAAAGAAGGATTCGTACAGGATTATATATTAGCAGTTATTGTACCGCCATCTCCTGTTAAATTGTTAAATACGTTATCCAAAAAAATTCGACCATTTATACCCTACAAAAAACAGTTTAATAGATTAAAAAGACAATTGCGAATGCGATAAAATATATAATCAATATATGAAAAAACAGTGGAAATTTATAGACAAAAATTTAAATTTACTTAATAATTCAAAAATATTTGCTGCTTTAATTATGATATGTTTAAATATTGGATCTAAATATATTACTGTAAAATTATCCAAATCACAAGAGGAATATATGAAAAATTATGTTGCCCGTGAAGTACTTGTATTTGCTGTTATTTGGATGGGCACAAAAGATGTTGTGTTATCTTTAGTATTAACCTTTGTTTTTTATGTTGTAACTCAATATTTATTTCATGAAGAAAGTGCATTATGTCTTATGCCCAGTTATTTAAAAAAAATTCAAAATTCTATAGATACGAATTCTGATGGTAATATTTCACAAGAAGAAATAGATAAGGCGGTAAAGGTGTTGGCAAAAGCAAAAGAAGATCAACAACAACAACAAAAAACCGAAGTATACAAATATTTTTCAAACAATAAATATTGATTTACTTTATTCATATGGATATGAATAAAGAATGAGCAGTCAAATTATGTACATTCACTTTATTCAAACAATATTAGAAAAATTGCCAATGTGTGATGATATAAATACAGTTATACTTTCCTACATTCGGTTACCAAAGAAAGGAGTATGTAAATTATTATCCTATAAATTGATACAATTAGGAAATGTAAAAAACCCAATATATTTGATAAATAAATCATTAAAAATGGATCAATCCACTGCTTTATTAAAATCATTTGATAGTATTTGGAATTTATTTTCAACCTTTTTAATTAAGGATGAAGATAAAGAAATTATTGAATATTGGTACAATATGATTTCTACTGATAAAATTTAATATTTAGCAAATGTATGGAATTAGCAATACCTATAATTGCATTAGGTGGATTATTTATTATATCAAATCAGGACAAAACTAAATGTAAAGAAAATTTTGAAAATAAACTTTTGAATAATACACCAAATGATTATAAACCTATTCATCGAGAAAATAAACATTTTACACCACCAGTATCCAGAGAAGTTAATCAAGAATATACAGATTTGGCAGGAAGGACTATGAGAATTAATGATCAAACCGTAAACATGGTTCCTTTTTTTGGTAAAACAAAAAATATTGGGGTTAATTCTAAATCAAGTGATGGTCGCGATTCTACATTAGATAGTTATACTGGTGCAGGAAGTACTCAAATTTCTAAAACAGAGAATGCCCCATTATTTAAACCTCAAGATAATATACAACACGCATATGGTATGCCAAATCAAACAGATTTTTTACAATCTCGGCAAAATCCGTCAACGACTATGCACAATGTGAAACCATTCCAAGAAGAACGTGTTGCTCCAGGCATGAACAAGGGTTTTTCATCCGAAGGTTCCGGCGGATTTAATTCAGGTATGGAAGCTAGATCAGAATGGTTGCCTAAAACAGTGGATGAATTACGCGTTTTAACAAATCCAAAACAATCCTATGAATTAGCAAACCATCAAGGTCCAGCCATTAATAAAATAACAAATACGGGTATTATTGGAAAAGTAGAAAAATATTTACCAGATAAATATTATGTGAACGATCCTGCACGTTATCTTACTACAACAGGTGCAGAAAAAGGACCTACATTAAGATCAATTCAACCAGCACCCACCATTCACAGAGCAACTACTACAAAAGAATATGCAGGAATAGCAAGTAATGCATCTGGACCAGAAAAAGAACCACAACGTGGTCTATATAGGGTAGATACTCGGCAACAACTTGAATCTCAACATTTAAATCCTGCATCTACAACTGTTGAACATAGCAATTTAAATTCGGTAATAAAAAATATGGAACTTTTACCCAATAATAGAACTACTACTCAACCCGAATCATTTAATATTATGTCTGGTCTTGTAAGTGCAATTACTGCACCTATTACAGACATTCTTCGCCCAACTAGAAAAGAACATTATGGATTAACACGATTTGTAGGTGTTGGAAGTAGTGTTCCTAATAATAGTACCGTTCGTACAGATAAAGTAGCTTCTACTATTCGCGAAGATACAACCTACAGTCCATATACAAAAGGCCAACGAGCTTATAAACCTGTAACAGTTGGTGGTTATCAAGTATCGAATGAACAACCGATTGCTAATCAGAGACAAGATACAAGTGTGTTTTATTCTGGTATTCCAGGAAGTATCATGCCTCAACAACAATCAAATAGTGCAGAATACAATTCTACTATTAATTCTACTCGAGGAAATGAAGGTAGAATTGCCGGAGGAAATACACAAAGATTTACTCCTATTATTAATCAAACAACTTGTAATTCAAAATCACTTACCCATCTCCCATACTCTGGAATGGCAAGTTCTATTGTAAGTAATGTACCTAATGCTACTCAGTTTAATGCACGAAATATTCAAAGTTATGAAACTACCGACCGCAATAATCCCACTCTGCTTGAATCCTTAAAACAAAACCCATACATGCATTCTATTACTAATAACATGTAATAACATGTAATTAATTTAAAAACAAAAAGTATACTATACTATGAAGCCATCTTTATTGTTAATTCACACTTTATACGTTTCATTACCTAAATTTTGTGTAAATTGTGTACATTATATTCCTCATAAAAAACCAGAATTTAGTGAATGTAAATTATTTCCTCTTGGAAATGACGATACTTATTTAATTACAGGACAGGTAAATATTCAACCAATTGAATACCATTATTGTTCCACAGCACGAATTTTTGATCACATGTGTGGTAAATCTGGGGAAAAATATAAGGAGTTTACGAATAATATCCCAGAATAAATGTTTCCAATTCTCTATCATAAATAAGTACAATGTGTATATCTGATATTTTTTTGACTTCTAATTGAAATAGAACAAACATATGACCAAACAACAATTCATCATAATAGGTATCAAATAAATATAATTCTTCTTCTTCTTCCTTTTCACTTTTACACAAAATAACTTTACTATACACTTTATTATTATGTTTAATAAAATGTATCATCAATTCTTCATTGTATTTTAATGGAATATGAACTGGATCTTGTAAACATTTCGATGTTATTTTTTCAAAAATAGATTCTTCCATATAAATATATCATAACAATACTTTATTCCTTTTTAAATATAAATTAATCCCATTTTATATTCACTATCATTTGGATACATTGTTCCTCCCAATTTATCTAACCAATATTCACCAAAATTATATTGCGGATATTTATGATGTAGTATGTGATGATTACCTATCAACCATGTATACCGCGTATCATGTCGCAACATTCCTCGTATATTCACTATGATCAATGAATATATCATTGTGGGTGCATGAAATTTCATAAATAATAACGGAAACAATATACCTAGACCCTGTATCGGACTTTCTAGTAAATGACTAATATACGTATCTTTGTATCGTAACGTAGATGATTCTACTGCATGATGTACTTTGTGAATTGTTCTATAAAAATTTGGTTGGTGTAATAGTATATGCGATATATAAAACCAAATATCATAAGACAAAATATATAGAATTAGCATTTAATTTATATCTGAATAAACGTTTAAATTTTATTCATATAACTAAAAAAAAGTATTGGTTTAAAATTGCCAACTGATATAGTCGATTTTGTAGTTTTGTATTTTATACAACAATCTATAGAACGTAACAGAAATTTATTCAAAGATATTCAACAAATTGAAATTTCACACATTCAAATTATAGAAGGGGTTCATTTATGATTATACAATATCCACTTCGATAACATCAGTTTATATTTGCGGTAATTTCATCTAAACCATGGTTTGGCTGTAATTGTTTTAAAATATAGTTATATAGAATGGATCAAAAATGTTGTTTATGTTTTGCAGATGTTTTGCCTTCAGATAATAAATTTAAACATTATTGTCATTTTCCACATGTACCAACCCGTAGAGATCCAGAAGGACAACTTGCACATTATGATTGTATGTTGAGTTATTGTTTAGCAAATCAAAATGAACAAATTGTTCAAGTACCTTGTTGTAAAAAAATTATTGGTTTATTGGCACTTCGTGACCATTTACATAAACAATTAATTCTGCCAAGTACGAATGAATATCATGTTAGGTTTGAACATGAAGGATATGATGCAGAACGCCCAATACGTTTCCATACCGTCGCTGTACCAAGAGCTGTACATATTGCACTACATGGTAATGCTGCCTATGCAAATGATGTAGTCCCACAAGGTCGGATGCATCTACACCCAGTTACACAACCGGCCGCTGTACTTTTACAACCACTTAGAAGACGAATAACTGCATTTCACGAACGTATTCTTGATACAGTAGAAGAAACCGATAGACGAATAACTGCATTTGGTACACGTGTTAGGGAAACACCGCTTCGAACACTTGTAAATAGATATGTTGAAAATACTGTATACAGTTACACAATGGACTTTGCGGTAGCAACACTATTTTTTCAGTTTTGTCATACAATAGGTATAATACCACCAAGATTTATTGTAACTATAATTACTGTATCAAGTTTTGCAGCAGTATTTGGTACTCGTGGATGGACTGGTGGTGGTCGAGATCAAATAGAAATAAAAAATAAAGATGATTTAAAAAAATGTATAGAGATGTTACAGTCGCGTAAAGATATATTGTATTGCCACATTCAAATGGAAGAAAATGAAAAATTGTTAGAAAAATTTGCTAATGAAAATCGTAGTGTAGTAGCTAATATTACTGTTGAAAATTTTAAAATACCAATACAAGATAAAATCGATAGTAAATCAAAAAGAACACCTAAACAATCATCTCGCACGGGTCGTTATTCGCCCCTATTATCTTCTCGTCGACAAACATCTCGCAGACGAACATCACGATCTACAAGAAATACACGGTATTCCAAAACACCAAATTATTCATCCAATAGCATGACAGCCATTGCTGCATAATTATGTAAATCAATTAGTGTATCTCTAATCCCTTCATCTTTTACCAAATTTACTCCATTTTTTGTAATTGACATTGATCTCTGTAATTTATCTTCAATTCGCATTAATACGCCAATTACACCATATTTGGCGAATGCATCTCCGTAATCTGCATTTTTTTTAACAAACAATTCCAAAGCCTCTTTCTGAACTTTTTGTAATTGTTCTGAACGGTTCATTTATTATTCTAAAAAAATATATTTATATTA
>Ga0209550_10004528_pt1 | contig 13169 bp, 10 predicted proteins | sample LauGreSuBDMM15SN_2_FD_187567 | JGI IMG/M metagenome (GOLD analysis project Ga0209550, IMG submission 187567) | Freshwater lake microbial communities from Lake Michigan, USA - Su13.BD.MM15.SN (SPAdes) (version 5) | ecosystem: Environmental > Aquatic > Freshwater > Lake | place: Lake Michigan... | reverse complement strand
CCATCGGGATTAGTAATTGTTGACTGAGATGAAACCGAAAGTGATCCAACATTTCCAGCTGCATCAGAAACTGTAAAACCTGTTGGTAGTCCATCTTTAGAAAGACCAGCAAACAAAGATTTTGATGTTCGGAAGTTAATTGCAGAATTATCTTCAATAATCTTTTGATTTGAAAGGTCTGAGTTTGTTTCTGCAGGAGATGGAGTTGAAGATTGAGTCGAAACCGGTACTTCTTGAGTTGGAGTTGAAATTACAACTCCAGTATTAAATTCACTCCCTGTTACAGAGTTAAATCCTAAGAATGCAACCATAACTATTAGTAATGAAAGTGCCACTTTTGATGATTTCTTTGCAACTTTAGCCGCTTTTTTATAGGTTGTTGAAAGCATATCTAGCGCCGTTAAGCCACGCTCTTGATCAATAATTAATTCCGATAGGACGCGACGCAGTGATGCCCGTGCGCGAGAAACAGTGTGGCGAACGGCAGACTCTTTAATGCCAAGTTCAGATGCAATCTCAGCTGTTGATCTTCCTTCCATCTCCCACATCACAAGCGCTGCGCGCTCTGCAGGGGAAAGTAGCGCAAGTGCTTGTCTAATAATGGATGCATCCTCTGCTTGCGTAATTAACGCTGAGTGATCACCTGAAACCTGCCACTTAGCCTCAACCTCAGCATGTGCATCATCAATCACCACAAGATTTGGCCGACGTCCTTCCATACGGAAGAAGTCGATGCATAGATTTTCAATTGTGCGGTGTAGATATGCAAGAGCATGTTCGGTTGACTCAAGTTCTGGGGCAGCAAGCATAAACTTGATCAAGGCATCCTGAACAACCTCTTCTGCCTTAGCAGAATCCTTTAAAACACGATTAGCATGGGCCAACAACTCTGAACGGTGCTCTGTGTAAAAAGCTCCGAATTCAGTAACTGCCCAGACATTGATTTCCACTTTGTAAATCCTTTTCAACCGGTTTTTGTAACAGAGTTGGCCGTCGCCGCCTCTGTTCACGTCTACGAATTAAACCCCTAATTGTAGTGGGAATAGGACAAAACAGACAATTCACCCTTTCCTGCTAACTCGCGCTTGTATTGTGACCTGCCAAAGGGCGCTATTTGGCAAAAAACTTTTAGCTGACTGGTGATGTCGATCCCAAGTACTACAGGCCTAAAAGTTGAGCTTGGTGGGCAAAATCTGGGACCATTTTTTTGAGCGTTTCAAAATTCCCAGAAGCAACAATTTCTCCGTCCCTTAAAAAACATATCTGATCACAGTTTTTGATGGTGCTAAGTCGGTGCGCAATCACAATGGTGGTTGTGTTCGAATTAGAATTTGAAAAAGTCTGAGTGAGAATCGACTCTGTCTTTCCGTCCAGCGCACTGGTGGCTTCATCTAACACAATAAGCATTGGATTAGTTACTAATGCTCTTGATATTCCAATACGTTGCCGTTGACCACCACTCAGTTTAGATCCTTTGTCTCCAACTTGAGCGCTTAGTTGTCCAGGAAGTTCTTTTACAAATTCAGAAATTTGAGCCTTTTCTAATGCTTTCCAAATTAATTGATCAGAAATAATTGATTCAGGATAACCCAGGGTGATATTTTCCCGAACAGTGCCATTGCTAAGGACCACATCTTGGGGTACATACCCTATTGCTCCTGACCATTTTTCAATCGCCTGAAGTGGCTCTACTCCTGAAATTTTAATGATCCCTTCATCAGGGCTGATAACACCTAAAATAATATCTACAAGAGTTGTCTTTCCAGATCCTGAGGGGCCAACAATTGCCAATTTTGTGCCAGGATTGATGGTTAGATTAATATTTTTGATTGTTTGGGTAGGTGAATTTAAATACTTAAAATTTAGATTCTTAATATCAATCGAAGCATTGAATCCTTGATGCATTACGTCGAAAGACTCAGGAGTCGATTTTAAGTTTGGTAATTTTTTTAACGAATCTATTAATGCCAAAGTAGGGTTAGCCGTTCCCAGGTTTCCTTTAATAGTACTAAATCCCTGTTGAATTCTCATTACAGCAGGTGCTATACGAGCACCAGCAACTAAAAAAACGCCCAAAGATGCAACTGCACTTCCAGCGTCTTGAAAGATAAATAATGAAGCTCCAATGAGTAGTCCGCCCACTACCATTGAAAATTCAAAAACATACTTACTTATCAAGGGCATGAATTGCATTGCAGCTGTAGTCTTAGAAAGTTTAAGTTGTATGTCTCTAATTTCTCGAGAAAAGTAATCCCTTCGATTCCTAACTAAAATTTCCCTATATGAATTTAAAACATTGTTGATTTTTTCATCACTCTTTACTAACAAAGCTGCATGATCTAAACCACGCTTTTTTATGCTAACACTTGTCAACTTGTAAAGTAATAGGCCAACAAAAGAAAAAAGTATTACTGTTAAAATCGCTATAATTGGATTAAGCAATAAAAGGCCAAAAGTTAAAATGATTAATACTAAAAAATCTGCAACCGTGTTTATGGCTATGCCAATTACTCCAAGCACAACTATTTGAACACCATATGTGACTGAAAAATGTGTAGCCTGAGTTGTATTTTCCCTAATTCTTAAAATAGATTGATTTAGTAGTTTTGATACTAAATCTGATGATAAGTCTGCGGCTTTTTTTGCTAAAAAATATAATGACCTTCTACTGATAAATGCGGTGACAAAAGTTTTCATAGCCAACAAGAAGGCAACTGTGGTGGCTATGAATGCTACTTGTGCCTGAAAACTTAAATTTTCAATTCTAAATAAACTTAAAATTACAACAATCTTGCTACTCTGATTGCCAACACCAAAACCTGAAACAACCAAAGCTCCGAGAACGCCAACGAGTACTACGCCAATCAAATCAAGCAATGCCGACATAAATTGTAAGATAACAACTAGCAATAATTTATGTCGGTCTGCTTGGTTAAGAATTTGCAGCGCTCTAATTACTGTAATATTTTTGTGGTCTAATTTAAAACTTTTTCTATTCATAACAGTTTATTTTTTTAAACATATTCTGTTTCACGCAATCTACTAAGGGTTAGGTAGTGAGTATAGCAAGAGCGAACTATATAAAGAAAAAATAGTTCTTTGCAGGCTTGATTAACTAGGTAAGACCCAAATTAATTACCCAATATTTTTCATACAATATTCAATTTCTAAATGTGAATGGTTGAAACCTAGATACTTGATACTTAGAAAAGAATTAAAATGAACATACTTGTATTGAGATTTAATCCTTCGATGCCTAAAACTGCTAGAATTTAATTGTGCAGGAAAATAGACCAATTCGTGTTGTGCATTTATCAACTTCATACACCGGCGGCGCCGGAATTGCTGCTAGAAGACTAAACGCCAAACTAAATGATTTAGGGATAGATTCTTCCTTTTATGCACACGATAAAAGACAATATGTGTGTCAGTCCAAAGAATTCAAAATTAAGAAAAACTTTATATTTCTACTAGCAAGATACTTTGCAACTATTTTATCCAAATTGACTTTAAGGGTAAGTTTCTTTTCAATTTATAGTGCGCCTGGATTATCCATAAAATCGATTGAAAATTTTTATTATGACAAAAATACAATATTACATGTTCATAACTGGTTTAACTTGTTTAGTCATAGGCAGATAAAGAAATTATGCTCAAGTGGATTGCCATTAATCTTTACGTTACATGATGATCGCTTATTGACTGGGGGGTGCCATAGCACTTTGAGTTGTAGTAATTATCTTAGAAGTTGTAATGCATGTCCAGAATTTAAGAATTCAATGAATCGAATTATTTCCAAAAATGCTAATAATTTTGAGCGATTATTTATTGAACCACAGACTAAAATCAAATTTATAGCGCCATCAAAGTATATAAAAAATAAGGCTATGGAGAGTTCAATTTTAAAGAAACAGAATATTGAATTTATACCAAACTTTCTTGGCGATAGTTTAAGTTTAACGGGATCAACTGAAAAAATTTGCCAATCTAATGAGGTAATAACAGTTGGTATTGCCAATATAAATTATCAAGATCCGCTAAAGGGAGGTGATTTTGTACTGGACTTAATTAAAATAATTGAAGAAAAGGCACTGCCAATTAGATTAGTTTTTTTGAATAAATTTCAAGATGACTCCAAGAATCTATTCTGGAATCAAATTGACTGCCTTCTGGTGCCTTCAAGAGGTGATAACAGTCCAAATGTAATTCATGAATCAAAAAGTTATGGGATACCTTTTATTGGAACAGAAGTAGGTGGAATTCCTGAGTTAGCAACAAAAGATATCGATATATTAATAAGTTTGAGTAACCTTAATTCTGAAAGTATATTGCTTGCCATAGAGCAAATGAGGAGAAATACTTCAAGCGTTATCGATCATGATAAAATTAAAAAAAGCTTATTTCTTTATAGCAAAGATTCAATCAAAAATTTGTTAGCACTCTACCAGGAGGTACTAAACTCGTCTGAATAATTTGGCTTTTATTGGAGAGAAAAAGTGTCTTTTCTTCATGAAATAAATAGAAGTTTCAATCTTTAAATCTGTCAATTTAGTATCTGATTTTGAAAACGAAACTGTAGAACTCGGTTTTAGATTAGAGCTGGTTCGCAAAACCCCACTATTTGAACCAACTTTGAACGTATTCGACGCAACTAAGTCATTTCCTGTATTTGTTACCATAGTTATATTAGGGATAAGCGCTTTTTTTTCGTTAATCAACATGGCTAAAGCAACATGACTATCCCATGCTTTTACAGATCCTCTTTTAACTCGGATCACGGAGGCAAGAAAAAAACTGATCGAAATAATTCTATGAGGATTTTTTACCATGGCTAAATAAGCTTTTATATAAGGAACCTTTGCCCCAATAAACTGTGAGATTAATTTCCAATTATCAGCACTAGTGCACCACCCATGAATAAGTGGATAAGTGGATAATGAGCTAACAAATTGGTATTCATATTCAGGCTCGATATCCCAAGGTGAAGACGCGCTGATTAGTACAATGTCACTGGAAATATATTTCGAGGTGGTGTCCAGGAATTTAAATCCGTCCTCTGTCAAGTGACAATCATCCTCAAGGATTATAAACTTTGACTCAAAATTTGAAATCCATTCTATAGCTTTTGGGACTGCCATATCCACTCCTAGATTTGCAGACGAAATTCTAAATCTAAAATTTGAATTATTTTTAAAATCATCAGCAATTTTGATAACTTTCTTGTTTAAAGTTAGGTTTACAGAATTTGCTCTATCGATGAATAAATAGATACGCCTATTTGTGTGAATCTGTTTATTCAAAATTTCACTCAAATCGTTTGGACGTAAGTATGCAATAATTAGCAAAGGCAACTGAGTGTAATTCATAAGAGGATTGTATCCAATAAAAAAATTTGTTAATAGATATTTGGCGATTTTCAATCTACTAAGTCTATTTCTACACAAAATTTTCAGCTTGATATTGATTCATCTGTTAAATTAAGTTATAAGTGCATGAGTAAGCATCACAAGTATTTTCAGCTTCATACTTTTATCAATTTCATCTATTTTTGACTATGTAGTGGAATTACGATATGGCCATTATTAAAACTGACATCAAATTCATGGTTTCACTTAGCATGATAGAATTTAGACATGACAAAAGCTTTATCTTATTCAGAAATTAACTTGTGAAATGAAAATTGCAATCTTATTAAATCTATCTGATGAAACTTCAGGTGGTTCATACCAATTTAATAAAAGTATTTATGAATCTTTGATTACGAAGTGTCAGGATTTTCGACACGAACTATTCTTTGTATTTCAGAAAAGAAATCAAGTAGGATCAGTGCCGGATTTGGCACTTCCAACAATAATGCAATATCGTTTTTATTTTTTAAAGCAGTTTGTGAAAGAGACAATTAGTAGCATTTTGAGTCGAAACAAAATTTCTTTTGAAAATTGTCGAAGTTCCTGGTTAAATAGGAACCTCTTAGCGAATGATATCAAAGCTGTATGGTCAGTAAATCCCCTTAGTACGCCTTTAGATTTGCCATATTTGACTACAAGTTGGGATATTTCCCACAAAATAACTCCATATTTTAAAGAAATTTCGGGTTCGGGAGTAATACTAGATAAGCGAGATCAAGTTTGCAAATCTGTATTTAGAAAAGCTTTTAGAATTATTGTTGGGACTGAGCATGGGAAGAATGAAATTTTTAATTCTTACGGGATCAATCCAGAACGAATAGTAGTAGAGCCACTACCTGTGCCACACAATAGTTCGGAAAATAGGTTGGTAAGAAATCAATACCAATTTATTTATCCAGCAAATTTTTGGCCCCACAAGAATCATTTTATAATTGTTAAAGCTTTAAGCGAATTAATTACAGCTAATAACTTGCCGATTAAATTTATTTTTACGGGCTCAGATAAGGGTAATTTGGAGTATATTAAGAGGCTTGTTACTACTTTTGACCTAGATCATTTGGTTGAATTTCAAGGTTTTATATCGAGATCAGATTTAAATGAATTATATGAAACTTCCAATGCTTGCGTATTCCCAAGTTTAATTGGACCAGATAATTTACCGCCACTTGAAGCTTTAACTTATGGCTGTAAAGCTTTGGTTGCAGATATCCCTGGGGCAAGAGATCAGTTTAGCAAATTTGCTGTTTATTTTGATCCCTATGATTCGCAAAATTTGGCCATGCTAATTCATAAAACCATAATTGAATTTAAAAATTACGATAAGATAGATGAAGATCTTGGTTTATTTCTAAAATCTAGAACTCCCGAAATTTATGTTCATTCTATAATGACTGAATTAGATAAATTAGAGGTAGTGGTGGGTTTGACGGAGTGACTTTTAAGAAAAATAAGAATTTAACTTCATCTAAAATATTCTATCGGGAGGCAGCATGAGCGTAGAGTTCTTCGGAGTATCTACATATCCAAAAGCCATAGTAATTAGAGCGAGTGAAAAAATTCAAGGAATTGAATTTTTTTCTCCCCCGGAATACTCACAACAAATCGGACTAATGACAAGACAAGTAGGCTATATAGTTCCAGCTCATATTCACAATAAAGTCGAGAGAGTTATAACTTCAACTCAAGAGGTATTGATACTTCGAAGAGGAAATTGTCTGGTCACACTTTTTAATAGTGAAGGTGAATCTGAAGAAAAAATCTATTTAAATTCAGGAGATGCAATTTTACTTGCACACGGGGCGCACAAAATTGAAATGCTTAGTGAGTGCGAAATTCTTGAAATTAAACAGGGCCCGTATGCTGGGAAAAACGATAAAACACAAATTGAGGTGGTTCCATGATACCCGTTAATCGACCACTTATTGATGATTCTGATTTAGTTGCTGTTACAAATGCATTGAAAGAAACTTATATTTCTGGTGAAACCCCAAATACTTTTGAAATGGAAAAGTTACTCTGTGAAATAATTAAAGTGAAACACGCAGTGGCTGTTTCTAATGGAACAGTAGCAATTGATCTAATGATTGAAGCACTGGAGATTAAAAAAGGTGATCACTGCGTGGTGCCTAATTTTACAATAATCTCAACAGTTTCAAATTTACTTAGAAAAGGTGCTCGAGTTGAATTTATTGATGCTGATTCTGAAACTTGGTCTATCGATGCAATATCTGCCGTGGCGGCTGTTAATACTAAAACTAAAGTCATTTTACCTGTTCACATATATGGATTGCCTGCTGATATGGATCCAGTCATGAAAGTAGCAAAAGACAATGATGTTTTTGTGATTGAAGACTCCGCTGAAGCGCTTGGTGTTAAATATAAAAATAGATTTTGCGGTTCAATCGCAAACGCTTCAACATTTAGTTTTTATGCAAATAAAATAGTGACAGGCGGTGAAGGCGGTGCGATTACAACTAATGATGACAATCTGGCTAAGAAATTAAGAAGTCTCAGAAGTTTGTCACATGGGCCAGAACGTTTTGTGCACGAAAATTTGGGATGGAACGCAAGAATTTCTGGATTGAGTGCAGCACTTATAAGTTCACAGCTTAGAAGGCTTGATAAATTACTTATAAAGAAAAAAGAAATTGCATCGCAATATCTTGAAGGGTTAAAAGATCATCCTTTCTTGAAATTTATGCCAATCAAATCTCAACATTCTACAAATGTTTATTGGGTTTTTCCGATTTTACTAAACGCCAACTCGCCATATAACGCAGTAACATTGCAAGAAAAATTGCGCAATAAAGGTATAGAAACTAGAAGGTTTTTTTGCCCAATGCATTTACAGCCTGTAATCAAAAGCTATGAAGTGATATTTAATTCATCATATGAAATTTCTGATGACCTTTGGAGAAACGGTTTATACCTACCTTGTGGTTTAGGAACAACTAGAAGTGAAATAGATTTTACAGTAGAAACTTTGTGGAAGTTGGCTCAATAGTGTTTTCTGACAACTATGCAGAGTTATATGACCAAATTCATTCGGAGAAAGACTATAAAAATGAAATGTCCCGTCTTACTAAAATCTTGATAGAATTGAAAATTTCAAAATGTAATGAAATTTTAGACTTTGGGTGCGGAACTGGCAAACATATTAAGGAATTGCATGAGATCGGATTCAACATTTCGGGATACGACATTAATATAAATATGATTGAGAAAGCAAAAGAGAATAATCCCAATTTAAATCTTTATGAACATCTATCACTTGTTCCTAAAAAGTTTAATTTTACTTATAGCCTTTTCGACGTAATTAGTTATCAAATTTCTGATCATGATCTGGACGTATTTATGAATCAAATAATAAGTACAATTAAGCCGCCTGGTTGGATTTTTTTGGATGGATGGCATCTTCCAGGTTTAATACAAAGCCCGCCTGTACCCCGAAGTAAATCATTTGAGCATTTTGGTACGAAATTCAAACGTGAGGTGAAGGTACTCTCTGTTGACAAACTAAGAATTACGAAACTTGACATAAAACTGACCAATGACGATACCAAACAAGAAATTATCTCTGAAACCCACCTGATGCGTGCTTTTGATAATGATGAAATTGCTAAACTGATCATCAAACATAAAGGTTGCAATATAGAATTTTATGATGGCTCGGATTATAGACTTCCACTCAGTTCAAATTCCTGGCGATTTGCGGTTTTGTTCAAGATTGGAGAATAAAAGAAGTGGAATATTCTAAATATTTCGAATTACCTGGCGGTGATAATGAATGTAAAGTTTATTACTTTAATGGGAAAGTTATTAGAGAGTATCTACCTAAGTATGGGAAAAGTTCAAGGCAAGTAATTGATGTTATTGGGTTGGACACATTAGAAAAATTTGGCGTTGTTAATACCAAAGTTATATTTAGGAATATAGATGCATTAATTTTAGAGCACGAGCTACTTGTCGCGGCCTTACCCTCATCATGGTCCTTAGGACATTTAAAAGATGCACTTGATTTAACATTGAAGTTGAGTTTAAATCTAAACAAATTTGGTTTTTGTTTAAAAGATTTTTTACCTGAAAATATAGTGTTTGATGGGACTAAACCATTTTTTATAGATTTTTCTTCCATAACATTAAGCTCAACACTGCACGAAATCGACTGGATAAAAATAGAGTCTGGTGGAAAAAATCCAATTAAATATTTACTAAAGCAGCAATTACTACCATATTTTCTAATTCCAATTTTTTTAGGTTATCTTAATTCACAAGACATTATGAGAAGTTTTCTTCAGAATAATTACTGCAATTCTGGTGCAAGACAACCTTCAATTAGAGATTTAGAACTTTTTAAATTCAAAAAAAGGAATTTTTCTACAAGCTTAAAAATAGTGAGTTTTCTAATATTGTTTGGAAAACTTCAAAATCTAAATATAAATTTTCAACTCATACGCTGGATTGTTAAATCATTGGAAAAAAATCTTCGAGTTCCTATGTCAGCTTACAGTAACTATTATTCAGATAAAGGAGAAGATTCTAACTTAAATCAAAAGTCGAAATGGAACAACAAGCAGAAAAACGTTGATATGGTCATTTCAAAGTATGCTCCCTGCTCACTCCTTGATTTAGGTAGCAATACTGGGTGGTTTTCTGAATTAGCTGCACAAAATGGTGCAAATGTAATTGCACTAGACCAAGATATTTCTTCGATTCATGAGCTTTACTTGAAATCAAAAGTTATGAAAATGGACATTACTCCGTTAGTTATTTCTTTCGAAGAACTTGTATCTGAGCAAGAATTAGATACGGAATTTGGGATTCAAGTGAATGGTGATTCTAGAAAATTGCCAGATGATCGTTTTAATTCGGACATTGTGTTGGCCTTGGGTTTAATTCACCATTTATGCCTTGGTTCAGGATATTCAATTGACTCTATAATGAAAATCCTATCCTTGCTTACTAATAAATGTTTAATAATTGAATTTATTTATTTGAATGACGAAAAAATCCTTTCAAATCCCGATTTCTTTGCAAATCTTTCCAACAGAAGAAATAATTATGATTTAAAAAAAGTAATTGACCAAGGGCAAAAATACTTTAGAGAATATAGAATCTTAGAATCTTTTCCTAATACCCGTTGCTTAGTTATGTTTTTCAAATAATTTAAATTAGTTCATCAACTTGCGTTATAAGTTGATTAAGAGTGTAGTTATTTTTTAGTTTGACTAGTGCTGAGTTTACAATTGTGGAGGCAAATTGTGGATTTGATAGTTTTAAAATGCAATCTTGAAATTCTTCTGGGGTATTGGCAATTAAAATCTCTTTCCCATGTTTAAATTGTAAACCTTCTACACCTAGAGTTGTAGATACTACTGGTACTTTTAGCGCGACGGATTCTAAAATTTTAAATCTAGTTCCCGATTCAAACCAAAGCGGAACGATACTTAAGTCTACAAATTTTAGATAATCTTGTATAGATTTGACTTCTCCTTCAACAAAAACTCCGAGTTCTGGATTAGACTTCCATAGAATTTTTGAGCCACGACCAACCAAGAAAATCTTAGATGTATTATTTGATTTCCTTATTTCGGGCCAAACTTCCTCTAAAAACCATTTTGCACCAAAATCCATGGGGCTGTACTTATGCCCAAAAGACCCAGCTAATAGAATATTTACTTCTTGCGGCTTTGATTCAGCAGTGTGTTGATAATGATAATTGTCAAGTTCTACGACATTATAAGCAAGTTTTACCTTGGTTTCTTCGTTACATATTTTTTTATAGTAATTCTGGTCAATTTCTGATACGGCCGCAACGAAAGTTGAAATTTTGCAGAGCTGTATCTCCTCATAAATTTTATTAAACCCGGAAACTAGTGCTTGGAATTTTAACCTATTTGGCAAATATGGAACGGCTCTTAGGACAAACCGAGACCAAACAGAATCTGTATCAGATACTAAATAAACATTTGGTTTCCTATTCCGAATTTTCTTTAAAATAGATACAGATATATTTGCAAAAGAAAACCAGATTCTAATATTATCATTGCCATCACACAAATGTATAATCTCATCAGCAATTAATTTATCATTTCTATTTTTCTCATTCAGAATCAACCTCTTAAGCATTTTTATGATCACAGTGGTTTTAGCAGATCTAACAAAAAATTTGTTCGAAATACCATCATCAGGTAGTTCTATTTTTTTTACAGATTTGATATTAAGGTTGTTGAGCATTTCAACGGTTTCTACTTTGTGTATATCGTTAGACTTGCCCCAAGTAACTAAATTAACCTCGTGATTACTTGCGAGTGCCTTTAGAGTATTCAAAACTCTTAGTTCAGGACCCCCAATTGCAGGAAAGTTGAATATAGGAGCGCAAAAGACTATTTCTTGTTTCATACTGATATCATAAACAGATTAGGGAGAAATGTGAAAAGTTATGAAGGAATCAAAGAATTACGATTTTTTTACTTAAATCAATTAATGAATTAAAAATTCAAAACAAAGTTTGTCTTTTAATTTGTGGGCCCAGACGGGCTCGAACCGTCGACCCACGGATTAAAAGTCCGTTGCTCTACCAACTGAGCTATAGGCCCCAAGTTTAATACATTTAGAAGCAATCCAGACAAGTGTAGTGCATTACTTATTGATTTATCACCTCGCTGCGGCTTTGAACAATCGATCACAAATAGCATTAGCAAGCCCGTTTCCTTCAGGAAGCTGGACTACAATTCGTTTCAATTTTTTTTTGTCTCCCATTCGTAATGCATTATAAATATTTTGCGCAAATTCGAGAACTGTTTCGGGTGCCGCAAGCCGAAATGAACCAATTGGTGTTGCAATGTGTGACATACCTATAAAACCTTCTCCTGGTTTAGCTAATCCGCCCAATATAACTTCTGCTTTTGGTGAATAGTGAGATTTCAATTGCCCGGAAGTTCTAATTTTTTCGCTCCAGGGGATGGGTGCAATATCGAGCTTAATTTTCTCTAAAATCATTTCTTCCGTAACATATCCAGGCCTCAGAATTGTTGCTTCTTCATGGGTACAGTCGATAATTGTGGATTCGATTCCTATTTCGCAATCTCCACCTTCAATTATTGAATCCTGATCAGATAGTCGTCCCCCAATCTCTTCGTAAACCGCTTCACTAGAAGTTGGTGATACTGACCCAAATTTATTCGCACTTGGCGCCGCTATACCTGTTCCACCTAATTTTTCAAATTCTTTAAGCATAAGAAGTGCAATCAAATTTGATGGCACCCGGAGCCCAACACTACTTTGTCCACCTGTAATGAAGTCCCCAGCTAACTGACTTCTTGTCAGAATTAAAGTCATTGGTCCTGGCCAAAATTCTTTTGCTAGTTTTAAGGCGTACTCCGGGATATCAATAGCCCACATATCTAACTTGCTGATTGACGAAATATGAACGATCAGAGGATGATTCGTTGGCCTGCCTTTAACCGAATAAATCCTGCTTATAGCTTTTTCATTAGTTGCATCAGCCCCTAATCCATAAACAGTCTCTGTTGGAAAAGCCACAAGATGACCGTCTTTTAAAGCTTTAGCAGCCTTTTTGATTTCATGTTGCATTGGATTAGTGATTATTTCCATGCGTAAATCATCCCATTTAACTAGTTTTGATCTGACCTAATTGACCGATACCCTTACTCCTCTAGTCCCCATCGTCTAGTGGCCTAGGACGTCGCCCTTTCACGGCGTTAACACGGGTTCAAATCCCGTTGGGGACGCAAAGAG
>Ga0209550_10004527_pt1 | contig 13169 bp, 19 predicted proteins | sample LauGreSuBDMM15SN_2_FD_187567 | JGI IMG/M metagenome (GOLD analysis project Ga0209550, IMG submission 187567) | Freshwater lake microbial communities from Lake Michigan, USA - Su13.BD.MM15.SN (SPAdes) (version 5) | ecosystem: Environmental > Aquatic > Freshwater > Lake | place: Lake Michigan... | reverse complement strand
AAAAAACTTAAAGAGGAAAAAATATAGATATTTATAAATAAACCGTATCATGCCAGCAGTAAGTAAAGCACAGCAAAAATTCATGGGAATGGTTCATTCAGCTCAAAAAGGCGAAATGAAACCTACCGGAGCTGTTAAAAAAGCAGCTAAATCAATGACTAAAAAAGCAGCAACTGATTTTGCTTCTACAAAACATAAAGGATTACCCGGCCATGTAAAAGAAAGTGTTGAAAAAGGAGAATCTATTGTATTTTCATATGTTTTACGCCCTACAAGTCACGATCAAGATCCAGGAGAACTTGTAGTAAGAACTCACGTAGTTGATTTCGCTAAAAATCATCCAGAGTTTTATAATATTTACGGATATTATTTAGATGGAAACGAAGCTGATAAAGTAGCTATTGATTTAGTTAAAGATTTGCACGATAAAGCTAACATGCTTGAAGAAAAGAAAGTAAAGGTAACTGATGCTTTACAGAAAAAAATAGACCAACTACAAAAAGAAGTAGATCATAAACTTAAAGAAGCTAAAAAAGATCCTGCAAAAGCACAATCACACCAAGATATGGCTAAAGCTCTTTTAGAGAAAATAAAAACTTTAAGAGATAAACATACAATGGTTGAAAGTTCAAAAAAACCATTAAAAGGAAACCAGAAAAAATTGGATGTTAATAAAAACGGTAAAATAGATAAAGAAGATTTTAAATTATTAAGAAAATAAAATGGACCCAATCGCACAATTTATATCAACATTATTTGCCTCTAGAACTCAGGCACATATTTTTCACTTACAAACCCAGTCATTTTCTCAGCATTCAGCTTTAGGTGCTTATTATGACGGTATTATAGACCTAGTGGATCCATTTATTGAATCATATCAAGGTAAATATGGTATCATTAGAGGATACAGCTCACCTGCTTCTTTTAGAGAAGATAATGATACTATTAAGTATTTTGAAGGTCTTGTAAAATATGTAGAGTTAACTAGAGAAAAAATATCTCAAGATTCTTACTTACAAAATCAAGTAGATACTATCGTAGAATTACTTCAATCTACTCTATACAAGTTAAAAAACTTACGTTAGTATTATGGAAAAGGTTGATGAAGCTAAAAGTACATGCTGTGGTAAGTGCGGTCACATGCACGTCAAAGGAACTTCCTGCCCTAAACCTTTTCTAACCGGTAAGCGTCACTGCAGAAATCGTAAAAACGAAGATGTAATTGAAGGTTCATTAAATGAACTTTTAAATGATGATTGCTGCTCAAGAAATACCCTTAACGAAGGTCCTGAATTAATAAAAGAATCTTTAATATCTGAAGGATTATTATATCATATAGATAATAACTTACCTTTAAGAGAAAATACCTACCGTCCTTTATCTGATAATTACTTTAAATTATTTAAAGAAGCAAGAAAGCTATATACTGAAGGTTTATTAAAAGTAAACGAAGAAGATGCCGAATTATTAGAATCTAATATCGGTGAATTTGGCGTTTATAACGGAGTAACAGTACCTTTAGATTATATTTTTGACATTGATGAATTAATTAACGAAATAAAACATAGAGGTAAAAATATAGAATTAAATAAACCTAAAAGAGGCGGAACCAAAAAATTCTATGTATATGTAAAAACACCAGGAGGTAATATTAAAAAAATATCTTTTGGCGATACAACAGGATTAAAAGCTAAATTAAATAATCCTAAAGCAAGACAGGCTTTTGCCAAACGCCATAATTGTGCTAATAAAAATGATAAAACTAAGGCAGGATATTGGTCATGCAGATTACCTCGTTATGCTAAAATGCTAGGATTTAAAACATCATTTGGAGGATTCTGGTAATGATAAAATTAGGCGACATATTAAACGAAATTCTATCTGAAAAAGAAGATAGATGTAAGCGTATCGCCGATAGAAGATATGATAAGCCTTCTGCTTATAAATCAGGAGCAATAGTAAGATGCCGTCAAGGTAAAATCTGGAAAGATTTAAAAGAAGAAACAGAAGATCCAACCATTGAATGTGAAAAATGCGATCATAGCTGGAAGGTAAGTCAATCAGATCCTTCTGATTTATATGTTTGTCATGAATGCGGATTTGATAATAGTAATAATTTAAAAGAAGAAGAATCATTACGTAAATGGTTTTCAAGACAGGGCGGGGAAGGAAAATCTAGAGGATGGGTTGATTGCAATACATGCAAAAAAGATCCTAAAACCGGTAGAAAGAAATGCAAGCCTTGCGGAAGACAAAAAGGAGAAGATAGAGCCAAATACCCTGCCTGCCGTCCTACTCCTTCACAATGTTCAAGAAAAGGTAAGGGTAAGACTTGGGGTAAAACAAAATGATAAAATTAATTGATATATTAAACGAAGTATTATTATCTGAAGGAGATAATGCCGGTAAAGTTATTTTTGATGGGAATAAAGCATTTGTAGGGGTTACTCATGATTCACCTCCTAAAATGTCGCCAAAGCTACTTAAAAAAGTTAAAGCTATCGGAGATACTGAAGGATATGGATATTGGTATGAAGGCAATGGAGCGGATGAAGCAGCAATAAAACAAGTATTTGGCGATATTGATTTTAAAGGAAGCTGGGATGAAAAAATTACTCCAGCTGAACCTTATAAATATGTATATACTTTATTTGGTAATGTAACAAAGAATAAAAGAATAAATCAAGTTTTTAATGGTCAAGGAACAACAATATATGAAAAAATACTATCTACTTATAAAAACTGGGCTCATGAAGTAATAAAAAATCAAGACGGAGAAACTTTAGTAGATGAATTTTTAAAAGGATTAGGTGGTACTGCTTTAGAAGATGTAAAACAAAAAGGAACAAAAGAAAATATTAGAAAGTTTTTAAGATCTATAGAGCAAGTAATGTGGAAAGGATGGCCTAAAGGCTCAGGTCCTGCATTTGAAATGGCTAAAGTAGCAGTTTACGAAAGAGATAACTGGTTAATTAATAATGCTCCAGCTGGAGTTTATTTTACCGGAGAAGGACATCTTGATTCTTTAATAGATATAAATAAAAAATACTCAATAATTAAATAATGATCAAATTAATAAACCTTCTGACAGAAGTATCTAAAGAAAAAACTCAAGGTTTAAATAAAACAAACATTGAGCAAAAACAAGATATAAAATTTAAAGTACCAAAATTAAATTATTCATATACTTCTCTTCAACCTTATATAGATAAGGAAACTATGGAGGAGCATTTTGATAAACATTTTAAAGGATACACGGATAAACTTAATGCTGAATTAGATGAAAAATCTATCAGAGTAAATGCTGAAGATCAAACCCAGGCCATTCAGATAATATTAGGTAAGTATCCTAAAAATAATATCATTAGAAATAACGGCGGCGGTTTCTATAATCACGTCTTGTATTTTGAAAACCTTACACCCGACTATAAGGCACCTTCAACCAAATTTAGAAAAATGTTAGAGGAAAACTTTAACTCATTTTCTGAATTTAAAGAACAATTTAAAGAAGCTGGTTTAAAACAATTTGGTTCAGGCTGGGTATTTTTAATTAAAAAAGGTAATAAATTAGTTATAGAATCTTATCCTAATCAAGATAATCCATATTTAGATAAAGACTTTAAAGGTAAAATTCTAATAGCTATGGATGTTTGGGAACATGCTTATTATTTAAAACATAAATCTCAAAGAGGAAGTTATATTAATGATTTTTTTAGAGTAGTAGATTATAAAGTAGCAGAAGAAAGATTAGAAATATTAGATATATAATTTATAGGAAATAAAAAATGAAATTAAACTCAGACATTCCTAGTTTTAAAGCACTAGTACGCAAATCATATTTTACCAAAAATCCTAAAGACTCAAACGAATTTTATAACGTATATGTTTTTGGTCTTCAATCTTGTGCTGGGGTAATATTAACATTTCATGTTATGACAGATAACGGAATGGTTCGTTCTAGAGTTCCAATATCAGAAATTTATACCAAAATACCAACAAATGATATACCATTTAATTATAAACAGCTTTGGGATTGTTTTAGTGAAAATGTAACTGTTACAACATATGATTTTTTAGAATTTCACAGAGCGCAGGTTGTCTTAAGAGATGGAAGTAAAGTTTGGGGTACATATTTATTCACAGTAGATTGGTTTGATAATCCATACAGTAATGAACCATCAGACTATAAATGTGGACACATATTTAAAGCAGATGATGGATATTTAATGTGTCAACCAAATAATAGATTATTTTGGAAGGATTCAAATTGGGTAACGAAAAAATTACCTGAAGATTTAAAACAATTCAAAGTAGATACTGAGTTACCATCAGTTGAAAATAAGTCAGATAGATGGGTAACCGAAGATGGAGATTCATTTTATTATGATATGAACGAAACTAAAAATGATAAAGTTAATTAATAAATTAAAATAAATTAAAAATGATAAAGTTAATTGATATATTAAAAGAAGTAACGCACGAACTTATAGGTCCTTTCTATCATGAAACTGATAAAAAGTATGTAGAAAATATTCTTAAGAACGGATTAAACGTTACTAAAGGAAGTAATAGCTATGATATTTTATCATTATCAACTGCTGCTCCTTCAGGATTATACGGTGACGCAGTATTGCAGGTATACCTAGATACATCCCAATTTAAAAAAGCAGTAAAAGATACATATAATACAATGCTGGGCATGGGTATGGATTTAGTTGATAAAAGAGATATTGAGCTAGCTGAAAAATTAATCGATAATAGTATAACTAACGAAGAGTATAAAGAGTTAGTTAACAGGGCTTTAAATAATGAAGGATTTTTCTCAGGAGAATTAACAGTTAGAGAACCTATTCCTGCATCACAAATTAAAACCGAACTATCAGAAGAATCAAAAGGTCTTTGGTATTATATTAATAGAAAGAAAAAATTAGGTATAAAATCTACTCCTAAAAACTCTAAAGCATATAAAGCAGCTGTAAAAGCAGGTAAGGAATTATCTAATGAAGGAATTCATGATCCTGTTCAGCCGGGCATTTTAAAAAAAAGATTAGGTAAATTATCTTGTACTAGGGTTAAAGCCGAAAAAGCAAAGCTTAAAGATAAAGGTACTCATTACGCGAAAGCTTTACAGAGATACCTAAATTACCATTGTAATGATTAAGTTAATCGATATATTAAATGAAGCAAAGCAAGTAGGTTTATTATATCACTATACTTCTGTTGATGGATTAAAAAATATATTACAATCCAACCAACTAAAATCATCAGAAGAAAATTATATGGGTAATGACTTAAATTTTATTTCATTTACTCGTAATAAAAATTTTGATAAAAAAGGACAAAAATTTAATGTAAAAACTGATTATAGAATTACATTAGATGGAGATAAATTGTCTAATAGATATAAAATTAAACCTTTCGCTTATATTCCAGGATGGAGTTATAAAGATAATTGGGAATATGATTGGTTAGAAGATGAACCAGAAAGTATAGTAAGAGATTTTTTTAATGCAACAGGTGATTATGATGAACAAGAAGAAAGAATATGGTTTAAACAACCTGGTCAATATATTAATGATATTAAAAAATATATTCTTGCTGTAGATAAAATAAAATAATGATTAAATTAATCGATATATTAAAAGAATTATATCCTCTCTATAAAGCCAATATGGTGAGTAAGGTAAGATATAAAGCTTCAGATACTTTTACTAATGATACCAAGCTCGCAACTAAAAAAGGATATTTAGAAAATAATACATCGGGTAAGGCCGCACCGTACGGTTCAGGTTATAAGAAAATAAAAAAATAAATGAATCCTTATAAAGATTTAGAGGTTACAGATTTATACATTATAAGAGAATTTTCAGAAAACATTGATCCAATAGAATTACTTTGGCATCGTGATAATGAAGATAGAATAGTTAAAATACAGGGTAAAACTGATTGGAAATTTCAATTAGAAGATAAGTTGCCTACTTCTATTAATAAACCGATATTTATACCAAGAGGAATGTACCATAGATTAATTAAAGGTACAGGCAATCTAATACTTAAAATTCATAAAAAATGAAAAAATTAATAAACGAAGCATTTAGATTACAGCAAATGGCAGGAATCGAACCTATTAATAATATATTAGAAGGAAGTCATGTATTAGGTCAACCATCAGATGATCATGAAGCTTCAATGGCAAAAGCTGAATTAAAAAGTCTAATTAAAAACGCAACATCACTACACGATTATATTGAACATCATACTGAATTACCAGGATGGATGTCTGCTTATATCACTCTTGCTTCTGATTATATCAATAGCGTTACCGAGAGTGTAGAGGGACATGATCGATATGATAAACATGAAGAACCAGCAGAAACTGAAATACAAACTGTAATAAACTAAAGATAAAGATATTAGAAAATGAAAAACCTAATAAACGAAGCATTTAGATTACAGCAAATTGCTGGTATTCATTCTATTAATACAATACATGAAAAAATGGATCTAGTAGGTAAAGAAGATAACGGAATGGAATTTCCAAAAGAGATATCTTCACGCTATGGTAATCAATTTGTATTTATCCATGATAATAGCAAACCTGGTTTTTATAATATTAAAGATCTTGAAACAGATAAAATTATAGGAAGAGTAGGATTTCCTACCCCAGAAAAAGCTAAATCTTTTGCTATGGATTTAGTAAAAGCAAAAGGTGGAACAATATCAACTCAACTTGAAGGTAAAGATCATGAAGTAGCAATGGCTCATGCTAGCTTAAAAGCTATTATTAGCTCGGCTTCTCAGTTAATGAATAAAATGGGCGAAGAAGAAATCAACTTACCTGCATGGATTCAAGATCATATCACTAATTCAGAGAATTATATCGAGCAGGCAAACCAAGGATATCATGAATTATGTGATTATGATAATAATGAAGAAGGTGGAGTTCAAGTTTCAGTAATGTAAAATAATTTTTTAATGAAAAATAAAAATATATTAAAATATCTTATTAAAGAAGAAGTTACTAGGTTTTTAAAAGAACAGGAAGAGTCTGTAAAAATTACTTTCGAAACTAATCCTTTGGAATATATTTTAATTAAATACCCTTCATTAAAAAAAGCATTAGATCTATTAATGACTAGTGCTTTTAAGGATTATATTACCGGAATTTATATAGTAGCTCCTAAACCAACTACTTTTAAAATAATTTTACATAACGGTCAATATTTTTATCTTACCTACTTAGGAAGAACATATGAATGTCAAGTTTCTGGTAGAAAATATTATTTAATGTCTATAAGTGAAAAAGAAAATGCTATATTAGCAATTGCTAGTTTACTTAAACTAGGCCGTCCAATATCTTCACAGGGTCCTGAAGCAGAAACAGCATCTAATGAAGAACCTCAACCGGTAGAAACCCCGCCTTCACAGGCAGAAGAAGAAAAAACTGAATCATAAGTTGTTTAATTGAGATATTATAATTATTATTAGCTACTAAAATGATAAAATTAAGCAAAATATTAAAAGAGGTTATGGAACAGGAAGAACAGAATAAAGTTGCTTCTGAAACGCAATATGATATAGTAATAAAAAATGCGTTAAAAGTTGATCAAATACCTTTAGTAAAAGAAGAATATAAATTAGGTGATGACGGAAAAGTTAAATCTCCAGATTCAGAAATATTTAAACAACTATATAAAATATCTCCTCCTAAATCAGATAAAGAAATAGGTTCAGCAGGAACAAAAGGTTCTGGTAATGGAGAAATAGCTCTTTATTGGCTATTTAAATATCAAACTCCAAGTATTTCAGCAGAAGATTCACGCGGATCTGATAATCCAGATTTAATCATAGATAGACACGGAGTTGAAGTTAAATCTATGGATAGTAGTGATTTATCTTTAGGTAGATATGGTGGTGAAGACTATAAAGAAATACTACTATTACTAAATGATATTTTTAGTTTATATGCTGTATCTTCACTAGTAGCTCATAAAAAGAAAAGAATTCCTATATTAAGTAATTTTAACCAAGACGAATTAATAGAAGCTTTAAAGAGTGTTATTGAATTACATAATAATGAAAAATTAAAAGAGTTTAAAGATGCATTTCCTGTTATTGGTAATCTTTATAAAAAAACTCAAATTATTTTTGATAAACTATCATTAAAAGGTACTTTTGATGAAAAAAAAGCCGGCGGAGCTGTATTAAAAATGTTATTAAAAGAAAAACTTAGACGTAAGTTAAATTTAGATTCTGGAAAACCAGGATACATAGTTAATATTAAAAGTGATGGTGATTTAAAATATTATAAAGTTACTTTAGATGATATTGATAAAATTGACGACAATGATATTATGACTAGTAATAAAGTAACTGCTAAACAATCATCACTTACTATTAAGCCAGAACAACTTTTTAAATAATAGTTGTAAATCTCAATCTTTTTTCCTATATTTAGACTATAAATAAGAATAATTATGGCTAAAGGACAATCTAATCGTTACAGAACATTTAAAACTCCTGAAGGAGTTCAAGTGAGTATATTCCAACCAACGGATCAACAACCGCAATTTCATTCCCTAGATGGACCTGCTTTAAAATATCCTAAATCTATGAATAAAAAAGATGAATACTTTATTTACGGTATTCCATATTCTAAAGATAGATGGCTAGAACTAAAGAATGATGCTAAGGTTAAGTACGACCCTTTCTCTTCAGATAACTTTTAAAGTTATTTCCGTGATATTTATAATAAATTAAATATTATGGCATTCGAATTTAAAAATTTCTTATTAGAGAATAAATTAACTGCTGGTTCAAAGCTTAAATCTTTAGTAAAAGAAGCTGAAGAAAATACTACGGCAATTTATAATAAATTAAAAGATAGTATTATTAGTGATGAATTACTTGATCATGATGATTTGAAGGCTAATCCAGATTATCAAAAACTTTCTCGTGCTGATCAAAGAAAGCTACACTCTATATTAATTCAGGCAGCAGAAATGCATAGAGAAGGATTAGAACCAGAAGAAGATTCAATGCAAGATGAACCTACTGCTAAAGATTTAAAAGCAGGTAGTAAGAGTACAGCAGATTTAGCTAAAAAGCAGAATCAACTAGCTGTATTATTAAAACATAAAGATGAATTATTAGACCAATATAAGAAAGGTCAGATTACAATCGAGCAATATAAAGATAAAATTGGTAATATTCCTCAGCATATCAAAAACCTTACTGCTCAAATCGAAAAGGCAACTATTGCGGACGATCAATTAGATGAGTATGAGATGGGTGATGAATCTGATAAATTATCACACCACGAAAAAGTAGGAGCTATCATTGATAGATTAGAAGATCATCTAGAAGGCGGTACAGAGTATACAGAATCACAATTACACGATATAATTGAAGATTATGCTTACGATAATCCAATGAGTGATAAAGCAGCAGAAGAATTATTCTTCGATGTTGAAGAAAAATTATACGATTTAGGATACGAAAAAGTATCTTAATTTCTTTTTCTTAAAATAAATGTTATGGAACAGGATAATCAATCATCCAACTCTACTAGTATAAAAGAAGCAATTAAGCAGGAATTTGTCAAATGTGCGACAGATCCTGCTTATTTTATGCGCAAGTATTATATGATCCAGCACCCTAAAAGAGGCCGGATTCAATTTGCGTTATATCCTTTCCAGGATAAAGTACTTCATCAACTAAAAAAGAACGAATATACTGTAATAAATAAGTCAAGACAGTTAGGTATATCAACTCTGGCTTCAGCTTATTCATTATGGTTAATGCTTTTTCATAAAGATAAAAACGTTCTAGCTATTGCAACCAAGCAGGAAACAGCTAAAAACATTGTAACTAAGATCCGTTTTGCTTATCAGGCTTTACCCCAGTGGTTAAGGATAAAAACAGTAGAGGATAACAGATTAAGTTTAAGACTTGCTAACGGTTCTCAAGTAAAAGCAGTTGCAGCATCACCGGATGCCGGCCGTTCTGAGGCAGTATCATTATTGATTCTAGATGAGGCAGCATTTATCGATAATATTGATACAATCTTTACAGCTGCTCAGCAAACCTTAGCAACCGGAGGTCAATGTATTGCCCTATCTACTCCTAACGGTACTGGTAACTGGTTCCATCAAACCTTTGTTAAGGCGCAGGCCGGAGAAAATAGATTCGTACCTCTATCTTTACCCTGGACTGTTCACCCGGAGAGAAACCAGGTATGGAGAGATGAACAGGATATAATCCTAGGCATAAGAGATGCAGCTCAAGAATGTGACTGCGATTTTAGTACATCAGGTCAGACAGTAATAGAGCCAGATCAATTAAATTGGATCGAAGAAAATACTATCGAAGAACCGATGGAAAAAAGAGGTATAGATGGTAATTTATGGGTATGGGATCAGGTAGATTATTCTAAAACATATGCAGTTGTAGCCGACGTTGCCAGAGGTGACGGTAAGGATTATTCGGCTTTTCATGTAATTGATATAGAAGCAGCAACCCAGGTTGCAGAATATAAAGGTCATATAGATACTAGGGATTACGGTAATCTTTTAGTAGGCATAGCTACTGAATATAACGATGCTTTACTAGTAATTGAAAACGCTAACATAGGATGGGACGTAGTTCAGACAGCTATCGAAAGAGGATATAGAAACCTATACTACTCTCCTAGATCAGACATAGCTTTGACTAATGTTGAGATGTATCTTAATAAGTTTGACTCCGGAGACGGAATGGTTCCGGGATTTTCTACAAATTTAAAGACAAGACCGCTTGTTATTTCGAAAATGATTTCGTATATTAATGAAAGAGCTTGTACTATAAGATCAAAAAGATTATTAGAAGAGTGGAGAACGTTTATTTGGAAGAACGGTAAAGCTCAAGCAATGTCTTCTTATAATGACGACTTAACAATGGCATGGGGAATAGCAATGTTTTTAAGAGATACTGCTTTAAAATTCAGACAAACAGGTCAGGATCTGGCAAAAGCAGCAATGAATAATATGGGTAAAACAAACTCAGGTTTTCAAATCTATTCCCAAGGAGGTAATATGGATAATCCATACTCCCAAACTAATATATACGGAGAGTCCGAGGATATTAGGTGGTTACTTTAATATATTTATATTTATAATAAATGGCAGAACAAAACGTATTTTCTAGATTACAGAGATTATTCTCTACCGACGTCGTAATAAGGAATGTTGGTGGTAATAATCTTAAAACGATGGATACTGAGAGAATCCAGACAAATGGTATTCTCCAAACTAATGCCTTGGTTGACAGATTCAACAGAGTATATACTACTTCTAACTCTTATGCTCATAATCTCAATACAACCCAGAACTACCAGTCAATGCGTGTTCAGTTGTATGCAGATTACGAGTCCATGGATACAGACGCTATTATAGCATCAGCCCTAGATATTATTTCTGATGAGTGTACTTTAAAGAATGAACAAGGAGAAGTACTTCAAATTAGATCTTCAGATGAAAATATCCAAAAGATATTATATAATTTATTTTATGATGTTTTAAACATCGAATTTAACTTATGGTCATGGATTAGAAACATGACTAAATTTGGTGACTTCTATCTTAAATTAGAGATAGCTGAGAAAATTGGGGTATATAATGTTATCCCTTTCTCTGCCTACACCATTGTAAGACTTGAAGGAAGTGACGTTAAAAACCCATCTTACGTTAAATTTAAGTACGATCCAACAGCAGTATCTGGCGGTTCATCAGGCTATATGGCAACATATGCTGGAGCATCTCAAGAAGGTACAGGTCTAGAATTTGAAAATTATGAAATGGCCCATTTCCGACTTATAGGAGATGTAAATTACCTACCTTACGGTAGATCATACTTAGAACCAGGTAGAAAGATTTTTAAGCAAATGGTGTTGATGGAAGATGCGATGTTAATTCACCGCATAGTAAGAGCACCGGATAAGAGAGCTTATTATATAAACGTAGGAGCTATTCCTCCTAATGAGGTTGAGACATATATGCAGAGAATGATCTCTAAAATGAAGAAAATTCCTTTTGTAGATCAGAACACAGGTCAATATAACCTTAAATATAATATGCAAAACTTACTTGAAGATTACTTTATCCCGGTAAGAGGTAATGACCAATCAACTCGTATTGAAACCGTACCTGGATTACAGTATAACGGTATTGAAGATGTTGCTTATTTAAGAGATAAATTATTTGCAGCGTTAAAAATCCCTAAAGCCTTTATGGGTTATGAAAAGGATTTATCAGGTAAAGCAACTCTTGCTGCAGAAGATATTAGATTTGCTAGAACTATCGAAAGAATCCAGAGAATTGTATTATCTGAGTTAACTAAGATAGCTTTAGTACATTTATATACACAAGGATACACTAGTGATTCATTAGTAAACTTTGAATTAAGCTTAACTACTCCTTCAATTATCTATGATCAGGAAAGAGTAGCTCTAATGAAAGAGAAAATCGATCTAGCTTCTCAAATGATGGAAAATAACCTATTCCCATCAGATTACATATACGATAATTTATTCCACTTAAGTGAAAGTGAATATGATGAAATGAGAGACTTATTATTAGAAGATAAGAAACGTCAATTCCGTTATGCTCAAATTGAAAACGAAGGTAATGATCCTTCTGAATCAAATCAAGCATATGGAACCCCGCATCAAATCGCTAGTCTTTACGGAGGTAATGCTAATAGAACAGCCGCTTCAGAAGTTCCACTAGGATATAATGAGAAAAATCCAAATGAACCTATCCACAAACCAGGTCGTCCTCAAGAAAAAGCTTCATTTATAGGAACAACTAAAGATCCTCTTGGAAGAGATAGAATGGGTAATTATGATATGAAAAATAATTCTAATTCTGGAGAAGATGGTACTGGAAGAACTAAATATGCAGGAGGATCACCTCTGGCTTTAGAAAATAAAAATACACAAATAGTGTATCATACTAATAAGAGTATGTTTGAAAAAATAAATATCGATCGTAAAATTAATTTATTCGAACAAAGCGATTTGCTTCATGAGGATAATATAATTGATGATATTGAATAAGTTAGATATTTATTATTAGTATATCATATCGTATGAGTAATATTAAAAAACATTCTAAATTTAAAAACACTGGTAT
>Ga0209550_10004526_pt1 | contig 13175 bp, 9 predicted proteins | sample LauGreSuBDMM15SN_2_FD_187567 | JGI IMG/M metagenome (GOLD analysis project Ga0209550, IMG submission 187567) | Freshwater lake microbial communities from Lake Michigan, USA - Su13.BD.MM15.SN (SPAdes) (version 5) | ecosystem: Environmental > Aquatic > Freshwater > Lake | place: Lake Michigan, USA... | reverse complement strand
TCGCTCGATCCCCTCTGAAAAGGGTAAAGCTCCTGGAATCCCGCCTTGCGAATCGGCCGCTTCTGCGCCAGGATCGCGCGCTAACGCCAAGGTCAGGCCGCTTGAGAGTTTGACCTGCCAGGCCAAACGATTGTTGAGCGACAGCTCTTTGACTGTTAGCCCAAGCGGCGCAAACCAGCGCTCGAGCTCTGCATAGCGAGACACGACCAACCCTTCTTTGCCCTCGGGGCCTTCGAACTGCGGCAAGTTCACATCGTCTTCGAGCTCGCCTTGGTTTGCAGTAAAAACCTGCGCCCACGTATTGATCATCTGGTTTTCGTTCCATAGCGCGAGCGGTTGGTGCTCTTCGACGGTGACACGCAAGGTGTTGGGCCAAATGCGTCGTACCGAAGCGGTTCTGACCCACGGCACTGACTCGAAAACAGTTTGTGCTTCGACTAAGCGGATTGTAAAAAAATTGCCTGTTAGTTTGGTCGCAATAGAGGCTTGAACGTTTTCGGGCGTCACGTAACGCAAAGTGCTGTTGGGTATCGGCTCGAGTTCGATTGCCTGCAAGCTGAACATCGGGCGCTGCATGACCCAGTACAAGCACCCGGCGAGCACGGCCAACACCGCCATCACCGCTAAGGTGTTGGCAAGTCTGTTGATCGTACGCGCTTCGTTCCACACAGTCGGTCTCGCTAGTTTTTACTATCAGACAGATGCCCAATCTTGCAGCGGGCATCCTTCAAAATTTGCATACACAACTCGGGGTAACTCATACCAATCGCTTTTGCCGCCATGGGCACTAAAGAATGCCCAGTCATGCCAGGCGACGTATTCATCTCAAGCAGCCAAGGTCGATTATTCTGATCCAGCATCAAATCAGCACGCCCCCAACCTTCGCACCCCAATGCACGGTAGGCCTTCACACTAATCTCTGCAATCTCAGTCGCCAATGTCTGCTCAAGCGGCGCAGGGCATAGGTATTGAGTATCGTCTGAAAAATACTTGTGCTGATAGTCATAGTTTCCTTGAGGGGCAACGATTTCAATGACCGGCAACGCACGCGCATCTTTACCGCGACCCAAGAGCGCGACCGTCAGTTCGCGTCCTGCCACAAACTGCTCGGCCAACACCACCTCGTCGTACTGCGCGGCAACTTCATACGCTTTAGTTAGCTCAGCAACTTCAGTTGCTTTCACAATGCCAAGGGTGGATCCCTCGTGAGGGGCTTTCATCATCAACGGCAGGCCCAAGGCCAACGCCGCCGCATTCACCTCGCTCGCATCAGTCAGTGCGCGATATACGGGCGTAGGCAAGCCAGCCTCTAACCACACCCGCTTTGTCATCACTTTATCCATCGCAAGACTCGATGCCATGGGGCCGCTACCCGTGTAAGGAATCCCCAGCAGTTCAAGCGCGCCCTGCAACGTCCCGTCCTCGCCATAACGCCCATGCAAGGCGATAAAAATGCGATCGAACTGCTGAACAGCCAAGTCAGCGAGACTACCTGTACCCGTGTCAAACAGATGCGCGTTGACCCCCTGACCGCACAGCGCTGCATGCACGCCCGTTCCGGACATGATGGACACTTCACGCTCTGCTGAGCGACCGCCGTACAACACGCCGACCTTACCAAAAGTCTGTGTCATGTTGGCACTCCCAATTGGTGGGGGACTTTACTAATCGAACCGGCGCCCATCACGATCACCACATCGCCGTCTTGCGCAAAATTTAAAATCGCTTCGGGCATCGCAGCGACATCTTCAACGAACAAGGGCTCGACCTTACCGGCAACACGTACACCGCGCGCCAATGCGCGTCCGTCTGCAGCGACCAACGGCGGCTCACCTGCGGCATAGACCTCAGTCAACAGCACGGCATCGGCAGAGCCCAACACATTGACGAAGTCTTCGAAGCAATCGCGCGTTCTGGTGTAACGGTGAGGCTGAAACGCCAAAACCACTCGACGATTGGGCCATGCGCCGCGCGCAGCCGCCAGAGTGGCCGCCATCTCGACTGGGTGGTGCCCATAGTCATCGACCACTCTAAAAGTACCGCCCTTCTTATTTGTGAAATCGCCAATTTGGGTAAAGCGACGTCCGACGCCCTTGAACTCTGACAGCCCTTGCGCAATGGCCGTATCACTGACGCCAAGCTCTGTCGCCACGGCAATCGCCGCCAACGCGTTCAACACATTATGAACACCTGGAAGATTCAAACTGACCGCCAATGGACTGAGCTCACCCTCGCGCGTTTGGCGCCGCACGTCAAATTGCATGCGCGTGCCTAGCGCCTTGACATTTGTCGCCACCACCTGAGCGTCAGACGACAAACCATACGTTGTTACGGGCCGCGAAATAAACGGGATAATTTCGCGCACATTAGCATCGTCGGCACAAACAATTGCGCTGCCATAAAACGGTAAGCGTTGGGTGAACTCTACGAAGGCACTTTTAAGTTTGGCTAGATCATGCCCGTAGGTATCCATGTGATCGGCATCAATGTTTGTGATGATGGCCATCACCGGCAGTAAATTCAAAAACGACGCGTCCGATTCGTCTGCCTCGACAACGATGAAGTCTCCCTGACCCAACCCAGCGTTGGCTCCGGCGGCAGTCAGTCGGCCACCGATCACAAAGGTTGGATCGAGCCCGCCCGCCGCCAACACACTAGCGACAAGACTCGTAGTCGTTGTTTTGCCGTGAGTGCCCGCAACTGCAATACCCCTCTTCAAGCGCATCAGTTCAGCCAACATCACCGCGCGAGGTACTACAGGGATTCGTGCCTGACGCGCAGCGATCACCTCGGGATTATTGTTAGCGACAGCCGTTGAGGTCACAAGCGCATCGGCACCCGCAATATTCTCGGCCTGATGGCCAAGAGCAATGCGTGCGCCCAGACTCGCCAAGCGCTGTGTCGCAGCAGAATCTGCAAGATCCGATCCTGAAATACGGTAGCCCAAGTTCAGAAGCACCTCTGCAATGCCGCTCATCCCTGACCCACCAATACCAACAAAATGAATGTGCTCAATGCGGTGTTTCATGCTGAGACTCCCGCAAGTTCTTCGCAAATATCTGCAATGCGCTGCGCTGCCTGAGGGCGCGCATGAACTCTTGCACGTTGGGCCACACTGCTGAGTTCTTCGCGACTACGCTCAAGTAACCACTGGCTGAGCGTATCGGGTGTTAACTCTTTTTGTTGGATGAGCCAGGCGGCCATATCATGACTTAAAAAACGAGCGTTGGCCGACTGATGATCGTCCACTGCATGGGGATAAGGGATAAACAAGGCAGCGACTCCGGCGGCGGCAACCTCGGCCACCGTCATCGCACCCGCTCGACAAATTAACAAATCTGCGTCAGAAAGCGCCTCGGCAATATTCTCAATAAATGGAACGCAGCGTGCACTGACTCCGGCCTGCGCGTATGCGTCTAACAACGTATCGAGGTGCTGCGCGCCAGCCTGGTGCGTCACGCAGGGGCGCTGCGCTAACGGGAGCTTGGCTAGAGCCTTTGGAAGCAATTCGTTAAGCGCAGTCGCTCCTAAACTGCCGCCAAGTACTAGCACGCGCAAGGGTCCTGAGCGATTCTCGTATCGCTGTTGGGGAGCGGCCAAAGCTGCGACATCCTGCCTGACCGGATTGCCTACCACTTCAGCGCGTTCGATGGCCTTTGGAAAACCAGCCAAGACACGCTGCGCGATACGCGACAACCAACGATTGGCCATCCCTGCAATTGCATTTTGCTCATGTAGCACCAAAGGTGTGGCTCGCAAGGCACTGACCACACCGCCAGGAAACGCTACGTAACCACCCATCCCGAGCACGACATTTGGGCGAATAGTTGAAAATTGTTGCCACGCCTGTGTCAGAGCACGTAACAATAAGAAAGGAGCTTGAAGCTTTGCGACTAAGCCCTTGCCACGAAAGCCTGCAAAACGCAGGGTGGCAAGTGAATAGCCGGCAGCAGGCACGAGCTTACCCTCCATTTTGTCGGGGTTGCCCAACCAACGCACAGTCCAACCGCGCGCCCGTAAGACCTCAGCGACAGCCAGGCCGGGCATAATGTGCCCACCCGTACCGCCCGCCATAATCAGCACCACCGGAGAACGCACGCTCATGAGCGAACTCCTCGCATCATATTGCGATTTTCAAAGTCAACTCTGAGCACAATCGCGATCGCACACATATTCATCACGATGCCGGTACCGCCATAACTGACGAGCGGCAAGGTCAGGCCCTTGGTCGGAAGCAAACCCAAGCAAACTCCAATATTGATAAAGGACTGGACACCAAACCAGATACCGACACCTTGTGCCACGAGCCCCCCGAAGGGGCGCTCCATCGCAATCGCTTGACGCCCGATTTCAATACAACGATGAACCAACACACCGAATAAGGTGATCATCAATAAAATGCCGATAAAGCCGAGCTCTTCTCCGATCACGGCCATGATGAAGTCGGTGTGTGCTTCGGGTAAATAGTGCAGCTTTTCGACGCTCCCACCCAACCCAACACCAGTCCATTGTCCTCGACCAATCGCCACTAATGAATGCGAGAGTTGATAAGAATCTTTCAGTATATTTTCTGGATTCCAAGGATCTAAATAGGCAAAGATGCGCCGCGTTCTAAAGGGAGATAGCCAAATAATCAGTGCAAAGACAGCGGTCAAGAGCAGAGCGATTCCTGAAAAGATGTGTGCGTTGATCCCTCCTAAAAACAAGATCCCCATTGAAATCGCGATCACCACGATCACCGCACCCAAATCAGGCTCTTTCAGCAAAAGCCCAGCCACCGCGGCCAACGCCACCGCAATCGGCAAAAAGCCACGCAGGGTACTGTGCATTTGGTCTTGCTTACGGATGGTGTAGTCAGCCGTAAATAGCAATGCGGCGAGCTTCATTAACTCAGAAGGCTGAAAGGTGACGGGGCCGACGGGCAACCACCGCATGGCACCGTTCACCTTTCGACCGATTCCGGGGATCAACACCAAGACCAAAAGCAATATCGTGATAATGAAAATCCAGATGGTGGTTCGTTGCCACGTCTCGATTGGCACGGTCAGGACGAAAGCGGCAACAAACAAACCGATACCAACATAGATGGTCTGACGCATCACGAAGTAATAGCGACCATAATTGGCAAACTTTGGGCCATCCACAAGTGCGATTGCAGCCGAATACACCATCAAAATACCGATTGCAACTAACAAACTTGTCGCGACAACCAAGGGCAAATCGTAGTTGCGCATCGTGGTGCGGGTTGGGCGCACGGCGTTCACGCTGTTCGTTAAGTCAGCGAAGAGGCTCATGCCACCTCTCCCTGACTTAACGCAAGTTCATGGGCGGCATCAATAAAGACTAGGCCACGATGCCCATAGTTGCGAAACATATCCAAGCTCGCGCAGGCTGGCGAAAGAACAACTGCATCTCCCTCTTGAGCTTGAGCAAAGGCCAGTTCAACCGCTTGGGGCAAGGTTTCGGCGAGCAGGCATGGCACTCCGGTTGGCGCCAGCGTATCAAGAAGTAAACGCGCGTCCTGTCCAATCAACACGACGGCGCGTGCATGCCGTGCGACAACAGCAACCAAGGGCGAAAAATCTTGACCTTTACCTGCGCCACCAGCAATCAACACTGAGCGCCGCCCCAACCCTTCTAAGCCGGCCACGGTCGCGCCAACGTTGGTTCCTTTACTATCGTTAAAGAAATCAATGCCACGCACACTACGAATAAATTCCATGCGATGCGGTTCGCCAACGTAGTCGCCTGCCGCACGAAGAATTGGTCCCAAACCAGCGCCAACCGACCGAGCCAACAAGATTGCCGCTTGTGTATTTAGCGCGTTATGCAAACCGTGCAACCCCAGAGCATCCATCGGCATGAGGCGGACTAACCGGCCCGATGCCCGCTCGGGTGGCGGTGCATTCTTTTTACGTTTTACAGGCGCGGGCAACTCATCTTCAAACTCGGTCACCTCAGAGGTGGTCAGCCACCAAACATCGTGACTGCTTTCGAGTCCGACGTCGCCCGTCAACATGGGTGTATCCCGACCAAAACTACGAACGTTCATACCCGCTAATGATTCACACATTGCCATGACCGTTGCATCATCGCGATTGACGACTACTAAATCGGTCATCTCGTAGATACGGGCTTTTGCCTGCCCATACGCCTGCATATTGCCGTGCCAATCTAAGTGATCTTGCGTCACATTGAGCACGACAGCCGCGGTCAGGCGAAGACTACGGGTTGTCTCAAGTTGAAAACTCGACAGCTCAAGCACCCAAACATCTGGCAGCGCGTTTGTATCTAATGCATCGATTAACGACTCGAGTGCGGCCGGACTGATATTGCCAGCGGCGCGGACACGAATACCCACAGCAGCCAACATGTGGCGAGTCAGGGCCGTGACCGTGGTCTTACCGTTCGTGCCCGTCACACCCAGCACACGTGGCGCATACTGCTGCGTCGCTTGCAATTGCTGTAAAGCACGTGCGAACAATTCAATTTCGCCAATGACCTCAACGCCGGCGACCTCAGCTTGCTCAAGCAACTCTTTGACGGGCGACATGCTTGGCGCGAGGCCCGGACTCAACACCAGTAAGCCCACACCCTCAAGTAACAAACCGTCAAAGACGTCGCAACCTAGATGCAACTCGAGCGCGGTGACATCGACTGACTGTGTCAATGCCTCAAGCCCAGCCGGACTTTTACGCGTATCGGCCACCCGCACGGCAGTACCGTTGCGCACGCACCAGCGTGCTGCAGCGACGCCCGTTTCACCGAGTCCAACAATCAGGACCCGAGAAGGAAGCGCGGCGGACAAAACTGTTTCGTTCATCGAATCTTCAGTGAAGCTAAACCAATCAACACCAGCATCATGCTGATGATCCAAAAACGCACAACGACTTGGGTTTCTTTCCAGCCGCCCACTTCAAAGTGATGATGAAGTGGTGCCATTTTTAAAATACGTTGCCCCTGCCCATAGCGATAGCGTGTATATTTAAACCACGTCACCTGCAACATTACCGACAAGGTTTCAACGACAAAGACGCCACCCATAATGAACAGTACGATTTCTTGTCGTACGATAATTGCGATCGTGCCCAGCATGCCGCCAAGTGCCAAGGCGCCAACATCGCCCATAAACACCTGCGCCGGATACGCGTTAAACCATAAAAATGCTAGGCCAGCACCTGCAAGTGCTGCGCACAACACCATCAGTTCGCCAGCGCCCGGCACATACGGAAACAACAAATAGCGCGAGTAGTCGACGCGCCCGACCACGTAAGCAAACACGCCTAAGGCCGAGCCGACCATCACTGTTGGCATAATCGCCAAACCATCGAGGCCATCGGTAAGATTGACCGCATTACTTGTACCCACGATCACGCACCAACTCACTGCCACAAAGCCCAACGCACCAAGCGGATAACTGAAGGTTTTGAAAAATGGCACCATCAGGTCTGCACGTGCGGGGAGCGTCACAGAGAAACCGCTCGTCGCCCAGTCTACCGCCACAGTCCACAAATTCGCAGAACTCGGCGCCGAGATCGCAAACATCAAATACAGCGACGCTGCCGCTCCGATCAAAGCCTGCCAAAAGAATTTCTGACGGGCAGGCATTCCCTCAGGATCGCGATGAACCACTTTACGGTAGTCGTCAACCCAACCCACCCAACCGAGGCCGAGAGTCACCAACAACACGACCCACACATAACGGTTACGCCAATCAGCCCACAGCAAAGTGCTCACAGCAATCGAAATTAATATCAAGGCTCCGCCCATCGTAGGCGTACCGGTTTTCACTAAATGGGTTTCCGGCCCATAGCTGCGCACAGTCTGACCAATTTTGAGCGCTGTGAGCTTGCGAATGACCCACGGCCCAGCAACCAAACCGATCAAGAGCGATGTGGCGCATGCCAACACGGCGCGCAGCGTGATGTATTCAAATACAGAAAACCCGCGCGCGTAGTTCTCGGCCAGCCAGCCAGAAAGTTCAAACAGCATGTTTCACCACGTCTTTGTCAGTTGCCTCAAACTGTTCGAGGCAAGTGCGTACAACTTTTTCCATGCGCATGAAACGCGACCCTTTGATCAAAACGCTTTTCACAAGGTGTTGCGTAATCCAGTCGCTTGCCTGTTCATTCGTTTCACAAACAATCGCTTGCGCGCCAAATGCGGTTGCGGTCAAGCGGGTTGCCTGCCCAAGCGTCAACAAATACTCAATGCCGCAGTCGCGCGCGTACGCACCAACCTCTTCATGCATGGCTGGCCCGTTATCACCTACCTCGCCCATATCACCCAGCACAAGCACACGCGGAGCTGGTAACGAAGCCAGAACATCAATCGCCGCACGTACCGAATCAGGGTTCGCGTTGTAAGAGTCATCAATGAGCATCACGCCATTGGCCATGCGATGCGGCTGCATTCGACCTGAAACGGCGTGAAACCCAGCAAGCCCCTGTTCAATCGCTTGCATCGGCGCACCTGCAGCCACGGCGCAGGTCGTTGCCGCCAACGCGTTCAGCAAGTTGTGCCGTCCTGGTACAGACAACACGACTCGACCCTCACCTATCGGTGTGTGCACAACGAAACTTGTCCCTAAGGCATCTGCTCGGATGTCACTGGCCCATACCTCAGCGTCTGGGCTGATCCCGAAGCGCAAGCTTGCACGCTCACTCGCAAGCTCTAACCACAGCTGAGAAAAGGTATCAGCGCTTGGAAACACTTTGATCCCCCCGGGCATCAGCGAGGCATAGACAGCGGCATTTTCACGTGCAACTGCCTCAACATTCACCATAAACTCTTGATGCTCGCGCTGCGCGTTATTGACTAACGCCACAGTGGGCTCAGCGGTCTGAGCCAAGATTGCGATTTCACCTGGGTGATTCATGCCAAGCTCGATCACTGCTGCTTGATGCTCACCGCGTAAGCGCAACAAGGTTAGCGGAACACCCAACTCGTTATTTAGATTACCAACGGTCGCCAAACGGTGCGCCTCGCCCAGCCAAGAGGCCAAGATGGCAGAAATCATCTCTTTGGTGGTGGTTTTGCCATTGCTACCTGTCACCGCAATCAACGGGATGGCAAACTGCCGTCGCCACGCGCGTCCAAGCTGCAACAAGGCTACACGGGTATCGCCCAAGGCGATTTGCGCCAAGCCAGGCACAGGCCGGATCGTATCCACAATCGCCGCACATGCCCCTGCCGTTTGAATCTGCGCAAGATAGTCGTGGCCATCAAAGTGGTCACCCTTGAGCGCCAAAAATATTGAACCCGGTTCAAGACGACGCGAGTCGGTTTGAAGCGCTCGCTGTTGTTTAAGTAACAGCGCAGCTTGAGCCCATTGCCGATCATCGAAAGGAGTACGCTGACCGGCAACGTCTTGATAGGTTTCGTGACCCTTGCCGGCAATCAGCACCACATCGTTACAAGCAGCGCCTAACACTGCAGCCAAAATTGCCTGAGCCCGATCGGGCTCAATCGTCACCTTCGCACTCGAGCCAGGTAATCCAGCAACAATCTGAGTAATAATCGACTGCGGATCTTCGTCGCGTGGGTTATCGCTTGTCACAATCAAATGATCGGCCAAACGCTGTGCAACTTCTCCCATTATTGGGCGTTTACCGCTATCGCGATTGCCACCGCACCCAAAGACACACCAAACATTTGCGCGGCGCGCTTGCGCAAGTTCACGCGCCACTTCTAAGGCGCGACTAAGCGCATCTGGCGTGTGCGCGTAATCAACCAAAACGGTAGGTACAGCGCGGTCGGTCAACAAGGGCTCAACGGTTTGGAGCCGCCCCTCGACAGGTGCGAGCGTCGCGAAACTAGCAGCGATCTTAGCCAAGGGCCAGTCGAGAACCTTGAGCAACCCCGCCACGCATAAAAGATTTGAAATATTATGCCGACCGATCACTTTTGTTTGCACCGCAACCTGCTCGTTCTTGTCATGCAATAGCCACTGCCCAGTGCTCATTGAGTCGGCTAAGAGCTCGGCGCGAAGAGCAACAGCACCCACCGCGGTCTTGTGCGCAAGACTGTAAGTCACCAATGGATAGGTTGCGCCCGAGGTGAAGCTAGCACTGAGCGCATCGTCAGCATTGAGCACCCCCGCGTGCAACCCTGGCCAAGCGAACAGGCGCGCCTTGGCCGCCGCATACGCTTGCATGGTGTGGTGATAGTCAAGATGGTCACGCGAAAGATTGGTGAACCCAGCGGCAAATATTTGTACGTTGGCGAGACGGCCTTGCTCTAACCCGATAGACGAAGCCTCGAGTGATACATATTGCGCACCCGCCTCTCGAAGCGCGGCCAAGCTTCGGTGCATCGAAATCACATCAGGGGTCGTTAGCGCACCAGTGCGAACAGAACCATCCGGAAAGCGCACACCCAAGGTGCCCAACGCTCCTGCCGAATAGCCGGCCGACTGTAAAGCATCGGTCAGCCATTGCACACAACTCGTTTTGCCATTGGTGCCAGTTACCGCTATGACCTTCAGATGCGCCGAAGGCTTGTCATACCAAAGATCTGCAAGTGCACCGAGTCGCTCAGTTAAACCAGGCAATCCCAGCACTGGCACGCTGAAATCATTCGCTTGCCATGGGGCCGCTGAGTCAACGTGCAGGAGAACCGCACCGGCCCCTTGCTTGATCGCTGCTGTAATAAAATGCCTGCCGTCACTAGTCAAGCCTGGACACGCCAAAAAGACATCGCCTGCACGCACGGCTCGCGAATCTGCCTGTAGGTGTGCGCCGCACTCAGTTTTGCTGCGCAGCAGTGCAACGATGTTCTCTGTTGAGAGATGCGAAGCAAGAAGGACTGCACGCGTCATCGCGAGCCCCTCCCTGCAGCCACAACAGCCGGTTCGAGCGCCGTATCAGGCTGCACGTTCATCGTGCGCAAGGTGCCTCCAACAATCGCGGCAAATACCGGTGCCGCTACCTTGCCGCCGTAATACACCCCTGACTGAGGCTCATCAATCGTGACCGCAACCACGATACGCGGATCCGAGACTGGGGCGAATCCAACAAACGAACCGCGATAGCGACTTGTGCTGTATTTGCCGTCTACAATTTTTCTCGCAGTACCGCTCTTTCCAGCGACACGATAGCCCTGTACCTGTGCAGCTTTTGCGCCTTCTGGTCCGGCCGCCGCTTCAAGCCACAGACGAATTTTTTGTGCGACGTCTGGTGGGTAGACCTGAGTCGAGGTCGGCTGGTCTTCGCGTTTGACTAGCGTCAATCCAACCATATCGCCCTCACGAGCAAACACGGTGTAGGCGCGTGCCACTTGCAAAAGCGAAACGGATAGCCCGTATCCGTATGACATCGTGGCTTTTTCAATCAGGCGCCAACGCTCGTATGGCCGCAGTCGCCCAGCTGCTGCACCTGGAAATCCAGTTTGCGGAACTTGACCTAACCCGAGCTCGTTAAACCGGGTCCACATTTCACGCGACTGTAGCCGTTCTGAAATCAACGTCATCCCGATATTGCTTGACTTGAGCAACACCCCTGCCGGGTCAAGTGTTCCGTTCGCACTCACATCACTGATTGTTGCGCCCTGATAACTAAACTTACCATTGCCCGTGTTAAACAACGTGGCCGGCGTAATCCGCTTAAGATCAAGTGCAAGACCAACGGTAAACGGCTTCATGATCGAGCCTGGTTCAAACGTATCGGTGAGCGCCTGATTGCGTAGGTTGCCACCTCGAAACGAGTCGCGCCGATTGGGGTCATAGGTTGGCATATTGCCTAACGCTAAAATCTCACCCGTCTTAACATCAATGACAACTGCTGCTGCACCCTTCGCCTTGTTGGTCACCATCGCCTCTTGAAGGGCGCGATAAACCTGATATTGAATGCGAGTATCGAGCGATAGCTTAATATCTTGACCGTCGACCGGAAAATCAACAGTACCAACGCTTTCAATCGTGTGACCTAAACGGTTTCGCATAATGCGTCGACTGCCCGCCTGCCCAGAAAGTTGTTCGTTAAACGCGAGCTCAACACCCTCTTGGCCGCGGTCTTCTAAGTTATTAAAGCCAACAACATTGGCCATGACTTCGCTTTCAGGGTACAACCGGCGATTGTCCGGTTGCTGGATCACACCCGCGATACGTAAATCGGTTATTTTTTTTGCGATATCGAGTGGCACTTGACGCTTTAAATATACGAAGGGCTTTTCTTCAGCAATTTTTTTACGTAATTCGTCAGACGACAGGTCAAGCAACTCAGCGAGTTGCTGCAATTTTTTTGCTGAAGCCTCTTTTGTATCTTTAGGACGAATTGCGATCGATCGCGCTGGCACACTTGCAGCAAGCACAACACCGTTACGATCTAAGATCTTGCCACGACTGGCGTGTAAGGTCAGCGTACTTTCATAAATGCGTTCGCCGCGTTGCTGCAAAAATTCGGTTGTGATGCCCTGTAGATATAGCGCCCGAAGCGCCAAGGTTAAGAAGGCTAGTCCCAACAAAATCAGTACCAAGCGACCACGCCAGAGCGGGTAATGCACACGCAGCACGGGATTATCAAAAAATGGGAGCCGCTTCATTTTTCGCCTCGTGGGGTCGCACTCGAGGCAGACTGATTAATATAAATTGTGCGGTCTGGCACAATCGAAGTCATTTTCAACTGCTCGCGTGCAAGCTTATCAACGTTAGCATTACGGGCTTGCTCTGCACGATCAAGCTGCAACTGCCGCCAATCGATATCGTAGTTAAATGCCTGCGCTCTTGAACGGTCAAGCTCAACATAGAGTTGTCGTGCCTGGTAGCGCGCCGTCACCAGCGATATCGCCGAGATCATTAAAACGCCAGCCACCAAGATACACAGACGCCCCATCAGTGCGCCCCTTTTTTGCCGCGCTTAACCGCGCGCTTGGGTGTCGGCGAGTAAGCGGCAGCCCCCTGCGCACCCAATACGGTTGCCGTGCGCTCTGCGACTCGCAAGACGGCCGAGCGCGAACGGGTGTTGTCGTATATTTCGCTATCTGTTGGCAACACACGGGCAAGCGCCAGCAACACAGGCTGAGGCATTTCACTTTCACGCAGAGGGAGGCGGGCGTACGCGGCTTCAGGTTTAGAAGCCGCGGTAATGAACTGCTTGACAACGCGATCTTCCAGCGAGTGGAAGCTAATCACGGCCATACGTCCGCCTGTTTTTAATAAAGTTAGAGCTGCCTGGAGG
>Ga0209550_10004525_pt1 | contig 13175 bp, 12 predicted proteins | sample LauGreSuBDMM15SN_2_FD_187567 | JGI IMG/M metagenome (GOLD analysis project Ga0209550, IMG submission 187567) | Freshwater lake microbial communities from Lake Michigan, USA - Su13.BD.MM15.SN (SPAdes) (version 5) | ecosystem: Environmental > Aquatic > Freshwater > Lake | place: Lake Michigan... | reverse complement strand
ATTATTATTAAAAAATACTAAAAAGCAATTGAACCATTAACAATTTTAACACTTTTTCCTAAATAAAAATCAGCTTTTTGACCAATTTTAGGAATATTCTCATTTTCATCTTCATACAAAGCTTCTTCAGCATCGTATTCAAAATGTCCACTAAAACCCTTTAAATCACCTATATAAGCGATGTAAGCGTTAAAATAAAGATGATTATCAATTAACTCTTCTTTATATTGAATTGCAAAATTCGTAATTAATTTATTATTATCATAATTAATTTTGATGTTTTTATAAATAAAATCATAAAAACAGATTTTATTATGAGAAATATTCAGATATTCTTCGATTTTATTGCTAACTATATCGTTTTCGTAAATGTATTTGAAACCAACAATTAAGGCGATAAAAACGTATTTCCTTGAGAATTCTCTAATATAATCATTATGAAAATGCCCCGCTTCGATTAAAATGGTAGGAACATTTAACGACTGGAATGTATCTCCTACACAATTGATATTAAAAGAATCGTCAAATCTACCCAATTGATTAGGGATATACATTTGCAAAACCCTATTCATCTCAACGATAACCTCTATCGCTTTTTGACGAGCAACATTAATATCACGTTCTTCATTATAAGATGGGGCTAAAAAAGACACTGTTGCAGGCTTATCTACTCCATTTCCAACCCCAAAAATAGTGCGTTGATCGTGGAGATTGTAACAAAAATGAGGTTTAAAAATTTCAAATGTTTCCCGAAGCAATTTGCTTTCTGGTTGAGATAGTGACTGGGAATCTCTATTTAAATCTATTTTATTAGCGTTTTCTCTAGTATAAAAAGAAGCGCCATCAGGATTTACCATTGGCAAGCAACAAAAGGTGAATGTATTTAGTAGCTTTTTTGCAAATTCGGAATTACCATTCAATAAATTTATAAAGTCAAAAAGCGCTTTTGTCGTCGTACTTTCATTTCCATGCATTTGAGACCAAAGCAAAATCCTAGTTTTACCAGATCCAAATTCGTATTTATAAATTGGTTTACCAAGAACAGAATGTCCAATTATTTTCAAGTTATCGCCACTACTAAATTTCATTAATAATGGTTCAATATCCTCCAAGGTAATGTAACGTCCAAATAAATTCACCTCTTTAAACTCACTGAATAATTTCTCGAAATCCATAGCTTTAAATTTGATTTACAAAAGTAAACATCTTTGTATTTACATTTGTAAACAATAAAAAAGAAAAAATTGTTTAATAATGTAAACGCTTTATCTTATAGAATTGAGTTTTTAATAGTACTAAAAGTAACAAATGTTATTTATTTATTATATTTAAAATAAATTGCATTAAATCAGTATTTTAAGATTATTTATTTCAAGTTTTAAAATAAGTTTAAATGTTAAATATTTACTATTTACATTTGTAAAGTTGTTTGTTTACATCTTTTTATTTACATTTGTAATATACAAACACTAAAAGATAATTTACAATGGTAAACACTGATGATTTCATTAAAAGACTTGAGTCACTATTGGATTATTACAGCTTGAACGCTTCCAGTTTTGCCGATAAAATTGGCGTGCAGCGTTCCAGTTTGTCCCATTTACTTTCAGGCAGAAACAAGCCAAGTTTGGATTTTATACTGAAAATTTTAGAGGTTTTCCCAGACGTAGATTTATATTGGATTATAAATGGCAAAGGAAATTTTCCGAAAAATTCAGACGAAAACAGATCTGGAATTATGGCTGAAAAAACAATTTCTGCACCTACTCCAATTCCACAAAATCATGTTGCGAATAATTTATTTAGTCCAACTGAAATTCCTATCATTAAAAATACTATAGAAAATATAAATCCTGTTCTAAATGAAAATATCACAATCTCGACAAATTCAAATGAAATTGTCAAAATTGTGATATTCTATAAAAACGGAACTTTTAAAGATTACAAACCTTCAGAGTAATTATTCTACTTCAAAACTGTATTCGGGTATTTTTCCTTTTGTATCTATAAAATGACGTGTTAGAATTTCCAAATCTTCTTTGATAGCCCCAGTTGGATTAAAGGGTTTTCCCAAACGGACTTCTTTTTTACCAAAATCAAAAGCTACAGGTATTATTGGAACATTTGCTTTAATTGCAATATAATAAAAACCTGTTTTTAACTCCGTTACTTTCTTACGAGTTCCTTCAGGAGCAATCGCTAATCGGAATACTTCCTTGTTTTTAAAAACTTCTGCAATAGCATCCACTTTATTCAAACCGCCTTTTCTATCTAACGGGGCTCCACCCATATATCTAAAATACCAGCCGAATGGAAAACCAAATAACTCTTTTTTACCAACCCAATTCATTTCAACCGCTGTGATTCCACGAGTAAAAATCCCTAAGTAAAAGTCATGCCAACTCGTGTGCGGCACAACCATCAAAACGCATTTGGCAATTTTTTCGTCAATTTCGCCAACAATTTTCCAGCCCATTAAGCGAAAAAAAAACCATTTATAAACTTGTTTCTTCATTCTAAGTAATTTTATGTAAAAGTAACATTAAACTCTTGTTTTTAATAAAAAAGTCGAAAGAAGATAAAAGATAATATAAAAATAGATAATAGATTTTTTAAAAATTCTAGGTAATCAGAGACCCGAGACTGAAGGTCAAATAGACGAAGTAAATTCGTGGCAAAAAACCTTTGCGTTCTTTGCGAAAATCTTTGCGTCCTTTGCGGTTAATAAAAATCTGCGCACGTGCGGTTATAAAAGTTGTGATAACCCAAACTTTATCCAAAAAAAAATCCCCGCAAATTGCGGGGATTTTCTATATAAAAACAAGAAATTATTTTTTCTTCTCGCTCTTTTCCATTTTAGCTTTCAAACCAGCAAGAATATCGTTGTTATCCCCTAACGTTGCAGCTGATGCATTGTTATTAGAAGCAACAGCTTCAGCAACAGCTTTCACATTTTTATCTTCTTCGTCACGGAAGATAGCAGTGTGAGATGCAACCACTCTTTTGAATTCTTTGTTGAATTCGATTACTTTGAAATCAGCTGATTCTCCTTTTTTCAATTTCTTTCCGTCTTCTTTTTCAAGGTGACGAGTAGGAATGAAAGCAACGATGTCCTCTCCGAATTCTACAGTAGCTCCTTTGTCAACAATTTCAGAAATTTCACCTGTGTGGATTGTTCCAACTGCGAAAGAATCTTCATATTGATCCCAAGGATTAGCAGTAGTTTGTTTGTGTCCTAAAGATAATTTACGACCTTCAACATCTAATTCTAATACAACTACGTCTAGTTTTTCACCAACATTTACAAATTCAGATGGATGTTTGATTTTCTTAGTCCAAGAAAGATCAGAAATATAAATCAATCCGTCAATTCCTTCTTCTAACTCTAAGAAAATTCCAAAGTTTGTAAAGTTTCTAACAATACCTGTATGTTTAGAACCTATTGGGTATTTAGCAGTGATATCAGTCCAAGGATCTTGTGTTAATTGTTTGATACCTAATGACATTTTACGGTCATCTCTGTCCAATGTTAAGATAACAGCTTCAACAACATCACCCACTTTTACGAAATCTTGAGCCGAACGCAAATGCGTTGACCATGACATTTCAGAAACGTGAATTAAACCTTCAACACCTTCAGCAACTTCAATGAAAGCACCGTAATCAGCGATTACTACTACTTTACCATTTACTTTGTCTCCCACTTTAATGTCAGCATTTAATGCGTCCCATGGATGAGCATTTAATTGTTTTAATCCTAATTGGATTCTTGTTTTTTCGTCATCGAAATCAAGAATAACAACATTTAATTTTTGGTCTAATTCCAATACTTCACTTGGATGATTGATTCTACTCCAAGAAAGGTCAGTAATGTGAATCAATCCATCAACACCACCTAAATCAATAAACACACCATAAGAAGTAATGTTTTTAACAACACCTTCTAATACTTGTCCTTTTTGCAATTGACCGATGATTTCTTTTTTCTGGATTTCAATATCCGCTTCAATAAGCGCTTTGTGAGATACAACTACGTTTTTGAATTCGTGGTTAATTTTCACCACTTTAAATTCCATCATTTTATTTACATAAACATCATAATCTCTAATTGGTTTAACATCAATTTGAGATCCAGGTAAAAACGCTTCAATTCCGAAAACGTCAACGATCATACCACCTTTAGTTCTGCATTTTACGAAACCAGTAACAATTTCTCCAGTTTCATTAGCACTAATAACTCTATCCCAAGATTTAATAGTACGTGCTTTTCTGTGAGACAATACCAATTGACCTGTTTTATCCTCACGGATGTCAATTAATACTTCTACTTTGTCACCCACTTTTAAGTTTGGATTGTAACGGAATTCGTTCAATGAAATAACACCTTCCGATTTTGCATTGATATCAACGATAACGTCTCTATCTGTAATTCTAACTACAACACCTTCTACTACTTCTTCTTGATCGGTGTCAATAAAAGTTTCAGAAACTAATTGTTCAAATTCTTGTAAGTTTTTTTGGTCAACGGCATCAATACCTTCTTCAAAGTTGTGCCAGTTAAATTCTGATAAAAACTGCTCTTGTAATTTTAATTGTTCAGACATGCTGATAAAAAATTTGTATTCCGTATTTTCTCGAGTTTCTTAATGCGAAAGAAAACAACAGAAGTTGTTTGATTTAATTGACAATCCCAAATAGAAACTCTTATTCACTATTAGGGTTGGCAAAAGTAATTCTTTTTTCTGTATTCGCAAAGTTTTTTCCACAAAACCAATGCGCTAATTATCAATACTATAAATCATTTAAATTTGGAGCGGATTGTCCCCGCATTTTTGGAATTGAAATTCCCACTTTCGGCTATATCTCTTCGCTGCGAGGATAAAGGTTCGCAAAGTTTTTAACGAATTAAACTGATTTTCACAGATTTTCCAAATAGCCAAATTAACAAATTACCAAATCAACATTTAATTATGAAAATATAAACGTGAAATTTTAGCCCCGATAGCAGCGACATCCCACGCTTTTGGGCGTGGATATAGCGAATAGCGGGTAGAATCGTGTGTTAGAAAAGGGTGTTTCTGCTTCAAAAAAAAGCACGTCAATTTTTTGATAATATGGTACGTATCAATAGAATTCTTCGGGCTACCGACATTTAATGAATTCCTAAATAATCAGTATATTTGCGACTTATTAAAAAGAAATATTATGCAACATATTATAGACCGTTTCATTAGTTATGTAATTATTGATACTGAATCAGATCCAAATTCTACAACTACTCCAAGCACAGAAAAGCAGTGGGTTTTAGCAACTAAATTGGTTGAAGAATTAAAAGCAATTGGGTTAGAAGACGTTACAATTGATGAAAATGCCTATATTATGGCTACTTTGCCGAGTAATGTGGCGCATGAAGTTCCAACAATTGGATTTGTATCTCATTTTGATACTACTCCAGATTTCACTGGTGCCAATGTAAATCCTCAAATAATTCCTAATTATGATGGTGGTGATATTGTTCTAAATAAAGAGCAAAATATCGTTTTGTCGCCAAATTATTTCAAAGATTTATTATTGTATAAAGGACAAACATTAATCACAACAGATGGTTTGACGTTGCTTGGCGCAGATGATAAAGCGGGAATTACAGAAATTGTTACGGCAATGGAATTCTTAGTGAAAAATCCTGATATCAAACACGGAAAAATTAGAGTTGGGTTTACACCAGATGAAGAAATTGGTCGTGGCGCTCATAAATTTGACGTGGCAAAATTTGGTGCAGAATGGGCATATACAATGGACGGAAGTCAGATTGGGGAATTAGAATATGAAAATTTTAATGCTGCTGGTGCGAAAATTACTTTCAAAGGAAAAAGCGTTCATCCCGGTTATGCCAAAGGAAAAATGATTAATTCAATGTTGATTGCTAATGATTTCATCAACCAATTACCAAATGGGGAAACTCCTCAAAAAACAAAAGGTTACGAAGGTTTTTACCACGTTCATCACTTGAATGGAAGCATTGAAGAAACCGTTTTAGAACTTATTATTAGAGATCATAGCGCAAGCAAATTCAAAAAACGCAAAGAAGTAATTCACGCTATTGCTAAAAAAATCAACAAAAAATTCGCCAAACAATTTGGTTCAGATATTTGCATAGCAGAAGTAAAAGACCAATATTTCAATATGAAGGAAAAGGTTACGCCTGTGAAATACATCGTTGATATTGCCGAAAAAGCAATGCGAGAATTAGGAATAAAACCATTAATAAAACCAATTCGTGGAGGAACTGACGGTTCTCAATTATCGTATATGGGATTACCGTGTCCAAATATTTTCGCTGGTGGTCACAATTTTCACGGAAAATACGAATACGTTCCTGTTGAAAGTATGCAAAAAGCAACGGATGTAATTATTAAAATTGCGCAATTAACAGCAACTACGGATTTCAGCAAGAAAAAAGCAAAAAAATAGATTTTTTATATTTTTACAAAACACAAAAAGCCCCAAATTGGGGCTTTTTAATATAAAACATTTATTTATTTCTTATTCAAAGAAGCACTCATTTCCATTGAAATAGCAGAACGTTCCATTTTCAATTTCCCTGCCATTGTTTCAACAATAACAGTAGTATCTGCTAATTCAGAAATTTTTCCGTGAAACCCACTTTTTGTAATGATTTTATCACCAGTTTTTAAAGCGATTTCGAATTCTTTCTCTTGTTTTGCTCTTTTTTGCTGAGGTCTAATCATAAAGAAATAGATAACGACAAACATTAAAATAAACGGTAAGAATTGTTGTATTTGTTGCATAATTTTTGTTTTTGTTTTTATTTATAAATTGTTAATTACTTTTTAATTGACGCTTTAATCAATAAAGTTGTCATAACTTCTTTTGTATTGGTTCTTAGTGTAACTGATTTTTGTTGATTACCCTGTTTTCCTGCTGAATTAAAAATAACTTTAATTTTTGCAGATTCACCTGGTTTAATAGGTTTTTTTGGATATTCTGGAACAGTACAACCACACGATCCCGCAGCGGCAATTATAGTTAAATCTGCTTCACCAGTATTTGTAAATTGGAATGAATAATTCACTTTTGAACCGGCAGCAATTGTCCCAAAATCGTGTTCTGTTTTTTCAAATGTCATTACAGGATATTTTCCATCTGCAGGAACTACTGTTTTTTCTGCTTCTGGTGTTCCAATTGAAGTTGGATTTGAAACATTAGAATTTTGAATCTCTGAATTTACTTCTTCTTTCTTTTTGCACGCTCCTAAAAATAAAAAGGAACCAATAACTGCTGCTAAAACTACTTTTTTATTCATAATTATATAAAATATTACATTAAACCTCTTCCGATTTTATTCAATTTATTGGCTATTTCAAATTCTTTGACCAAATTATCTAAAATTCCGTTGATAAAAATACTACTTTTTGGTGTAGAATACTCCTTTGCAATTTCTAAATATTCGTTAATTGTTACTTTAACGGGAATTGAAGGGAATTTTACAAACTCACAAATAGCCATTTTCAGTACAATAGTATCAATTTCAGCGATACGTTCCGAATCCCAATTGGGTGTTTTATCAACGTATTCTTTAGCTAATTCCTTTTCATTAAGAATTGTTTTTCTAAATAAATTTGTAACAAATTCTTGATCTTCCTCATCTTTAAATATTTTTGGAACTCTAAAAGCTTCGTCTTTTGCAGACTTTATTTGCTTTAATTGTTTGATGATTTGTGTATTCACTACCGGAATATCATCAATCCAAGTCAATTTATTGTCTTCTAAAAACTCATATAACTTTTCATTAGGAACAATCAATTCCGTAAAAATATCTAGAATAAATTGTTTGTCTTCTTCAAAATTATTTACAGTATTTGCCATATATTTAGCATAGAAATCACTGTTTTTTATGCTATCTAAAAGAATTTGGATGTAATCTTCATTTAATTCCCAATGATTAATTTTTCTATTTTCTAAAGCAATACTCAAAGAATTGTTTTCAGAAAGAATCTGAAGAATGGTATTTTTTATGAATTTTTTATTGGGATTTCGCTCTTGTGAAGTTGTAATGTGTTTTTGACTAGATTTATCAATAAAAACAGCTTCTTTTTTACCAATTTCAATTAACGAAGACAGCATTGTTAGGTATAAATCTAAAATATTATCGATACTATAAAGCAAGAATTTTTCTTCTTTCTCAATACTATCTGAACCATTTTGGTGCATCGCATATATCGATTGCATCACTTTCACACGGATATGTCTTCTATTTAACACTTGGTAAGAACTTATTTAATTATTTAGCTAAAGAAAATCTTTGACGGTGCAAAAATAGTACTATTTTTGAAAAAAGAACCTATAAACAAACCTTTTCTTCAATTAAAATTAAAATAAATTTATGTAAATTTTAATTCTTAAATCGAATTTCTATTACACTTTAAGTAATTCTTAAAGAAAAAACTCCTTTTTAAAACGTATATTTGTCAACTGAATTTTATCTGAAATCAACTCTGATTTTAAGTTATAAAAATATAAAATTTCCATACAAAAATGAAAGAATTACAATATCTAAATAAATACTTTGTCAAATACAAATATCGATTTCTACTCGGTATTTTCATAACCATTATCGCTCAGATTTTTTCATTATTTACGCCAAAACTAATCAGTAAATCATTTGAAGCAATTGAAAGATTTTCTAAAACAAATACATCTGATATATCAATAATCCGTAACGAACTGTTTCATAATGTTTTATTGGTAATAGCGACAACACTTATTGCTGGATTTTTAACATTTTTGATGCGTCAAACTTTAATTGTTATGTCACGCCACATCGAATTTGACCTTAAAAATGAAGTCTTTAGACAATATGAAAATTTATCTCAAAGTTTCTACAAACAAAATAGAACAGGCGATTTAATGAATCGAATTAGCGAAGATGTTGGGAAAGTCCGAATGTATGTTGGTCCCGCAGTGATGTACACAATAAATACTTTCATCCGTTTTACAATTGTAATTATATATATGTACAATGTTTCCCCAATATTAACATTATATACATTGCTTCCCTTGCCGATTTTATCGTATGCAATTTTCAGATTAAGCAAACAAATCAATAAAAGAAGTACGATTTTTCAACAATATTTATCAAAAATATCAAGTTTCACACAAGAAATATTTTCGGGAATTCGAGTGATAAAAGCCTATTCATTAGAAAATTTACATCAAGAAAATCTTAATAATTTGTCATTGGAAAGCAAAGAAAAAAGCTTGAGTTTGGCAAAAGTGCAATCGCTTTTTGGTCCATTAATGTTGGCACTAATTGGCGTAAGCAATTTGGTTGTGATTTATTTTGGTGGCATGTTATACATCAATGGAAGTATAAAAAGCATTGGTATAATTGCCGAATTTATACTTTATGTAAATATGCTAACTTGGCCAGTCGCTTCGTTAGGTTGGATTTCTTCGATGGTTCAAGAGGCCGAAGCTTCGCAAAAACGTATTAATGAATTTTTGAAAATTGTCCCAGAAATCAGAAATAATTCAGAAAACCATTCTATTATAAAAGGAGAAATTGCATTTCAAAATGTGACTTTTATATACGATGACACCAATATAAAAGCACTTAATAACGTATCATTTACTGTAAAAAAGGGAGAAACTTTGGCGATTCTTGGAAAAACAGGTTCTGGAAAATCGAGTATTCTAACCTTAATTAGTCGTTTTTATGATGCTACCGATGGAACTATTTTAATTGATGGAATACCAATTAAAGAAGTTCATTTATTTGATTTAAGAAATAATATTGGAATTGTACCACAAGATGCATTTTTGTTTTCTGACACGATAAAAAACAATATAAAATTTGGAAAAGAAGACGCAACAGATGAAGAAGTTGTTGCTGCTGCAATAAAAGCTTCGGTTCACGACAATATTATCAACTTCACAAAAAAGTATGAAACTGTTTTAGGAGAACGTGGAATCACACTTTCTGGAGGTCAAAAACAACGGGTTTCTATTGCGAGAGCTTTAATAAAAAATCCGGAAATTCTATTGCTCGACGATTGTTTGTCAGCTGTAGATACAGAAACTGAAGAAACAATTTTGACAAATTTATTAGAATATTGCAAAAATAAAACTACCATAATTGTTAGTAATCGAGTTTCGTCCGCTAAAAATGCAGATACTATCATCATTATTGAAGATGGCGAAATTATCCAACAAGGTTCTCATAATCAATTAGTAAACCTAGATGGCTATTACAAGGAATTGTATTTGAAACAACTTTCTGAAAAAGATTTGTCATAATTGTTGTTTTATAATCCTTTTTTTATGATTTTTGGATTGTAATTAAACTTAAAATAGATTATGAGAGAAAATGATATGTTAGAAAAAGAGGAAATCTTTTCTAAAGTTTTGAGAGCAGGAAGAAGAACGTATTTCTTTGATGTGAGAGCTACAAAAGCCGATGATTATTACATTACAATTACAGAAAGTAAAAAATTTACAGAAGAAGACGGTTCATTTCACTTCAAAAAACATAAAATTTATTTGTATAAAGAAGATTTTACGGCGTTTGCAGAAATATTAGAAGATATGACTTCGTATGTATTAAATCACAAAGGCGAAGAAGTTATATCTGAAAGACATCAAAAGGATTTCAAAAAAGAACATCCTGCTGAAAAAACAGAAGATGGTGAATTGCCAAATACATCAAGTTTCACCGATATTGATTTTGATGATATTTAAATCTTAAACGTATAGAAAACAAAAAACGCCCTCAAAAAGGGCGTTTTTTTTATATAAATAAAGACTTATTTAACGTCCATTAATTCAACATCGAAAATTAAGGTTGCATTTGGTGGAATTGCGCCTCCTGCTCCTCGACTTCCATATCCTAAATGAGCGGGAATAACAAAACGTGCTTTATCACCAACCTGCAATAAAGCAATTCCTTCGTCCCAACCTTCAATTACATTTCCTTGTCCTAAAGGAAATTCAATTGGTTTTTTTCGAGGATACGAACTGTCAAAAACTTTTCCGTCTTCTAATTGACCAGTATAATGCACCGAAACTGTTTTTCCGTTTGCTGCTTTTTTACCGTTTCCTCTTTGGATGAATTGGTAACGTAAACCACTTTCTGTTTTTTCGAAACCAGCAGCTAATGTTTCCATTTTTGCTTCTGCTTCTGCTCTAATTGCTGCATCACGTTGGTTACGCGCTCCTTTAAAAGTGATAAAAGCTTCAATTGCATTCCATTTTTGAGCATCCTCACCTACTCTAATGATTTCTAAAGTATCTAAAAAATCACCTTGAGCAACTGCATCAACAATATCTTGTCCTTCAACGACATGTCCAAAAACAGTATGTTTGTTGTCTAGCCAATCTGTTGGAATATGAGTAATAAAAAATTGAGAACCATTACTTGCAGGTCCAGAATTCGCCATAGATAATATTCCTGGGCGATCATGTTTTAGTGTTGGATGAAATTCATCTTCAAAACTATACCCAGGACCACCTGTTCCAGTTCCTTGAGGACATCCACCTTGAATCATGAAATCTGGAATTACTCTATGAAATTTTAATCCGTCATAGTATTTATTTCCTTGTGGTTTTACTTTGTTTTCTAAGTTTCCTTCTGCCAATCCTACGAAGTTTCCAACTGTTCCTGGCGTAAGATCGTGTGTTAATTTTACTAATATAACACCTTTTGAGGTGTTGAATTTAGCGTATATCCCATTTTCCATTTTGTTGTTTTTTAATTTGATGCAAATTTACGAAATAAAATAGATTATTCTTCTATTTGAAAATTTGCAGGTTAGTTATTTATTTTATGCTATTTATGATTTGTAACAAATTAGCACGGTTATTATGATATTCAAACTTATTTTACATATCAAACAGAGAATTATGCAGCAAATTTTCCTGTGATCAAACTATTCTTAAGATAATCAATAATGTTAGATTCAAAATTTAATAAAAAAATACTACTAAAATTGAAAAAGAATTAATTTGGTCTATCGATAGAATGTAATATTATAAAATTAAATAAATTGCTGCTTAAAAATAATTGAGCACAATTATAAAACCTATAAAAACATTGTACATTTGCATTATTGTACCTAATTATATATGAGAATAGACATTATTACACTTTTACCTGAATTACTTCGAAGTCCTTTCGAAGCTTCAATTATGAAACGTGCTATAGATAAGGGGATTGTTGAAGTTCATTTTCACAATTTACGCGACTTTACGACCAACAAACAGAAATCTGTTGATGATTATCCCTTTGGAGGTGGAGCAGGAATGGTGATGAACATACAACCTATTGATGATTGCATCACGCATTTGAAAAGCGAAAGAAGTTACGACGAAATCATTTATATGTCACCTGATGGAGAAACTTTGAACCAAAAAATGGCCAATACTATGTCCATGTATAAAAATATCATTATTCTTTGCGGACATTATAAAGGAGTTGATCAAAGGGTTCGCGATCATTTTATAACGAAGGAAATTTCAATTGGTGATTACGTTTTGTCGGGAGGCGAATTAGGCGCTTTGGTTTTATCAGATGCGTTAATTCGATTAATTCCAGGTGTTTTGAGTGACGAAACTTCTGCTTTAACAGATAGTTTTCAAGACGGATTATTATCGGGACCTATATATACTCGCCCCGCAGATTATAAAGGATGGAAAGTTCCAGAAGTTTTAACGAGTGGGAATTTTGCTAAAATTGACAAATGGCGAGAAAATATGGCCTATGAACATACTAAAAACAGAAGGCCTGATTTGCTTGAAGAAGCCCCCTAACCCCCCGAAGGGGGAACTCCGCAGACTGGTTAAAAATTGTAATATTTTAAATGAAAAGGTAATGAGTAAATAATTCATAATTTATAACTCATAATTAATAATTATTTTTTACTTTTGCACCCACATTTAACCAACCTCTGGCGAAATCCGCGAATGTTGCTTAGATTTAAAACCATAATTAAAAAAATTATCATGGCAGATTTAATGAAATTCGTTAAAGACGAATTTGTAACAAAAAAAGAATTCCCTGAATTCGGAGCTGGAGACACTATCACAGTTTATTACGAAATTAAAGAGGGTGAAAAAACAAGAACTCAGTTTTTTAAAGGAGTCGTTATTCAAAGAAGAGG
>Ga0209550_10004522_pt1 | contig 13177 bp, 13 predicted proteins | sample LauGreSuBDMM15SN_2_FD_187567 | JGI IMG/M metagenome (GOLD analysis project Ga0209550, IMG submission 187567) | Freshwater lake microbial communities from Lake Michigan, USA - Su13.BD.MM15.SN (SPAdes) (version 5) | ecosystem: Environmental > Aquatic > Freshwater > Lake | place: Lake Michigan... | reverse complement strand
GACCAAGATCATCCAGCTCAAACTGGACACGGCCATCCAGCCCACCACCAAAGAGATGTACTTTGACAACATCTACTTTGGCAAAGCCGATGCGGCAGTCGAACCGACGACTTCCCCCACTGCACCCACGGTCGCCGCTGGCAAGGTGGTCTCGCTCTTCAGCGACAAGTACACCAACACCACAGTCGACACCTGGTCGGCCGGATGGGACAAAGCCGACGTGGCCGATGTGACCATCGCCAGCAATTCGGTCAAGCAGTATTCCAACTTGGAATACGCTGGGATTGAATTTACCTCCAAACCCATTGATGCCAGCACCATGACGCATCTGCACCTGGATGTCTGGAAGAAAAGCGCAGACAGCATCTTCAAGATCAAGCTGGTGGATTTTGGCGCCGATGGAAAGTACGGCGGTGGCAATGATGTGGAGCACGAGTTGGTCTACAACTCGGCTGGAAAACCATCACTGTCTGGCAATCAGTGGGTCAGCCTGGACATTCCATTGAGTGACATGACCGGACTCAGCACCAAAGCGCATTTGGCTCAAATGGTGGTCTCTGGCAGCGGGACCGGTGACACGGTCTGGCTGGACAACGTTTATTTGTACAACAACTCGGTGATCTGAGTTTCAGAGCTCGGCAATTAAAGGGGCTCCATCTGGAGCCCCTTCGTCTTGATGCAGGACCATGGCGGGCCTGCGTGTCGCCCCCTCAAACCGCCAGTCCATCCGCCCCAAAAACCATCAGCTCATCGTTCGAATAAGCGATGTTGACTACCTGCCCGACCTTCAGCGGGCTGTGCGGCTGGTTGATTTTCAACCTGAAAAGTTCTTCCACGCCGCTCAGGTGCAGGTAGGCCAGCACAGAGTCGCCCAGGTACTCCATGAATTCGATGGTGCCGACAAAGCCGGTGTCTTGCGCACTGAGTGTGCAGTGCTCGGGCCGCAGTCCGAGCAGCGCGCCTTGGGCCAGTCTATGGGGGGCGGCTTTGAACAGCGAGGGCGGCAGCGCCAGGTGGGGGCTGATGCGCATGACTTGCTTGGCCTCATCCCAGGTGTAGCCCAGCATGTTGATTTTGGGCGAACCCAAAAACTCCGCCACAAAGCGGTTGGCCGGCTTTTGGTAGAGCTCCACGGGCGTGCCCACCTGTTCTATGTGGCCCTGGTTGAACACGGCAATGCGCTGGCCCAGGGTCATGGCCTCGGTTTGGTCGTGGGTGACGTAGACCATGGTGGTCTTGAGTTGCTGGTGCAGCTTGGCCAGCTCAATGCGCAGCTGCACGCGCAGCGAAGCGTCCAGGTTGGACAGGGGCTCGTCAAACAAAAACACCTTGGGCCTGCGCACGATGGCGCGGCCTATGGCCACGCGCTGGCGCTGGCCGCCCGAGAGCGCTTTGGGGTAGCGCTCGAGCAGATGGGTGATCTGCAGGGTCTGGGCGACCTCTTGCACCTGCAAGGCCACGGCCGGCTTGGCCATGCCCGACATGCGCAGGCCAAAGCCCATGTTTTGCGCCACCGTCATGTGCGGGTAGAGCGCGTAGTTTTGAAACACCATGGCCGCACCGCGCTCAGACGGGCCCAGCTCGTTGACCCTCACACCGTCAATCAACAAGTCACCGGCTGTGATGGACTCCAAACCGGCCACCATGCGCAGCATGGTGGATTTGCCGCAGCCGGAGGGGCCGACAAAAACCATGAACTCGCCGTCGGCGACCTCCAGGTTGATGCCCTTGATAACGGGCGTGTCCTTGTAGCTCTTGGCAATGTGCGCAAAGGTGATAGAGGCCACGGGCTTAACCTTTGAGCAGGGATTGGTACCACAACGCGCTTTGTTTGAGCGTGCGGCGCAAGCTGGCGTAGTCCACGTGAACAATGCCAAAGCGTTTTTCGTAACCGCTGGCCCATTCAAAGTTGTCCATCAAGCTCCAAACAAAATAGCCGCGCACGTCCACACCTTGCGCCATGGCCGTGTGCGTGGCCTGAATGTGGTCGTGCAGGTAGGCCAGCCGGTCCTGGTCCTCCACCTGACCGTTGACCATGGGGTCTTTGAAGGCGCCGCCGTTTTCAGTGATGTAGATGGCGGGCAGCGTGTAGTCGGCATGCAGCCGGGTCAGCAACTCGGTCAACCCCGGGGCGTAAATCTCCCAGCCCATCTCGGTCAGGGGGTTGCCGGTGGAGGCCACGTCCCAGGTTTGGCTGGCGCAGGAAAAATTGCGCGTGTAGTAGTTCACGCCAATGAAGTCCAGAGGCTGGGCGATCTGGGCCATGTCGCCGGCGTGCACCACAGGGGCATCGTCGCCCAGCCACTCGATCACATCGGCCGGATAAGCGCCTTTGAGCAGGGGGTCCATGTACCAGCGCACCACAATACCGTCGTCCAGCCTGGCCTTGGCCACATCCTCGGGCGCTTGGCTGGCCGGGTAAATCGGCGACTGGTTCAGCACAATGCCCAAGGGCTTGTGATAGCCCATGGCCCGTATGGCTTGCAAGGCCATGCCATGCGACAACAGCAGATGGTGACCGACCTGGTAGGCGATTTTGCGGTCTTTCAGGCCCGGGGCAAAAATGCCTGTTTCATGGCCCAAGATGGACACCACCCAGGGCTCGTTGTGGGTGCACACGGTGGCGACCCGGTCGCCCAAGCGGCGAACCACCTCGCAGGCGTAGTTGCAAAAGTGCTGGCAAATGTCTCGGTTGTTCCAGCCGCCTTGGTCTTGCAGCGCTTGCGGCAAATCCCAGTGGTAGAGCGTCAAAAAGGCCTCGATGCCACGCTGGCGCAGGCCGTCAACCAAGCGTTCGTAAAAATCAAAGCCGGCTTCGTTCCAGGCGCCCTGCCCCAGCGGCTGAACCCTGGGCCATGAAATAGAAAACCGGTAGGCCTTGACCCCCAGAGAGGCGATCAGGTCCAGGTCTTCGTCCAGGCGGTTGTAATGGTCACAGGCCACCAAGCCGTTGCTCTGGTCGGCAATGTGCGCAGGGGTCTCGCAAAAGGTGTCCCAAATGGAGGGGCCACGCCCGTCTTGCTGGCCGGCGCCTTCAATTTGAAAAGAGGAGGTGGCCACGCCCCAAGTGAAGCTGGCCGGGAAATCTGATTTTTTGATCATCAGGGATTGAATATCAGAAGAGACCTTACCCACGAACAGCTCCTGCAGTCAGGCCTTCAATGAGGCGTTTGGATGAAAAAACAAAAAGAATCAACAGCGGGATGACCGCGATGGCAGAGCCTGCCATCAAGGCGCCCCATTGCGTGTCCACCGGGCTTTGCACGCTGCGCAGCGCCAGGGGGAAGGTGTACATCTCCACCGTTCGCATCACCACCAGCGGGCCAATGAAGTTGTTCCACGAGCCGATGAACGCAATCAGCCCCAAGGTGCCAAAGGCCGGTCCGAGCAAGGGCGCGACCACGCTGGTGTAAATGCGCAGCTCGCTGCAGTTGTCCATGCGGGCCGCTTCAATCAGCTCTTTGGGAATGGCCGACTCTATGTATTGGCGCATCATAAAAATACCCATGGCCGGCGCCGCACCGGGCAGGTAGAGCGCGCGGGGTTGATCGATCCAGCCCAGCGCGTCCATGATCAAAAACGACGGGATCATGCCCAGAAATGAAGGCACCAGCATGGTGCCCATGACCAGCGTGAACAGCGTTTTTTTGAACCTGAATTCATACAGCGCAAAGGCGCAGCCCGCCATGGAGCAAAACAGCAGCGTCAGCGCTGTGCTGAGCAAACCCACGTACAGCGACCAGCCGAGGTTGAGCCAAAACGGAATCTTGTCCATGAGGATGCGCAAATTGGCCAGGAACTCCTCGCCAAACCACAAGGGGGGCGGCATGCTGATGATCTCGGTGCGCGCATGGGTGGCGAACACAAACATCAGGTAAAAAGGCCCCAGCATCACCAGTGCGCCCAGCAGCAAGAAAAACCAGCCTGCAGGTCCCAGGGTCGCTGCGTTATCTTTCATGGTGGTCGACATGGCTCAGCCCTGCTTGCTTTTGAACAACCAATTGGTCGCCAAGGTCAGCACCATGATGACCACAAACAGCAACCAAGAAATGGCGCTGGCCAGGCCAAAGTCATTGAACTCAAAGGCGGTGCGGTACATGTACATGGCCGTGGTCATGGCGGCATATTCGGCGCCACCCTTGCCGCCCGTCAGGATGAAGGGCTCCTCAAACAGCTGCAAACCGCCAATGACGGTCAGAGTCACGCCAAAGAACATCATGGGTTTGAGCTGTGGCAGTGTGATGAAAAAGAACTGCTGCCAATGGCGCGCGCCGTCCATGCGGGCGGCCTCGTAGAGTTCGCGCGGAATGCTTTGCATGGCGGCCACGTACAAGATCACGTTAAAGCCCAAATAGCGCCAAAACACCACAAAGGCAATCACCGGCTTGATGGTCTCGGGGCTACCCATCCAGTCGATGTGCTCAGAGGGCAGCAGGCCTTGCAAGAGTGGCCAGCGGGCCAGTCCATCGAGCGCGGCGTTGATGATGCCGTAGTCGGTAGACAGCATGCTGCTGAACATCATGGCAATGGCCACGGTGGAGGTGATGTAGGGCAAAAAATAAGCGCCCATGGCCGCGTTGCGCCAGCGGCCCAGCCGCTCGTTGATTAAAAAAGCCAGGGGAATGGCCACCAGGTGCTGAGGCAAGCCAGCGGCCAGGGCCAGCCACAAGGTGTTACCCAGCGAGGTCCACACCAGCGGCTCTTCAAGGGCAAACAGCAAGTTGTCCAGGCCCACAAACTTCATGGTTCCCAGGCCTTGCACCGGGTCCCACATGTGGAACATCAGGAAAAAGGAAAAGCCAATGGGAAACAGCCCAAACACCAAAAACAGCACCATAAAGGGGCTGATCAGCACGTAGGGCGCCAGCGCCTGACCGACCCAGGGCTTCATGAGCGGCTGGCCCGGCGCTGCACGGCCTTGTGCGCGTCTTTCAAGGCCTGGTCCACAGACTTGCCTTTGGTCAGCACCAGGTCGAGTTCGGCATTGACTATTTCTTCGGCCAAGGCATCGTTCTTGAAGACCCGGGTGGGGCTGATTTGAACGGCGCTTTGCCGCCAACTGATGCGCGCTTTTTGACCGCCCAAAAAGGCCACAGGTTGGTCAAAGAAAGCGCCGTTTTGCGCTTCCAGCAGGGCTGGAAAGGCGTTGAATTTTTCAAACGCCTGCTCTTGCTGCTTGCGGTTGAGCGTGAGGTGCCGGATCAAGTCCCAAGCCAGCTCCTTGTGCTGGGCTTTGTTGGGAATGGCGTAAAAAGTGCCGCCCCAAGAGGTGTTGACGCGCTCTGGCAAGGCCGCGCTGCGCCACAGGCCCGAGGTGTTGGGCGCCAGCCAGTTTTGCAAATGCCCGCCCAGCCAGGCGCCCATCATCTGCACGCCCACTTGGCCGCGTTTGAGCGACTCGCCCCACTCGTTGGACCAGGCGTTGACCTTGGCGTCCAGGCCCTCAGCGCGCACACGCCGCGCCAGCTCAAAACCTTTGCGAAAGCGCTCGGCGGAATCAATGACCGACTTGCCCTGGTCGTCAAAATAAATCCCTTGCCCGGCCGGAATGCCAGAGCGTATGACGATGTCCTTGATGTCGCGCGCATGGGCCACCAGCAAAGCGCCTGTGCTTTTTTTGAGTTTTTGACCGCTGCCTATGAAGCTGTCCCAAGACCCGGTCAGTTCGGCCTCGGTGACTTGCGCCTTGCTCATCAAGTCTTGTCGGTAAAACATCGCGCCCGGCCCAATGTCGGTGGGCATGGCCGACAAGCCAGCACCGCCCGAGCGTCCCTGGGCCAGGGCAAATGGCGTCAACTTGGCGGCGCTTTGCCCGGCCAGGTAAGGGGCGCGGTCCAGGTCTTGCAGGCCGCCACCGAGGGCAAAGCGGCCCAAATAGCCGTACTCGATGGCCATCACATCGGGCAGGCCCGAAGAGGTGGCCAACGCGGTGGTCATGGCGGTGTGGTGATCGGCATACTCACGGCCTATGACTTTGACGTCCACGTTGGGGTGATTTTTCTTCCACTCGGCCAAGGCGGACTTCACGATATCGTCCACCGCCGGGTAGGCTGCCACAGTCAACGTGACCCGCTGGGCCAAGGCCTGAGTGGAGACGAGCAGCGCCAGCAAAAAAAGACAAACGCGGTTCATAAGAATCCTATTTTGAAAGCGCTTTCATTTTAGGTGAAGCCCCCTCCATCGCGGCCAGGGTTTTCACTATGGCCGGCCGATTTTTCAGCCCCAAACACGCCATGGATGGGCTGTTTTTTGCCCGGTTTCTTTGACCACTTTGCAGGACCGCACTTGGCAGAAAATAACAGCCAACCCCACCATGACCCAGCACCACCTTCACCCCCTGCTCCACGCCATTGCCCAGGCCCTGCCCGGCCCAGACGCCCAGCGCCTGTTTCATGGGCGCGGGGGCCTTTACCCGGGCTGCGAAGACTGGGTGCTGGACTTCTACCCTCCGGTGTGGGTGCTGACCAAATTCGGTGAAGCCAGCCCCGAAGAAACGCAGCTCATCGGCCAGGCCTTGGCCCAGCGGCAAGCGCAGATCGCGCCTGAGCAAGCACTGAACTGGGTGTTCCAGCGCCGCCAGCCCGACGGCCCCAGCAGCCGCACGGTGACCGAGTTGATGGCAGGCGCAGTGCCCCAGCCCCACAGCGTGACAGAACTTGGTGCCCGCTACCAAGTGCAGGTGCTGCAGGCGCAAAACCGAGGCTTGTTTTTGGACATGGCAGGCGGCAGGCGCTGGGTGCGCGCCAACGCCAAGCACGCGCGCGTGCTCAATTTGTTTGCCTACACCTGCGCTTTTTCAGTGGCCGCTTTGCAAGGCGATGCGGACCTGGTGATCAACCTCGACATGGCCGCGGGCGCCATGCAACAAGGCCGTGAGAACCACCGCCTGAACTTTGGCGGCGGCCCGCAAGAAAAGCGCGCCAAGTTTTTGGTGCACGACCTCTTTCACTCCTGGGGCAAGGTCACGCGCATGGGCCCTTACGAGCTGGTCATCATGGACCCGCCCAGCTTCCAAAGGGGCAGCTTTGTGGCCAGCAAAGACTACCCCCGCCTGCTGCGCCGCCTGCCCGACTTGCTGACGGGCGACGGCCTGGCCCTGCTCTGCCTCAATGCCCCAGAAATCCCCGAAGCCTTTTTGCGCGAGGCACTGGCGGCCGAAGCCCCAGAATTGGAAGTGCGTGAGCGGCTGCCCAACCCACCTGCGTTTGCCGACATCTCCAGCGACCGCGCGCTCAAGGTGCTGGTGGTTGGGCGCAAGGGCGGGCTTGGCTCCAATTCAGTTTTTGTGACGTCCGCAATTGCGAGACCTCAATGATGATTTGGTGTTGGAACTGGCCGTTCATGGTCAAGGCTCAGGTGTGGTGGTGACCATCATCACGTCCAATCAAAAAGACTTCTGGCCGCAAGCCAGCAAGTTCGGGGTCGAAGTCATGACGCCCCGGCCATTTTTCAAAGGAGCCTGATGTGGAAACCCAAAGCAATTACTCGCTGCGCTTGCCTTTGTCGTTGAAGGCGGGCGCAGAGCAGGTCACCCGTGAAGACGGCACGACATTGAACCAATTCATCGTGAGTGCCGTGGCCGAAAAATTGTCCGCCATGAAAACCGCTGACTACTTTACCGAACGTGCGCAACGGGGGGACATGACTGCCGCGCTGGCTTTTTTGGGCCGCGAGTTAGGACAGCCGCCGCAAAAGCAGGACGTTTTGCGGTCCAATTACACAGACTCACGGGTGGGTCAAGACCGGCGATGAAGCATCTCGGCTTTCGTCACCGACCCAACCTTGTCGGGCCGCTCGGCATCTGACACGGCCTCGTATCGAACAGGAAAGCGCTCCTTCAATCAAAAAAGCCGCCAACAGTCGTCAGACTGCGAAAGTGGATACGCAAGCGCCGCAAGAGCCCGTTTACTTCACCAATGGCAGGATTTACCACAGGGCCCCCTTTGCGCGTGAAGTTGCAGTTCATGACGAAACCCGAAACCTGCGCTTGCACTCATGATATGCATACAGTGCAACACACAAAACCCCGACTGCCAGCATTTGCACGTGCAGCCAGTAACGGTCACGCAAATCAGCCAAGCGTTCAGCGCGGGTCAATCGTGAGATGCCCTCCACCTCTACACTCACCAGCACCGGCCCGCTGTAACACATACGGGTGCGCCGACCAACGTCGACGCCCCAGCCTGAATATGCGCACTCATTTCCGGAGCAAACATCCAGTCTCCGTCCTGCCTGATCGGTCAGAAATAACTGCGATCGCCTGTGCTCTCTTTTTTTATTAATGATGACATCTTGGTAGCAGTGGGGTTGCTCTGGGGCTTTAATTTTTTGGATTTTGTCTGAGATTTCCCAAAGCCCCCAACCGCTACTGATCAGAATTGCCGCCCCCACCATAGCTATTGCCGCTGTAAATCCAATGCCATTGCGAGGGCTCATGTGTTGCTCCTCAATCTCAAGCCGCTGGCACTCTTTGCCTTACTTTCCAACGCCGACGCCCGCATCGCCCGCTGCGGGCTCACCAAAGTTAAAACTTGGCGGGCTCGGGTAATGCCCCTGCAGGTCAACTCATAATCCATCAGTTGGCAACCTTGGTCAGGCCAGACGAGTATGGTGTAGCCAATCTCGAAGCCATGAGATTTGTGCACCGCCATCGCAAAGGCAGTGTCGGTGTCGGAAATACACATGGGGCTGATACCTTGCACCTCGTCAACTTTGGCAAGCCGCACAAACAGCCGACCTCTCAGCAGTGACAGACGCAGTCTGTAATCGTTATTCTGACGATTACAATAATTCAAAAGAAAATCAATTTCTTTGATTCACGCACATCAATGCTTAAGTTTTTTGGAAATGACATTTCTCGGTTGCTTTGGAAACTTGACCCAGCAAGGCCAGTCTTCCGGAATTTCCCATTCAGCGAAGACGGCGCTGTAAATCGCATAAGCACCGGCTCCTAACCAAAACGCTATACCCAACCATAAAAACCAGCCACCTTTTTGAAAAAAATCAAAACCAAATAGACATGCCATTACCACCGTCAAAACTTCTTCGTACCACGTCAAATTTTCAGAGGGGTGGAAATTGCGTTCAACCGAGGAATGGCAAGATGCGCAACGAACCGAAAACTTCGTTCGATTCTCAACAACCATTCCAACCAAACACCAGGGACATCGGTTATCCATATTAATAATAAATAAATTTGAATTATAAATGATCGAGACAGAATTATTCTTGGTTAACGAAATTTAATATTAATACTTTTTAACTTCAAAAACCTCCCAACAACCAAGTCACTAGCCGCACATTCAGAATCTATGCATTCCTTAGGTCAATGAAGGGGCGGATTCAAACCTGAATGCCAGGTGGCCGGCACTGATGACAGATATCGCACCCATGCCTTACAAAGACTGCGCATTGAGGACCCGAAACAGATCAGGCTTGGAAGACAGCACGCTCGGCACCCGCTAGCTCAAAGCGCGCCACATGGTTGGGGTGCGTGCTGTGGCCAAAAACGCGACGACTGAGTTCAGCCTCGACCTCAAGCATCCTGTCAGCATTGCGGCAAAATGCGGATTTTGCGGAACTTCGGAGCACCACCATGCCCGATGACAAAGCCCTTGAGAAAGCCGTACAAGACCTCCCTCCCTCAGCCCTGGCAGAGTTCCGCCCTTGGTTTGCCGACTTCGACAGCCTGCCTCACCGCTCGCTTTGAACCACAAAGTGTTTGCAAGATTCTGGCGCTGCGGCGACCCGATACCCGCCGAAGTCCGTGATGCGCTTGCCCGGCCTGGTCCTCTTGCTGTGCGCCCTGAGCTGGGGCGGGGCGGCGCGTGGGGAGGTCTGGGCCTGGGTTGACGAGCGCGGGGTGCCGCACTTTGCCAGCCACCAGGTCGATGCGCGTTACCAGCTCTTCTTCAAGGGCTCTGCGCCTGAATTGCTGGTCAAGCCCATGGCAACGCCTGCGCCGGCGCATTCACCATCGGCACCGCCGGCCACAGCGCCGGGCAGCTTGGTGCCGGTCTTGCCTTCCGGCCCCAGCGGCGGCGCTTGGATGGCCGCAGCTTCCTCGCCGCGGCCGCGGCTTTTGGGCCTGCTGGAGAGCTCGCCGGGCTACCAAAGGGCTCTGCCCTTGGTGCAGGAGGTAGCGCGTCAACTTGGCCTGGATGCACAGCTGATGGTGGCATTGATCGCCGCCGAATCAGGCTTTGACCCGCGTGCGGTGTCGCCCAAGGGTGCGATCGGCCTGATGCAACTGATGCCGGGTACGGCCGAGCGTTACGGCGTGCGGGCCGACACCAGCGCCAGTCAGCGCGAGCGGCTGATGCAACCCGAGACCAATGTCCGCACCGGTGCCTTGTTTTTGCGTGACCTCTTGCTGATGTTCCCGGGCCGCATCGACCTGGTGCTGGCCGCCTACAACGCGGGCCCTGGCGCGGTTATGCGCGCAGGTCTGCGCATTCCCGATTACCCCGAGACGCAAAACTATGTGCGCACCGTGACCGAGTTGCTGGCCTACCTGCGCCCGCCCGCGCCCGCACCGAAAGTCGAGGTGACGGCCGCGCCGCCGCCTGCCCAGGCTCCGGCTGCTCCTGCGCCTGCGGCCACTTGGCTGTCGCCCCGGGTCTCTGATGCGGTCTCGCGCGGCATCTTGCTCGCGCCACCAGGCATACCCCTGGGCCTGCCAGCCAGCCGCGATTGATGGATACCGGCGCGGCAGCCTACACCCGCAAGGTCAAAATCCAGGGCACAGGGCCAGGCGGTGGCTGCAAGACTTAGCTTTAGCAGCAGGCCATCATGCTGCGCTGTAGCTGCCCCAGGTAGACCCCGCCGGGCACATCAGAGTATTTCAAATTCGCAAACAAGCCGCGACGCTTTTGGTCGTTGGCGTCGGCCAGTACGCGGTAGCTTTCCAGATCCTCGCCGCTCAGGCCGATTTGCTCGACCGGCCGGGTGCCGTCTGAAACCAACGATTGGGGCTTGGCGCCCAGCATCAGGCGCGCGCCCACGCCCGCATAGAGGTAACGGTCGCCGAAAGCCTTGTTCAAGGCCTCAAATGCAGGCTCTCCGGTGCAATGGCCTGGGGCCACATAGGCCACCTTATAGGTGTTCTGCATCACGTTGATGGTTTTTGCAATCTCGTCGTCTTTGCTCACCACCAAGTGCATGCCGCCCGAGATCATGTGTATGCGCGGATCGATTTTGACCGCTGCCTCCAGAATGCGGTCGATCCCAGGGTGGGAGCAGCCCACCACCAGAACAAGTCCTTGCGGTGTTTGCAAGGCCAGCGACAACTCGCGCAACTCCAGCGTGCCGGGCTTGTCCGACACCAGGCTGATGACATGCACGCCCGGGGTCAGTTCGGTGGTTTTATCAATGAGCCGGATGTTGGCCTCGGGCCAAGCTGCACCAAAGCGCATCACCTCCGGTGGCTTGCCGTCGTAGTAACGCCTGTGGGGCGGCAGGGATTCACTGCGGCGGTAGAAGCTGCCGGGCAGGTCGCCGCCATAAACACCGAACCCTTCCTTGGGCGCATAAATGACGACCTTGGGATTGACGCTGAGCAGATGCGCCATGCCTCCCATGTGATCGCCGTGGCGGTGCGATATCACCACCATGTCGAGCCGACTGAGGTCCGCGCCCAGAGCGCGGGCGTTGTGCGCCAGGGTCTGGCCGTTGTTGCCGGTGTCAAAGAGAATGCGCCGCCCATCGATTTCGATCAAGGCCGCGTAGCCCCAGTCCTTGATCAGGTGGGTTTCACTGCACAGGGCGTCGAACAAGATGGTGATGCGCGGCTGCGATGGGTTGGCACCTGCTGCGGTCTGGCCCAAGCTGCTGCAGCCTGCGGAAAGTACAGCCGGTGCGCTCAGCGCGGTGGCGATCAAATTGCGTCGTTTCATGGGGGCTCCTAAAAAACAGGGGGCGCACCGCCGCAAGTGAGCGGGCCGAGGCTGATCAAAGTCTGACCCCTTTTGCGCGTCGCCGTACTCGGTTTTAACCCTTGACTCGGCCTTTGCGCTTGGAAAAATTACGATGCTTTACGAACTGAGGCCCAGTGCTCGGCTACCGCGCGCGATAACGCATTCATGCCGTGTCAAAGCTTCCTTCTGCCCGTAGGCGTTAGTTTGTTGGCAGCCTATCTTCTGGTTAAGTACGGAACCTTCATCCCGCCGGCACGCCAGTGAGCCGATGACCGTGAACCAAACAGCGTTGGCATGATTCGGGTGCCGTCACGACTTAACGTTCGCAGAAGTACATGCGCTTGGAGACAAGAACTTCACGATGACTTCTTCCAAGCCGTTTAGTGCAGCCGCCATCGCTTCGGCCAAGGCGGCTGCTGCGGAATATGCCCATGGCAATGCCTCTAGGCTCAACTGGAGCCAAGGTGTTGTCACCCCGGGTGGTGGCGTCACTGCCACCATCGCTGTGCTTGGTCGTACTCGCGGTCCGAACAAGAAGCCTGCAAAGGTGCAGGTCGCGATTCGACTTGACCCTGACCTTGTTGGCGCACTCAGGGCCAGCGGCCCCGGTTGGCAAACCCGGGTCAATGCTGCTCTGAAGCAGTGGCTTGCGTCGCAGCCCGAAAAACGCAAGCCGCGGCGGCATGGTGCGGTCTAGGGTGTAAGGTCAGGTCGCGAAGCCGCGATATGGGCTTGCTGCCGCTAGGACTGGTGCGTCGCAGACGCTCACCGGCCCGGCCCCTGCACATGCCAGCCGGCCTTGCTCTCATGGCGGGCCTGCCGCTCCAGGTCGGCCTGCATCTCGCGCTCAAACTGCTCGCGGGTTTGACGCAAACGCTCAATGAAGTTTTCAGTGACATGCCTGTCGCTTTGCGCATGGCGCAAAAATTCCAGCGAGTGGCGTCTGAAGTTGTCGGCCAGTTGCTTGCTTTGGGTGCGGTCCATGCCCAGCACCTCCAGCACCGAGCGGCCGCTGCGCAGCGATGACTCGAAGAGCTCGCGCTCCACATGCGCCACGCCCATTTCGGCCAATTCCATGGCGTGCCGGGCATCGCGCGCACGGGCCACGATGCGCACATGGGCGTGGCTGTGCTGCAAGGTGCTGACCAGGCGGTTGCACTGCGCCACATCGTCGATGGCCACCACCACGGCCTGGGCGTGTTCAATGCCGGCGGCGTGCAGCAAGTCGCTGTGTGTGGCGTCGCCAAAGTAGACCTTGAAGC
>Ga0209550_10004521_pt1 | contig 13177 bp, 7 predicted proteins | sample LauGreSuBDMM15SN_2_FD_187567 | JGI IMG/M metagenome (GOLD analysis project Ga0209550, IMG submission 187567) | Freshwater lake microbial communities from Lake Michigan, USA - Su13.BD.MM15.SN (SPAdes) (version 5) | ecosystem: Environmental > Aquatic > Freshwater > Lake | place: Lake Michigan, USA... | reverse complement strand
GCAACATAATTTTCCGACTGCGTTTCGATTTTCCAGTAATCATCAGACTTGAAAATGGATTGCACACTTTGTGAAGTCAAAACCGAAATGCCTAATTTTTTAGTGGCATTTAGAAAACAATCAATAATGGTTTGCGAAGAATTTGATACAGGAAACATTCGTCCGTCGTCCTCAATCTTGAGTTCAACGTCATGCTTTTCAAACCACTCAATGGTGTCGCCACTGCAAAATTGATTGAAAGGGCCACGCAATTCTTTTTCGCCACGCGGATAAAACTTCACCAATTCGTTGGGTGCAAAACAAGCATGCGTAACGTTGCATCTGCCACCGCCAGAAATCCTGACTTTTTCTAAAACTTGCTTGCCTCTTTCGAGAATAGCCACTTTTATAGCTGGATTTTTTTCTACAATGTTAATTGCTGTAAAAAATCCTGCTGCGCCACCACCAACAATAATTATATCAAAATTTTGATTCATTTGTAGTTTTTATAGAAAAAGTAAATGGCAAAAGTAATTCTTTAAAATTGGATTTTGAATCTTTGGATTTAAGATTGTTGTATTTTCTGGACCACAACCTTTGGCACGACGGTGAGCGATTTATAACATAGGTTAAGTTTTAAAAACAATAGCTCTAGTTATTTTTGTTGCTCTAATAAAACAAATTCAAAATCAGAATTTAGTGCTACTCTTCCATCTATTGCAATACTGGTTTTCCCAGAATAAGCATCTTTTACTTTCGTTCCGTTTTTAAAGATATTGCCTATTGCTATTTGTTTATTACCCTTGGGGTAATTTAAGCCTACAACAACTTTGTCTGTAAATTTTCCATTAGAAAAACTTCTTGAAAATGTGTAATATTTTGCTTTTATTTGATTGTGAACTCCTGCGCCAATCGAAGCATGATCTCGTCTGAAGCGTCCTAATTTTTGCCAATGCAACAAAATATTTTGTTTGTCAATATTGTTGTTTAGTTCCTCCCAATTCATAAACGAACGCAAAGTCGCATCTCCATTCGTGCCCTCAACAACCAATGATCGTGCGGTTTCATCGCCATAATAGGTTTGGGAAATCCCAGGAGAAAGCAATAATTTTGTACCGCTTTCGATGCTTTTTGCTCTTTTTGCATCAAAAGGTTGACCATCGTCATGAGAAGACAAATAGTTTAAAACACTAAAGTTTTTCAATTCTCCATTTAATTTCGATGAATACTTAGAGAACAAAAATTCGTAGTCCTTTTGCGCATCCCATTTAAATTCAAAATTGATCATATTATTGAAACCACTTTCAAAATAATTCACTTTTTTATCCCCGAAATCAAAATTTTGTCCTCCAGAAATACCATAATTATAAACTTCTGCAACGGTATAAAACGGATTGTTGTCCAGCACTTTCGTTGGATTATTTTTTTTCCATGTTTCAAATGCAATGTCGCATTCTTTTTTGAAATCTGCCCAAACATCTTCGTTTGTGTGTTTCGCAGTATCGCAACGGTAACCATCAATTCCAAATTCAGTAATATAATCCGTCAACCATTTTATGATATAAAATTTAGGTGTTCTTGGATGTTCACTTCTTTTAAAAAAAGCATTTAATGAAGTAATTTCTTGCTCGTAACGGTTTTCTTGTTTCCATTTTTCAATCAAAAACTCGGGTAAGTTTACTTCATTTTGGCTTTCAGTCAACACATCCGGAAGATTAGCAACCAGCGTGCATTCGGTTGTGCCGATAAATGTTTTGTAATCGCATTGTGGTCCAGTTCTAACCCAGTCGTCAGGCCAAACTTTATCCATATCTGTAACAGGCCCTGTATGGTTGATTACAGCATCTAGCATAATACGAATGCCCTTGGCATGTGCTTTTTCTACCAAATCAGCAAGGTCTTTTTTTGTTCCAAAATTAGGGTCAATTGCAGTCCAATCTTTGGTCCAATAGCCGTGAAAGCCATAAGACATGCCTGTTCCTTCGTCAACACCATCATGAATTTGTTCTACAATTGGGGTTAACCAAATTACATTGGTACCTAATTTATCAAAATAACCTTCGTCTATTTTTTGTATAACTCCTCTAATATTTCCGCCTTCAAAACCGCGTAATTTGCCCGTGGGTTTATTTCTTTCGAAATAGATTTCATCCGTTTTTTCAGATTTATTGAACCGTTCGGTCATCAAAAAATACAGATTTGCACCTTCCCACACAAAAGGAATCTTCTCTACTCTTTTCACGATTTTCTTTTTGGTTTGTGCTTCGGAATTGTTGGCGCTACAAAACAAAGTCAAGAGCATTAGTATTGATAATTTTCTCATTTTTCTATTTTATAATTGAATTTTTATTTCTTTTAAATTGCCTTTTAACCAAATAATTGGAATTTCAATTGCTGTTTTGGTGCATTTAAATTGCACTATTTTTCTATCAATCAAAATGGTTTTTGCTCTGCAATTGTGGATTATTAAATTGGTATTTTTATCACTCGTTTCAAAAGATTTTCCTATTTCAGTATTAAACCTTATAGTCAAAACTTTATTATTGAAAGTTGACGTGAAATGCAAAATCTCAAACATTTCTTTTTCAAAAGCATTTGGTGTTGTTCCATCATCATTATATAATTGTCCACTAGAAGATTTTGTTTTTTCATCAAAATAAAAATGCAAATCAAAGTTGGATAAGGTATATTTTGCTGTGTTTTGGATTGTTTTGATCATCGGAATGAAACTTCCACCACGCACAAAAACAGGAATATTGTCTGCAGAAACTTTTAAATTTTCACTCGTTCCTGCCAAATGTTTTTGATCGGAATAGAAATCAAACCAATTGTTATTTTTCGGAAAATACACCATTTTACTTGTAACATTAGCTTGCGTGATGGGAGTGACCAAAAAGTCATTTCCCCATAAATAACTTGTGCTGACGGTTTGTAAAGTGGAATTATTCGGTTCTTCAAAAAACAATGGACGCATCAATAGTGTTCCTTTTTGGTTATTTTCAAAAGCCAAAGTATAATTGTAAGGCAACATTTTATAACGCAATTCGATTTGCGTTTTCGCTTTTGCTTTGGTTACAATGTCTTTGTAAACCGCTTCAGAAGCTACTTCCTCTTGTGCATGCGGACGAAAAATCGGTTGAAAAACACCGTATTGCAACCAACGAATATAAAGTTCGTTATCGAAATAATCGCCAGCAAATCCACCTAAATCAGAGTGCATATAGCCCAAACCTTGCATTCCCATTTGCAAAGCGATTTCTGTTTGTGCCTGCAATCCGCCCCAGCCGCGGCTCACATCGCCTGACCACGGAATCATTCCGAACCGTTGTGAACCAGAATATCCAGCACGCATAAGAATAAATGGTCGTACTTCTGGAAAATCTTTTTTGTAACCTTCTTGTACTAATTTAGCCCAATTGTGACCATAAATATTGTGAACTTCATCTGCTTGTCCACCAAAAGTAATTGCCTTTGAAGGAAAAACTTCTGGTTCTCCTAAATCGCCCCAAAGTCCTCCAACGCCTTGTCTGATTAGTTTTTTATAAATATCCCAAAACCAATCTTTTCCTTCGGGTTTAAAAATATCGATGATTCCAGTGTTTCCAAAATAGAAATCATATTTAAAAGGTAATCCATCTTTGTCAGTTGCCAACACTTTTTTATCAACAGCTTCTTGCCATTTGTTAGAAGTTGTCAATACAAAAGGCTCTGTAATTAAGATGGTTTTGATGTTCTTTTGATTCAAATCTGCAATCATTTTTGTGGGATTTGGGAAATTGTCTTTGTCCCAATCCAAATTTCCCATCGTGCCTTTGATGGTTTTCCCAAACCAATATAAATCGAGAATTATGGCGTCAACAGGAATCTTATCTTCTTCAAATTTTCGAATGGTTTTTTCTACTTCTTCTTGCGAATGATAACCAAAACGAGAGGAAAAATTACCAAATGTCCATCTTGCAGGCAAAGGTTGTTTTCCTGTTAAAGTGGTATAATTTCCAATCAAATCATTCCAAGTGTCTCCAACAATTACTTGATAAGTTTTTCGGCCTGAAATGGTTTCGTAAGCCAAAGTATTATTTTTATAGGAATCTAAATCTAAATAGCCAATCGCAGGATTATCAAAATGAACGGCATACATTTTTGAAGAAAGCACGAGCGGAATACAAAAATTCATTAATTCAGCTTTGGTTTCATATCCATAGCTCGCCCTGTTGTATAATTGCAGGCGGCTGCCACGGCGATTCATTCCTAAAACTCGTGCACCGCCTCCATATAGTTTTTCGGTAGCTTCTAAGTTAAAATCTAAAACTTCCGTTGAATCTTTTTTGGTGTAACCGTTTTTTTCAGATAAAAACTCTTTTCCTTTATAGAAATAAGCAATTTTAAAAGGTGATTTTTGAATAGTTACAACTAATGCCGTTGTTGAATAATTGATGGTGTTTTCGTTTTCTGACACTTTAGCAATTCCATTTTTTGGGGTTAAAACCAAAGCATGTGAATTAGAATTAAAAGTTTCGCCTTTGGGTAAAAAAGTGGTTTCAATGATGAATGCTGAATAGGCTTTTAGAAGATATTGACCATCGGAAACATTAATTATTAATGAATTGTCTGTTGCTTTGAAACTTTCAAATTTTCTATTTGTGTTTTGTGCAAAACCTATAAATGGTATGAATAGAAATAGAAATAGTTTTTTCATTGTGTATATTTTTTCCATATAAGTCAAATAAGTTTCCTTTGTGCTTTATGGTGTTGAATTTATTTTTTCAATTCTAAAATTAAAACCGATTTTCCTTCAATAGTTAAATCATCTTTCAAATTGATGGTTTTGTTTTCTAAAATGTCATTTCCAGATTTGTAGTTTTGAATATTTTCTTGAAAACGATTGCTTTTAAAGGTTTGTTTTTCATTGGAATTGTTGATGATAACCATTACATTTTCATTTTCGTTGTGTCGAAAATAGACATAAACATTATTTTCTGGAATATAATGGGTCAATTTTCCGTTATGAATCACAGATTTTGTTTTTCGCCAAGAAAATAATTTAGAGGTAAAATCAAAGTACTTTTGTTGTTCTTCTGTTCTGCCAGATTTCAAGAATGCGTTATTCAAATCTCCACTCCACCCGCCAGGGAAGTCTTTTCTAATGTCTGCATCTCCAAATTTATCTTTGTTCCCCGCCATTCCAATTTCAGAACCATAATAGAGTTGAGGAATTCCGCGAGTAGTAGCTAGCAAGGTCATTGCCATTTTGTATTTATTGAAATCGTTTTTATAAATTTCGTTGAATCTCTGCGTATCGTGGTTTTCGGCAAAAATTAGTATGTTGTTCGGATTTGGATAAAGAAAGTCGTTCGCAAAATTGTCATATAGTTTAACAATTCCTTTGTCCCAAGAGCCTGCATCATCGTTAAAAGTACTGCTAATTGCATCGTGAAGCGTAAAGTCCATTACACTTGGTAAATAGGAATTGTAGCTTTCTATTGCACTGATTTTACTGTCTTTTTGCCAATAAGCAATAAGTGCTTGGTTGTGCATCCAAGCTTCGCCAACAATATTGAATTTCGGATATTCATCTGTAATGGCTTTAGTCCATTTTGAAATACCCTCTTTGTCGTTGTAAGAGTAAGTATCTACTCTAAATCCATCTAAATCAGCATATTCTATCCACCAAATGGCATTTTGAATAAGGTAATTCAAAACCAAAGGATTGGATTGATTTAAATCAGGCATTGATTTTACAAACCAGCCATCACTGCAGATTTCAGCATCGATTTTTGAAGCATGGATATCGCTTAAAGTTTCTCTTTTGTGGTTTGTTGCCGTGAAATTTGTAAATTGGTGCATCCAATTTTTCGTTGGTAAGTCTTTCATCATCCAATGTTCTGCTCCCCAATGGTTTGTTACATAATCCATGATAAGTTTCATTTTTCTTTTGTGTAACTCTGTCGAAAGTTGAACATATTCTTCATTTGTTCCAAAACGAGGATCGATTTTATAAACATCTGATTGGCCATAAGTGTGATAAGAATATTTTTCGTCATTATCTTCGCAAAGTGGCGTTGGCCAAAGCGCTGTAACTCCCAATTCATTCAGATAGTCGAGAGCATTTATCATTCCTTTGATATCTCCTCCATGTCGGCCGCCAGGAAGATTTCGGTTTCCTTTTTCTGTAACCGACTTATCGCTGTCATTGCTTGGATTTCCATTGGCAAAGCGATCAGACATGATTAAATAAATCATATCCGAGGAATCGTAACTTTGCCGGTTTTTAGCATTTTCTTTTCGAGCTTTTAGGACGTATTTTTGAGTAAACGCAATTTTATTTTGGTTTTTGAAAGAAAATACTAATTCTTGTGCAGTAACACTTTTTGTGTTGATGGTTATAAAAATATAATTTGGGTTTTCTGTTTTTTGAATATTTTCAATAATTGTATTTCCAGAAACGGAAACATCAAATTGACTGATGTTTTTACCATAAAACATAATTTGAACATTTGACAAATTCATGTCACTCCACCAAAATGGTGGTTCTATACGTTCAATTTGAGCAAAAGTTGAGATTGAAATAAGCAGCAATAATAATAATTTCTTCATTGGTTTTTATAATTTAAAACCCTTTCGTCATTTTGAATTCTGAAAGGGTTTGTGAGCAATTTCTAAATAGTTATTAAACCATCTGGCTCAACCAAAACTTCATTTCCGTTAATAAATACTGTAATATCTCTTTTGCCTTCTAAAGAAAACGAGGTTTCATTTTGACTTACAGCTACTTTTAAAATTTGATTTCTGAAATTGATTTTAAAAGAATAGCCATTCCATTCTTTAGGAATTTTTGGCGAGAAATGCAGTTGGTCATTTTTAACCCTCATTCCTCCAAAACCTTCTACAATGCTCATCCAGGTTCCAGCCATAGAAGTGATGTGGCAACCTTCTTCCACTTCTTTATTGTAATCGTCGAGGTCTAATCTTGAAGTTCGTAAATAGAAAGTATAAGCCATGTCCATTTTATCGAGTTTTGCCGCTTGAATTGAGTGAACGCAAGGCGATAAAGAACTTTCGTGGACAGTAAAAGGTTCGTAAAAATTGAAGTGTTTTTCTAATTGTTCCGTTGTAAAATGATCTTCAAAGAAATAAAATCCTTGTAGCGTATCGGCTTGTTTGATATATGGTGAGCGCAAAACCCTGTCCCAACTCCATTTTTGGTTGATTGGCCTTTGCGATTTGTCTAAATCTTTAACTTGAACCAAATCTTTGTCTAAAAAGCCATCTTGTTGCAAGTAGATTCCTAATTCTTCTGAATAAGGAAAATACATATTGCCCGAAACTTTTTTCCAATCTTTCAATTCTGCATCTGAGAAGTTTACTTTTTCGGTGATGCGTTTGTGGTCTGATGGATATTCTAAAGCTACTTTTTGAATTTGTTCATGTGCATAATCGATGCACCATTTGGCGATGTAATTGGTGTAGAAATTATTATTGACATTATTTTCATATTCATTTGGACCTGTTACACCAAGAATCATATATTGATTTTTATTGGTAGAAAACGAAGCTCTTTGGTGCCAAAATCGAGCAATTCCGATTAAAACTTCTAAGCCTTTTTCTGGGATATAAGAATAGTCTCCTGTAAATCTGTAATAATTAAAAATCGCAAATGCAATCGCTCCATTTCTATGGATTTCTTCGTGGGTAATTTCCCATTCGTTGTGGCATTCTTCACCATTCATGGTTACCATCGGGTACAAAGCTGCTCCGCCACCTTTTCTAAAACCTAGGTTTTTTTCGGCATTTTCAATGGCTTTTTCTAACTGATTATATCGGTATGTAAGTAAGTTACGTGCGACCTCTTGGTCTTTAGTTGCCATGTAAAAAGGAATACAATAGGCTTCAGTATCCCAATAAGTAGATCCGCCATATTTCTCTCCAGTAAATCCTTTTGGCCCTATATTTAGTCTTGAATCTTTCCCTAAATAAGTTTGGTTCAACTGAAAAATATTGAAACGAATACCTTGTTGCGCTTTCACATCGCCATCAATTGTGATGTCGCTCATTTCCCAAATTTTGGCCCAAGCATCAATTTGATTTTGAACTAGCTTGTCAAATCCGATTTTTAATGCCGATTGTATAGCTTTTTCAGCGCCAATTTGCGTATTTTCATGGTTTAGTGAAACAGCGTAGCCACCAATTTTTTCAATTGCGAGTTTCTCGCCTTTAGCTATTTTAACTTCATATGAAAATTGGATTTTTTCTTTCTCAAGATTAACATTTGAAGGCGCAAGTTGTAAATGCTCATTGTTCAGCAGAAAACCGTTTTGCATAAAAGTTGTTGCAACAAAATGCGTCTTGAAGGTTCTAGCAGTAACAAATGCTTGATTTTCTGAAAAACGGGAGTGTAGAGGTTCCCAAAAATTTTCTTCCCAATTGGCATCTTCATTGGTAACGCCTGCGTCAATATAAGGTTTGAAAACAATTTTAGCCTCTTTATTTAAAGTAGTAATTTCATAATTTATAACACCAACTTCATCTAAATCTAGTGAAAGAAAACGGGTAATTTTTGCAGCAATTTCAGTTCCGTTTTGCAAAGTAGCTTCAAAAGAACGATAATAAATACCTTCTTTCATGTTTAATTCTCTGCGGAAATTTTTAACCTCCGTGCAAGTTTTTAAATCTAGATTTTCACCATTAATTTCGATGTCAATTCCAATCCAATTTGGTGCATTCAGCACTTTTGCAAAATATTCTGGATAGCCATTTTTCCACCAACCTACTTTGGTTTTATCTGGATAGTAAACACCGGCAATGTAACTTCCTTGAAAAGTTTCACCTGTATATTTTTCTTCAAAATTCGCTCTTTGCCCCATTGCACCATTTCCGATACTGAACAAACTTTCTGATGATTTGACCATTTCCGCATCAAATCCTTCTTCGATAATTGACCAATTGTTTGGTTTAATGTAATCTTGGTTCATTTTATTTTTTTATTATTTTTTCAAGTTTCAAGTTTCAGGTTGTGTAAACTTGGGACCTGAAACTTGAAACTTTTTTAACCTATTTGTGCTTCAATAAAACTAGTATCCATAAAAGTAAAATCTTTAAAGATAAATTTAGCTTCGTGTAAAATCGACTCTTCACCAATTCCAATACTAATCATTTTTGCAATATTTGCCGCTTGAATTCCTGCCACAGAATCTTCAAAAACTATAGCGTTTTCTGGATTTACATTCAATAATCTTGCAGCTTGCAGAAAAACTTCTGGATCAGGTTTTGCGTTTGTAACATCGTTTCCGTCAACAATTGCATCAAAATAATGAATAATTCCTGTTTTCTCTAGGATTGGTCTTGCGTTTTTGCTTGCTGATCCCAATGCAATCAACTGATTATTTTGTTTTAAGAATTGTAAAATGGGCAAAACACCTTCTAAAATTTCCGATTGATCCATATCAACCAAATAAGACAAATAATCTTCATTTTTTTGAAGTAGCCACTTGTTTTTGTCCTCTTGCGAAGCAATGATTTTTCCTAATTCTAAAATAATATCCAAAGAACGTACGCGCGAAACACCTTTTAAATGCTCGTTGTGTTCTGGCGTAAACTCTATACCTAGTTGGCTTGCTATTTTTTGCCATGCCAAAAAGTGGTATTTTGCTGTGTCAACAATCACGCCATCTAGGTCGAATATAAATGCTTTTTTGTTTGTCATTTTTGTTGTTTTTAACCTGAAATCGCATTTTTATCTCTTATCGATAAATTACAAAGTCCTGCGATTAATAATGATATACCTGCTAAAATCATTGCGTTGATGTGTTCTTCACCAATCAATTTGTATAAAAAATTAATTCCGCCAAGTGCTGCAATAATTTGTGGAATTACAATAAACATATTGAATAATCCCATCATCATACCCATTTTCTTTGGATTTACAGAGCTTGATAACATGGCGTATGGCATCGAAAGAATGCTACCCCAAGAAATACCAATAAGGATGAACGATAAAAATAGTGTTGATGGTGTTGCTAGAAACATAAATAAAAATCCTAATCCACCAAGAATTAGTGAAGCCATGTGGATGTATTTTCTATTTATTTTATTTTTTAGAGTATAAAAAGATAATAATAATGCAAATGCCATTGATGATAAGCCATAAACTCCAGTAGAAGAACCAACTAAATCCGCAGCATCGTTGTATACTTTGTCTTTCGTTTTATATTCTTGTTCCTTGGCAACATCTAAAAATAGTACTTTTTTATTTTCGTCTTTCAATTCCTTTCCGTTTGTACCTAACTTAGCATATTCTTTAACATCAGGTTTTGGGGATTTAAAAACGTGTTCAGTTAATGCTGGTGTTGATAAACTCCACATAGTAAAAAACGCAAACCAACTAAAAAATTGAATTAATCCCAATTTTTTCATTGTTGATGGCATTTCTTTTAGACTGGTAATTAAATCTGGAATAAACTGAGATTCTTTTTTTTCTGAATGAAATAATTCTAAATCTTGAGGTGGATCTTCCTTTGTAGTAAGTAAAGTATAAATAATACTAGTTATAAAAACAAATGCACCAATTGAAAAAGCAACAACAACAGAGGGCGGAATTACACCAGAATCAGCCTCGTTGGATACACCAAGTTTAGTAACTAACCAAGGTAAGTTACTAGCAATCCAAGTTCCAATACCAATAATCAATGTTTGAATTACAAATCCGTTAGAACGTTGCGATTCTGGTAATTTATCGGCTACCAACGCACGAAAAGGTTCCATGCTAATATTGATAGAAGAATCTAGAATCCATAATAATCCAGCTGCAACCCAAAGAACTGGGGAATGCGGCATGAAAAATAATGTAACAGATGCTAAAATTGCTCCTATTAGAAAATAAGGTTTTCTTCTTCCGTATTTTGGACTCCAAGTGTTATCGGACAAATACCCAATTATTGGTTGAACTAGAAGCCCGGTCAAAGGGGCTGCAATCCACAAACCTGGAATGTCATCTACCTCTGCGCCAAGTGTTTGAAATATTCGAGACATGAATCCGCCTTGAAGGGCAAATCCGAATTGAATTCCTAGAAAACCGAAACTCATGTTCCAAATTTGCCAGAAACCTAATTTACGCTTTTCCATTATCGTAATTTTAAGGTTATACGATAAGCGCTATGCTTATCAAAACTAAATTTATTTTCGAAGTAAAATCCAAGCTTTGATAATCGGCGTAAAGATAAATAAAAGTTTTTAGTTTTTTTATTTTAGTGTTGTAAATTTAAAAAAAAAGATTTTAAATCTTCGGTTCATCTTAAAAATAATCTTGATTTATTTATTTCAGAAACGAAATTAATTGGTTGATTCTCTTAGTATTAATTGAGTTTCAATAATCTCAGTTTTATAGTGTTGCACGTGTTCTTCGTCATCATCATAATCTTCAAGTTCTATTCTTTCAATCAACATTTTGGCTGCTTTCTGCCCCATTTTTATACCATTTTGACTCACCGTAGTAATTGTTGGCGTAGAGTATTGTGATATAATACCATCTGTAAAAGCAATAACCGATAAATCTTCTGGCACTTTTAGTCCTTTTTTGCTTGCCATTTTAATGATGGTTACTGCAAATAATTCATTTACAGCTAAAATAGCATCAATCGCTTTATCTTCAATTAATTTTCCAATTTTAATTTCGCAATTTTCGATATCTTCAATTTTGATAATTAGTTTATCATCAAATAGCAAATCATTGTCCAGCAAAGCCTTGGTGTAACCATCGGTTCTGAGTTTTCCAACGCTTACATAATCCTCTGTTGTTACTAGTGCAATTTTCTTTTTTCCTTTATCAATCAGCATTTGCATGGCGTCATATGCAGCATGCTTGTCGTCTATAATTACTTTGTCGCAATAAATCTCGTTCGTAATTCTGTCAAACATAACTACTGGCATTCCTTGGTTCATGACCTCGGTAATATGGTGAAAATCGCCTTTGAATTGGGTTTCTTTCGACAATGAAATAATGAATCCGTCAATGCTACCGTTGGCTAACATTTCCATGTTAATTACTTCTTTAGTAAAGGATTCGTTGGATAAACAGACAATTACGGTATAGCCATTTTCGTTGGCAATTTGTTCTATTCCACTAATAACTGTTGCAAAAAAATGGTGAACAATTTCTGGAATAATAATTCCGATAGTTTTAGTGCGCTGGTTTTTTAAACTCAACGCAATATTGTTGGGTTTGTAATTGTATAATTTTGCGAAAGCTTGCACCTTCAAGCGAGTGTCTTCGCTAATTTCAGAACTGTCTCTCAGTGATTTAGATACTGTTGATATCGAAACATCTAATTCTTTTGCTATCTGTTTTAAAGTGACTTTTCTTTTCATCTGTTGACCGTAATTATTTTTGTACAGCAGTATTTTTTTTGTGAATTTAAACTAAAATTTTATTTTATAAATTGATGCTTTTTGAGAAAAAAAAGCCATTCCTTGTTTATGTATCCCTAACTTAAAAAGAAGTGTTTTCATTACAAATAAATTGAATTTTGAATCGATTTGTAGTTTACAAAACGAAAAAATATCAAATTGACAATAAAGGTAATTTTTATTTTTACAAATCAGAATTTTTCAGCTAAATTTGTGTGATTATATAAAACTTTTCAACACGAAAACGTTTTCGGTAAGTTATTTTAGTTCGAACTTTTTTTATGTTGAACAATTTATATAAATTTAACCTTCGAAGTAATCTGCAAGCTCAAAAACACAATTTAACCTAAACAAAATGTATGAAAACAATTTATAAAAAGTTGTTATTTTTAATACTCATTTTACCTTTTAGTGCCTTCGCGCAGAATGCTTTAGTAGGTAAAGTACTTGATTCTAAATTAAAAAGTCCGTTAGTGGGAGTGAACGTCACAATCAAAGGTACAGCGAAAGGTACTTCTACAGATTTTGATGGAATATTTAAGCTCTCCAATTTACAAAACGGGGATAAAATTGTCTTCACATTTTTAGGTTACAAAAGCAGCACAATAACTTACAGCAATCAAAAAGAAATTACGATAATCCTTACTGAAGAATCAAATGATTTGCAAGAAGTAATCGTTCAAATTGGTTATGGTTCAGCAAAGAAGAAAGATGCTACTGGTTCTGTTGAAGTTATTAGTGCCAAAGATTTTAACAAAGGAGCTATAGTTTCTACAGATCAATTATTAACAGGAAAAGC
>Ga0209550_10004517_pt1 | contig 13181 bp, 5 predicted proteins | sample LauGreSuBDMM15SN_2_FD_187567 | JGI IMG/M metagenome (GOLD analysis project Ga0209550, IMG submission 187567) | Freshwater lake microbial communities from Lake Michigan, USA - Su13.BD.MM15.SN (SPAdes) (version 5) | ecosystem: Environmental > Aquatic > Freshwater > Lake | place: Lake Michigan, USA... | reverse complement strand
CTTCGAGATCTGGCAGCGCTCGCCCGACTTTGTGATGAAGCAGTTCCAGACGGCCGATGTGATGAAGCGCTCGGCTGAGTCGCTCCTCGACTTGTTCACGAACTGCTTCTCGAGCGCCGGCTCGCCTCCCGAGCTCGGCCTGGGCAACGCTGAGACCAAGGTGGTCGCCACCGCGTGGAGCCGGCATCTGGTCCTCTTCAACAATGCCGAAGTGTACAACCTGCGCTCGTGGTCGATGCAATGCATCCTCTACATCTGCGGCCTGCTGACGACGATGCTCTCGGTCATCACACAGATCCCGGCCTTGTCAGACATCTGGATCCTCAACGCAGGGATGCTTGTGCTGCCCATCTTTGTGGCGCTGCTCGGCACCGTCTCAACCCGCCTGCGCCAGCGCCAAAAGTTCTCGGTCGCCAAGATGGCCTCGTACGAGATCGTCTCCGAGATCTACAAGTTCCGCACGCGCTCGATGGAATATGATGGGCAAGCACTCGCAGAGTCCATGCGTGCCGCGCAGGAAGGGCCCGCCGATAAGAAGAAGAAGGGTGACGATGAGCCGGTTGCGCCCATCTCCGCCAAGATAAAGGACAAGCTCGCTCGCACCGTGTTCGTGCAGCGCGTCCAGTCCATCTACTTGAACACAGGGTCGGAATTGAGCAAGGGCGCGTCGGTGAGCCATAGGACGGGCGGTCTGGACGCGTCGCGGCTTCTCGTCGACGAGGTGGACGGCGATGCTCAACGCAAGACGCTGGAGGCGCTGCAGCATCACGTGGCCTCGAGGATCTACTTCGTCACGCTGCGCGAGTGGGCGCTCACGGCTGAGGTCGTCAGGAAAGAAAAGGAACTCGCGAACGATGTGTCACGCACTGCAACGCGTCGCTATCTGCGGAGGACCCATATGAGGCTGATGGGTACAGTGGTAGGGATCTTCGTCTCGATGGTGGGGGCGGTCATCCTGAGCATCGGTCGCTGCTCCGATTGCATCTACGGACTCATCCCCAAATCCAAGCGTCTTCAGATGACCATCTCCGGGGGTGAGGTCGAGGTGGTCGAGATGGTGGCGGCTTCTAAAGAGGGGGACGAGGTCAAAAGTGTTGACCAGCGAATCACCGAACTTTCTTCTGAGGGAAGATCGGCAGAGCGCCTGGTGAGACAGATGAAGGGCTGGCACCTCAAAAGAAAGACAGCCGTGTCCGACGTTCCCGCGGCAGCCTCAGCCCACTTGGTTGAGGCAGCAGAAAGCAACGGTGAGGACCCGACCTGGCGCGGGGAGCGCCTCGAAACGCGTTACCTCGAGGAGGATGGCACCGGCGCTGACGCTGCCGCGGCGGGCGCCGATGTTGAACAGGGTGGCGGCGCGGTTCGCGTCAAGGACGACATGATGACCTCGATGAACATCGACGACTACATGCAGTACCGTGCCCGCCCGATCTTGTCTTACTTTGAAAAGACAGCGCCGTGGCGCGCCTTCGAGCTGCAGTGCCTCGAAGTGGTCATCTTTTGCATCTCCTCAGCAGGCGCCGTCCTCGTCGGCCTCAATAAGGAACTCGCGCCGTACGTTGCGCTCACTGTGGCGGTGGGGTTTGTGTGCAAGTCGGCCATCGAGTTCACGCGGCTGGACAAGCAGGTGGAGACGTACAACAAGTCGCAGAGGGAGCTCCACAATCTCCTCAATCAATGGGACGGCATGACGCGCACCGAGCGGCGCACGCGAAGCACGATCAAGCAGGTGGTTGGCACTGTCGAGACGGCGATGCTCAACGTCGCCATGGCGCTGACCGATGCGATGCTCACGGGCACGGAAGGTGGCGGGGATGGAGAAGAGGTGGAGGGTAAAAAGGAGTGAGCAAGGCTTTGCCTTTGAGTGCGGTGTCCAATGTGTTCAATTAAATATGTGCAATATTGCGCGGCCCAGCATCTGACCTCCACATAAAGATAAACGCTTGAGTGCGGTGCTCCCCACTGCGCTGGGCACTGCCCACAAAGCACTACGCTAGAACCCCCTAGCCGACGCGCATAGACGCGCACAACATAGGCGATAACACAGCGCAGACACAACCAACATGGGCTTGGCTCATGCTTGATTCTCACGCTTCCCGCGTATGTAGTCCCGATACCGACGATCGAGCTAGACTCCGCTCTTCTCTCACTGCTCTCCCTCCTCCCGCCGCCGGATGCCGGTGAGCTCCGCCACGCCGCCGCTCAGCTTGACGAGCCCACTGTTCGGCACTGTCAGGAAAGGTTCCGAGCCGTGATGGTCGATCTCAATGAGCACCTCACGATCGCAAGCCTCGTCCAGGTTGCCGTACGCGTCGCGCGCATGCACCATGACGCGCAGCCCATCGCCCGTCTGGTCTAGCGGCACCAGATCGAACATCTCGGCGGCCGCAGCCGTCACGTTCGCCACGACAGCGCCGCTCGCGAGCACGAGCTTGCCCGCCCCCGTATTTTTGGCGTCCTCTTTGAGTGTCGCGCTCAGTCGCAACTCGCCCGCGATCGTCGCGTTGATCGGCAGCTTCACCTGCCCATCCACAAGCTTGAGCGTCTGCACCTTTTTGAGCACGCCATCATTCAAATCGACATCATGCTTCACGCTGCCGTTGGTGGTGGGGAGCCTCATCGGCGTCTTCTCGAAGGCAAGCAGCCCGCGGCCCGAGAGCGTCCGATCCTCATTCTTGGGCACGGCCTCGTGCTCCACGATGACCTCCGCGACGGCACGCCCCTTCCACCAAACCGCCGAGGTGGCCGGGTTCCCAAAAGCATCCACGGCCTGCACCACGCCAGTCAGCTTGCTACCCGCGACCACCTCGAGTGGCGGCGGCGCTTTGGGCGCCTCCGGCGTCGGCTTGGTGGTGGTGCCAAGGTCGAGGCGCTCAAACGCAGGTCCGCTCTCGCCGCTCGCCGCGGCCGCCGTTGTCTCGCCCTGCTCGCCCGTCTTACCGGGGGATTCAGGTCCGGGTGCCACCGCCGCCGCCGCGCTTGCATCACCCGTGCTCGCACTAAGGTCCTTGGGCAGCGCCGCGTTGGCTGGCGTTAGCTGCGTCGGGGCGGCCAGTGCGGCAGGCGCCGTGCTGGGCTTGGGCTTGGACTGATTCGGGTTGGCTGCGAGCGTGACGGGATCAAGCAGCACCTGCAGCGCGCACGGCGTCGAGTGCCGGAAGGCGACCGTGGTCGAGACGACAAAGAACTTGAGCAGCGGCATCTTATTCTCCGTGATCCGCTTTGAAAGCTCCGCATCCTCCTCAGGGTCGAGAACGCAGGTGTCGTCGGAGATCGAGAACTCGACGGACTCTGCCAAGGTCTTCGACACAATGAGCTCGCCCACACCGCCTATGCACTGGACTTCCTCGAAGGCCACGAGCCCAGACGTCTTGCCGACCATCTTCAGCTTGACCGTGCGAGGATCCTCATGCGAGCACACGCACCCGAATCGATCCACTATCAAGATTGGCACGGTGAGCGGCCGGCCGGCTAGCGCCTCAAGGGTATCGGGCCCTTCGCCCTCCCAGCCTTCGGTCGGTGCACCCTTGCGCGCGCCGAGCACCACGCGTGCAGGCTTTGAGTGACGGATGGTCACCTGCAGCTCCGACCCCGATTTGGGACCCGCCCCCTTGCCGTTACTCTTTGCGACCACGTGGAGCGTCCCATGGCCGTCAGAGCCCATCGGGCGCGGCTTCGCCCCGGCGCCTAGAGGCGTTGGGCTGGGCGCCTTGGCGTCCTCATTCCACAAGAGCTCAAAGTCCACAATGCCTTCGCTCAGCGCGAGCTTGGGCAGCTTGTCGCTGTCCTTGCTCGTCACCTTGGTCGATGCTGCGAAGCGCGCGGGGCCCTTGACCTCCAAGTTCACGTCGGACACGTCGCCCACTGGGGAGGCACCCACGTCGTTGCCGAACCTATCCTTAGCGGTCACGCGCAGCTTCACCGGCGCATGCACGCCGAGCGGCTCGGCTGCCGCAGCGGCGTCTGCACGCTCCTTCAAGCTCGTGGCCTCGACCGCCGCCTGGCTCGCGTCGTCCCGGGCGCGCGCCATCGCGTTCGCCGCCGCCTCGGCCGCGTCCTTACCCTCGGCCGCCGCCTTGGCCGCCTCGGCTTCGTCGGCGGTCGCCTTCTCCATGGCCGCCACCGCATCCGCTGCCTCCTTGGCCGCCGCGTCCGCCGCCGCCTTGGCCGCCGCCGCCGCCTCCGCGGCGGCCTTGTGCGCGGCGGCCTTTTGCGCCGCAATCTCCGCCGCCTCCTTGGATGCCGCCTCCGCCTTTGCTGCTTCCGCCTCGGCCGCGGCCGCGTCGATCGCCGCCTTGGCCGCTTTGGTTGCCGCGTCTGCCTCGACCTGCTTGCTGGCCACCAAACTTGCCGCCCGTTCGGCCAATAGTGCCGCGCGCTTCTCCGCCTCGGCCTCGGCCTCGGCCTTCTCTTTCTCCGCCGCGGCCGCCGCCTCCTCCCTCTCCTGCACCGCTTTGTCGGCAGCCTCAAGCTCGGCATCAAGCTTCGCCTTATCAGCGACCTCAACGAGCCGCGGCTGCGCCAGGCTCAACACGTACGAAGCCGCCTCGCTCGGTACGACGCTCACGAAGCACGGGTCGACCTTCCGATGACGCAGCCGCGCGGGCAGCCTAGACCCATCGCGCACCACGAGCCACGCGCGGATCGGTGTCGGCGCCGACTCCGTCTGGAGGTTCACCACGAAGCGCCGAGTGCTGCCCGCCGTCGCGGGCGCGCCGCCCGGGGGCGGTTTCGGCTTTGCCGCGGCGCCGCCCGCGGCCGCCGTCGCCCCACCGCCGTCTGTGATGGTGATCTCATAAGCACGCTCGACGGGCTTGGCACTCTCAATTGTCACCGCCAACAAGCTGAGCTGTGCGTACTGCGCCGCGTCGTCCGAGAGGTTGCCGTAAACGTCGCGTAGGTGCACCTCGAGCACCACAGGCCGGCCGGCCACGAGCGGCGAGCACGCGGGCGACACAACAATCGAGGCCTCCGCCGGCTCGCATGTGAGCACGCGCACGCGCAGCGTCGGGAAGACCGCCTCAGCCGAGCCGCCGCCCGGGGCAGCGCTCTTGGGAGGCGCTACTTTTGGCGCCCCCGGCTTCCCCCCCGAGGCGGCCAAGAGGGCCTTTGGATGGCTCGCCATCATCGGGACCGCATCAGGGAAGCCTTCGACGTGGGCGACTGCAATGACGAGCTCGCCGGCCGTCTTGCACGAGACGCGCGTGCTCGCCTGGCCGTTGACGAACGCGAGGGCGCCCAGCCCGACCAGCTCGGACTCAATGGCTGGTCGAGCCGGATCAGACACTGAAGGCAACAAGGATGCGGCCTCGAGCTCCACCTCGCCACTGTTCACGGACGTGACGCAATTGCCGTGCTCGTCAACGAGGACGGCGGTGACGGTGACCTCGGCGCCCGTGTGGCACTCCGACGCGCTCGCCCACAGCTGCATGCGTACCGCGTGGCCGCTCACAAACTGGATCGCGAGAGGCGGCGGCTTGGGCAGAACTGAGAGCGCGGGCACAGACGCCGCGCCGTCATGCAATGCCAAGAACACCGTCCCCGCCTCGGTCGCCGAGATTTTGGCGCGCCCGACGCCCGCGCTCACCTTGACGAAGCCGAGCCCGTGCAGCCGCGTAGCAGGTCGCATCCACCTGCCCACTGGAGTACCCGCCGAGAGGTCAAGGAGCCGCGGCTCTTGGGCGGCGACGGCGGCGGCTCCGTTGTGCTTCTCTGTCGCCTCGGAGTCGAGCTCGAGTAGTGTGCTCGAGTAGAAGTCGGTGTCGACGTTGCCCTCGGCATCGACCGCCTCGATGAGCAACTCCGACGGCGAGCTCTCGTCGCTCACCTTGAGCTGTATCACGTCCGAGGTGAAGCCCGATTTGGCAAGCTCCTCACCCGCGGCCAGGGCGTCCAGGCATAGCGCATTGAACTCCGCCAGCCGAATCCGACCCAAGCCGAGGCCTTTGCCCTCTGTGTCGTAGCGCGCCATAATCTCAGCGGCGTCCGGGTGGAACTTGCCGGAGGGCAGCGTTTCGATCCCGAGATGCTGCAGCGCCTGCTCAAGCTCCTTGAGATCCATATCCCCAGAGCTATCCACGTCATACGTCGCAAAGGCCACACGGATGTCCTGGGCGATGGCCTCCCCCTCTTTGAGCACCCCCACGGATTTCAACCTGTGGCTTGGGGTCGGCGGCGGCTTGGGTGCCAACGAGCCGTCCGAGAGTGTCGCAAACCGGAACCGCCAGTACTGTGCCGGCCCAGCGCCAATGCTCAACTTGGGGTCACGCACGTCCTGCTGGACCAGCGTCTGGAGCCACGCGTCCGAAACCGGCACCGCCTTGAGCGTGGAGACGGGCGTGCCCTGGAAGCGCGCCTTCGCCGACAGGCTCATCGTCGGAGAGGGCGACATACGGCCTTCTGGCTGCACCTTGATCATCTCCTGCAGCGCCTCCTCGACGACACGGCGCTGCTCCGTGATCGACGTGGCTATCTTGGAGGCTTTCGCATGCAGCGCGCCGGACGACGCTTTGTCCAGCTCCACCGCGCCGAGCTGCGCTTGCACATCCTTCCATTGCTGGATCAATGTCATCAGCCGCTTGTTCAGGTGCAGCGAGAGCCGTTTGGCTGCCTGCAGCCGGTGAGCAGTGAGCTCGTCTTCCGCCTCCTGCAGCCTATGAGCGAGATCGTCGTTCGACAAGCCTTTGTAGCTGGCCGGCCGCACAAGCACCTGTGGCGTGGCTGCCCCTTCAAAGTTGGGCTGTCGCTGCATCCTGCAGGAGGCCGCCACCACACCGCACGAAACGATTGGCACGGTCGCAACCGACCGATCCTCGTTCGTGCGTCAACGAAACGAATTTCCAAACTGGGCAAGCAAACTATTCTCCCACAAACTATTCTCCGCCAACGTGAAAGCAAAAAAACCCCAAACATACTACACACCTCGCCGGCCGGCCTTAACAACGTCAAGTACTGTGGCGTGACGTGAGCAGTTTCGTCAGTCACCGTCGGCCCTCGCCGTGGCAGCTCACTGACAATCACCCCGTGAACATGCGCTCCACATGCACTCACTGTATGGGTAACCCGAGACCCCTAAGCTGCGCCTTTCATGGCTCAGCCGACCATCACGCAGTCGTCGACATCGTCAGGCTCGTCCGATCGCGCGCGCTTAGCCGATCCGTCGTCCGAGTCGGCGGCGCGTTTGCGGCCACCGCCGCCACCCCCGCCCCCGCCACCATCACCGTCACCGTCGGCGGACGGAAAGACAGCCTGCGGCGAGGCGGAGCCCGTGTCAAACAGGAAGCCGGCGGGCACCTTCTCGGCATCGAGCGTGTCGTGGCGCACGCTGATGGTCAACTTGATGTCTTGCGAGAAGTCCTCCACATCCAAAGTCGCCCCGTCGACAATGGGCACCGGGAGCGCCGCGAGCGTGAGCCCACGATAGCGCTCATACTTGGCCTTCTCGTCGGCATCGACGTTCTCGTCGCCTTCACAGATCTGGTCCGTTCTGTCGCCGCCCACGCTCGTCACGTCGATCGACGGGCGGTTGAACGAGAGGTGCTTCTTGATCACCTCCTCGATGAGCAGTGCCACGGTGAAGGTGGTCGTGTCGCACGTGAGCGTGGCCGCCGACTTGCCGCACACGTAGCACTCGGCCTTCGGAGGATCGAGTTTCGTACCGAGCAGGATGAGGTCGCGCTTCTTGCCGCCGGCGTACTGGTTGCACACGCAGTATCGGCACTGGGCTTCCCGCCCGGAGAGGATCTTGAACGCCTCAAGGACGATGAAGCCTGCGATGATGGCATTCGTCGTCGCGATCGCCGGGATGATGTTGCCCGCGATCTCCTTGACGTCCCAGCGAGATTTGAGCTCAATGCCGAAGCACGCTGAGCGCAGATTGGCTGCAGCCGTTACAAAATTGAGCGCGTCAGGGTCATCCTTATCAAAGCGCATCGAGCCTACCTCGCGCCCGCGCGTCTCGAATATGGCGACGATCGTGTGCACGAAGACGCTCGCATTCTCTGCGATGCTCCAGCGTTTTGCATCGTCCTCGAGCAGCGCGGCCGCCTCAGGCAGCCCGAGCGCCTTGAGATCCGCGAGTCGGATAGGCGTGGGTGGCGTGCGCTCCTTCCAAATGGCATCCATGCGTAACAGACGCTCGACATCCGCCTCGAAGACTGTCGCAAAGACGCGCGCGGCGAAGTCGGCGGCGCTCTCGCCCTCAGCGCGCACCATGGGTACGGCCGAAGCCGGCTTCTCCTCCGCCGATGGCGTCGCCGCTGCGGCGCCGTCGGCGGTCGGCTCGCCAGTGGGCTCGGCGGCGGCGCCTTCGCTTGAGTCCACGAGGTCGGTATCCTCTCCGCCAAAGAGCTTCGGGAAGAGGAGCTCCTTGGCCCAGTGGATGCAGTGCACGGGCTTGTCGGGGTGGTTACGGATCGTGCACACCGGGTACGTCTTTGGTGGCTGCGGCGGGTCGCACTCGTAGCACTGCGTCTTTCCCTTGAGGATGGCGCGCACCTGGCCAAGCCAGCCCTGCGTGCCCGACTCAATGAGCGGCAGGTTGGCGGCGAGGCACACGCGGTTGACATGCCGCCGCGCGCCGACGTTGTCGAGCGCGTTCAGGCAGATGTCGAAGCCCTCGAAGAAGGACAGCGAGTACTTCTCGTCCTTGATGTTGCCGTGCTGCGCCTTGATGTCGTTCCCCTCGTCTATCGGGAACTTGAGCACGGCATCGCGCGCGACCTCCGCCTTGGAGCGGCCGACGTCCTTCGCGCGGAACAGGAACTGCCGGTTCAGGTTCGAGTAGTCAATCGTGTCCAGGTCGATCATGGTGACATCCGCGAAGCCCGTGAGGACCAGGTTCTTGATAAGCTCGCAGCCGATGCCACCGGCGCCGACGACGAGGACCTTCTTGTTGCGCACGTCGCAGCCCGTGAGCTGCTGAGTGACCGATGCGCGCGAGAGCATGTTGCCGAAATCGGTCATGTTGCCGTGCGGCGCGCGCTGGAGGAGCGCGGGCGAACCAAGTCAAGACAAGTCAAGTCAAGTCAGCTTCCTAAACGATTGTCGTCTCCCCTCCGCCAAATCAATCAGCCTTCCGCCATAGCAGGCAACCGGAGCACATTCGATAGCTTCCTTTTACAGTGAAGACCGTTGTAGCTACGCGGTTTCTGTCTGGCTTTCTTGACGACCGCGTGGACACGCCCAATGCAACGCGGAACAATACAACATTACAACTCAGAGGAGGAAGCAGGGGCACTCCCCGAGGTGCCGGAGCGCCTCCTCGCTCGCCACGTGGCGATCCAAACTTTTCGTCGTCCCAACGCGCGAGGAATGAAGAAGTTGAGGAAGCTCCGCGAGGTCGCCGCTGAGCAGGCCATCCGCCAAGCGCCGCCGCATCCCTTCCTGGCGGGCGTCTCCGACGATGAGCCCTTCTGGCGCGACCTGCCCGACATCCTTCAGTCGCAGATCCTCGTGATGATCGACAACGGGATGCCGACGAAGAAGAACCCAAAGCCACGCCCGGTCGAGCGGATCCTCTGGGCCGGAACGCCGCACACGCGCAAGCGGACCATCCTGCTGCTCGTGCTGCTCTGGGCTGTAACGCTCGCCGTGCCGGCGATCCTGCTCGAGGATCTCGTGGACGAGGTTGGTGGCTGGCTCGCGCTCGCATGGGCTTTATTCACCGTCTTCCTGTTCGTGCCGCGCCTCACGCGCGGCAGCCGCGAGGTGTTCGCGCTCACCTCTCAGCGCGCCATTGTGTCGCGACGCACCATGTACTGCAGCATCCACTCGGAGAAGTTTTACTACAGCGACATTGCGTCTGCGAAGCTGACGCCGCACCGCGACGGCACTGCCACTGTCGTGTTAACAAAGACCAAGGTCATGTACAAGCCCACCGAACGGATCACCTTTGACCGCATACGCGATGTGCGAGGCGCCGAGCGCGTGCTCGGTCGCATGCTGCCGGGCGACGTAGCGCACGACGCAGGCTTTCCCGAGAGCGATGAGCCGCTTCCTTACGAGCCGCGCTGACGCGCAGGCGCAGGTTGTCAGCAGGGAAGCGCCACGCGATCTGCGCCATGGCCACTCTGCGCTCATAGAATAACGCGTGTCTGACTGGCGCGCCCATCGTCCGGCGATCACACACATAGAGAGGATGTCACACTATCGTTTGGCCCCGGGCAAATACTGTCAACCAGTAAAGGCGGGGATCAGCGTGACAGACAGTCAGTCAAATATTTTGCGCTACTTAAATGTATCGCCTCCCATAGATACTTTGTAGCTACCTCAGCTTCCTAAGTTTTACCGACTGAGTACATGGTACTGTGTGTGATCCACTTATCTGTGAAACAAAAATTAGCTGATCGGGCTGGCTGTCACCTGTCTGCGCGGGGCTCGCGGTGGAGATACAGACTGACCCGCTCACCCGCTCACCAAATTTTACCGCTCGTCGATTTCGTCACAGGTGTACTCCCAAGAAGGACGGACTGTCAGACGACTGAGTCCCGGACATGAAGCGCGTGAAAGCACCGCGAGCTTCGGAGCAGGAGCGGCTGACGACTGGGGTAACTGCCGCTGCACCGTCGTGCAGCGCGGAGCCGCAGCCGCAGCAAGCCAGGGCCTCTGGTGCCAGCCAGTCATCATCCACTGCCATCGAGAGCGACGACTGGACAGGATCAATGGTGGCGCCCCTACGATCGTGGGCATGGAGAGCGCTCGAGACTGCGCGAGGGGAGCTGCGGCTAGCCATGGACTCAGTCGTCGAGGACATGGAGGCTGTATCAGAGGCCCTCAGCTCCCATACATTGGTGGGCGAAGCCACGAGCTCCATTAGATCCCTCGATTGCCGAGGGGGACTCTCGTCAGAGTCCGCCCTCGACGAAGAGAGTACTAGGGTCGACGATTTCTTCACCCCTGCTGTGGTGCGAATCGAGTACGAGCAGGCGGACTGCATCGCGCCCCCGCAACGATGCGATGGATTCGAGCTGATCAACTTTGAGGACGAGGCCGAGATCATCGCGTTTAGCGGCTGATCGATATTGCGTGCGTGGGGGCGAGCACGGGCGGCACATGTACGTGCCGTGCCGCGTAGCGTCAGCCTAGCGTGGGTGTGTGCGCTCGCGGCCTCCCCGGGCGGCCTCACCGAGGGGCTGTCTTGTGTACCGGACGCGCTGGGTCCGACCCGCGGCCGCGCACGACCGTGCCGGGGCGTACACAGACAGGGCATCACAGACCGCGGACCAGAGAGGCGAGTGGAGAGGGGTGCATCTATAGTTCATCCGTTCGGGCACGGTCCTCTGGGCAACGGGGTCGCGTCCCCGTCCGGCTCCCCGTCCGCGAGAGGCGAGTGATGAGTCCCACCGGGTACCACGCCAGACGCCACCAGGACGCGGCCGCAGTGAGCAGCGTGTCGGGCAGTCCTCAGCCTCGATCGGAGGGTGCAAACCGAACTACGACGGACCGGGTGAACCGCGGTGCCTGGGTGCGTCCCGGATCGGGCGGAGGCGGCCCCCCGCCGGCCCGCCGCCCGGGCGCCGTGTCCGGGACCGCCCCGGCGCGGGCCGCATATTTTCTCGACATATTTTCTCGACATATTTTTACTCGCTTTCCGAGGCTGCAGGCTCCGCTTTTATTGTTATTCCGGCCGCTCAGTTCTCCGCCTCCGTCGCCCGGCCTAATATCGGCCCGCCGGCGGCGGTGCCCCCGCTGTAGCCGTTCATGGTAACGTTGTATCAATGGTGCAAGCCGGTCTCTCAACGTCAACCGGGGTCCGGGCCGGTCCCGCGCGCGCCGGCCGGTCCGGCGTCCGCGGTCGTCGGGGGGCTCGCCCTGCCACGCGCCTCGGCCGCGGGGTCGCGCGTGCACACGTCGCCTCCGCATTCACCACGAAAATCCAACGCACAGACACACCCTTGGTCACGCAGGACATACACATGGCCCGCCTGGATCACATTGTGGAGTGCTCAACCTCGACAGATCCCCGTTAACGTCCCGTCATAGCCGCTCGGACCGTCAACTGGACAACTGGCAACCGACAGCGACGGGCGTATTCAATCGCGATCCCTCGAGGATCCGATCTCCCTCGAAGAGTCGATCTCGGCTGACGACGACGGCTCGAGAAAGTGCGCCGACGAGCCTCACGATCGCTCGCCTCTGTCGGAGCGAGCCCTGGCTGATGTGGGGGGAGCAAGCGCAGTATACCCCTCTCTGTGGCTGTGGCGTGCAAGCAGGCTGCGGAGCGAAGAAGGTTCGGGCGAAAGTGGCGTAGGCGCCGTCCGGCCACCTCGGAGGAGGCAGGCCCAGCGGACGGAGCAGCCCTCAGAGCGGCCCTGTCTCTCCTCAGTGCGCCTCCACTATACCTGCACTATTCGTCCACCCCGAGCAGCGCGAGCAGCGCGAAGAGGCAGAAGAGGGCCCCACCTACAAGGAGAACAGTTCGCTCTTTGATGGAGCTCGCGAGCAGCTTGCCGCCGATGACGGCAATGCCGGTGCAGAGCGCGTGCCCGATGCACGCGCCGAGCGTCACCCCGAAGGGCTCCCGAGCAGCAGCCTGCTCACACGTGCACACACAGAAGCCAGGGAGAGCTGAGGCAGGGAGATGCACACGCAAAGCACTCTCCGGGAATGCGGGTGGGCGGGCGGCGTGGGCGGGAGTGCGCGGAAGCACGCGCCGGCGGGCGCACCAACGCGATGGTGGCAATCTGGGAGCGGTCGCCCCACTCCGCCAGGAACGTGAGCGTGAAGGCCTGCATCAGCACCTTATTCGGTGTCTCCTGGTCCTTCTTGCTGTCCTGTTTGTCGGGAACTGACTCCTCGTCGGCGGGCGTGTCCTCCTCCTTCTTGGTGAGCTCGCGCTCGACTTCCTCGAGCTCGTCCGAGGCGCCCGAATGGTCTATGCTGAGCCCGCTGCGCAGCATCTTGATGCCGAAGAAGAGGAAGAGGCCAGCAGCGGCGTACTGCGTGTACGTGCGTGAGATCAGGAGCGGCGCCACGTGGCCGACGAGAGTCGAGAGTACCGTCATGACCACAAGCGCTCCGACGGCGCCCGTCCAGATGATCAGGCGTGAGTGGCGCATCGCCATAATCGCGGCGATGAAAAACGTACGGTCACCGATCTCAGTTGCCAGGATAACTGCAAAGGCTTCGCCGAATGCCCTTGAGAAGGCCGCGAACGAGAAGTTAGACAATGAGTTGTCGGA
>Ga0209550_10004514_pt1 | contig 13189 bp, 12 predicted proteins | sample LauGreSuBDMM15SN_2_FD_187567 | JGI IMG/M metagenome (GOLD analysis project Ga0209550, IMG submission 187567) | Freshwater lake microbial communities from Lake Michigan, USA - Su13.BD.MM15.SN (SPAdes) (version 5) | ecosystem: Environmental > Aquatic > Freshwater > Lake | place: Lake Michigan... | reverse complement strand
GGTGTTGGACAAGCGCTTAATCCGCTCTACCGCCCGCGCAACGCCTTCCGAATGGCCATGGGCTGTGTCAATCACCACCATATCAACGCCCGCTTCGATCAAGGCTTGGCTGCGTTCAAAGCCCGCATCGCCCACGGTTGTGGCGGCAGCGACGCGCAGGCGACCCATCTCGTCTTTGCAGGCATGGGGGTTGAGAACCGATTGTTCGGTGTCTTTCAGCGTCAAAAGCCCCGTCAGATGGCCCTGCGCATCGGTCACGAGCAGCTTTTCAATCCGGCGCTGTTTCATCAGGCCGATGGCCGCAGCGCGGTCAATCGGTTCACGCAGCAAAGCCAGATTGTCCGAGGACATCATGGTGCTCACAGGGGTGCGATCGTCGCTGGCAAAGCGCATATCGCGGTTGGTCACAATGCCCACCACGCGGTTTTGCGCATCAACGACCGGAAAGCCCGTGATATTATAGCGGTCCATCAAATCCTTGGCGTCAGCAAGAGTTTGATCGGGGCGCAGCGTGATGGGCGCATAGACCACGCCGCTTTCAAACCGCTTCACGCGGCGCACTTCACGGGCCTGCGCTTCAAGGTCAAGGTTGCGGTGGATCACCCCAATCCCGCCCGCTTGCGCCATAGCAATCGCCATGCGCGCTTCGGTCACAGTGTCCATCGCCGAGGACAAAAGGGGTATGTTCATCCGGATGGATTTCGTCACAAAAGTTGACGTATCCGCATCAGACGGCAGCACCGAACTGGCCGCCGGAACCAAAAGCACATCGTCGAAGGTCAATGCCTCGCGAATCTCCATGAAAGCCTCCATCTGGGTTGGGCGGGAGTGTTCGTTTGACGGCTCCCCTTTTCACTTCGCGCGTGGAATGGCAAGAGTGTTTGGCTTGGATTTGCGAAAGGGCGCGCGATGCGGGTGGCGATTTTGGAAAATACTCAGATCACCCATCACGGGCAGGTGGGGGTTGCGCTGCACGAGGTGGGGGCGCTGGTGGATATTTATCGCCCATTTCGCGATGGTGTCTTGCCCGAAGCGGGCAGCTTTGATGCGCTGATCAGCTTTGGCGGAGAGCAATCCGCGCTGGACGATCACACCCACCCCTACCTGCCCCGCTTGGGCGCGCTGATGGCCCAAAGTGCTGCGGCAGATATCGCCGTCTTGGGCATCTGTCTTGGCGCGCAAGTGTTTGCGCGTGGGTTGGGGGCGCAAAACCACTTGGGCATTGCGCAAGAATTCGGCTGGTGTTCGGTAAGCTTGCGGCCAGAAGCGCGGCTTGATCCTGTCTTAGGCGCCCTGCCCGACCAGTTCGATATTTTTGAGTGGCATTCCGACACCTTTACCCTGCCCCCCAACACCACCCACCTTGCCACCTCACCCGTTGCAGGGGTGCAATGTTTTCGCCATGGCCGCGCGGGCTATGGGATGCAGTTTCATTTTGAAGCCTCGCGCGCTGTCGCCCGTGACTGGGCGCGGACCTTCCCCGAGTTAAGCGATAAAATGCACCCCGGTTGGGCCGAGGTTCTGCCGCAACGCGAAATAACCCAAGGCCTTCAGGCGGATGCCCATGGCCTGACCCTCGCTCGGGCTTGGGTGCAGCTGATCTAGGATCATGGGGCTTATTCCCACTGGCGTCTTAACCGCCCAGAAGCACTGGAAACCAATCCTCGCGCAGCCGCTGCCCCGCCACCATGTCATGCCCCGGAAAGGGCGGCGAGGTTTTACCCGGCCGTTCAACATAGCGGGCATCTTCCCCCACCAAGCGCAATGAAAAGGCGCGGCGACGGGTGCCTGCCTCATTGCCGCGCGCGCCGTGCAGGGTGCGGTAATCAAAGGCCACAGCATCGCCCGGTTCCATCGCCCATTCCAATACGCGCATCCCTTCGGCATCGGGGTCGGGAACGGGCATATATTTGTCAGGGTCGGGATAAAACGACGTGTCTGACAACCAACGCTTGGGCAGCACCTCTTTGGGCCACAAATGGCTGCCTGCCACACAGCGCAGGGACGCATCAGTCACGGGGTCAACCGGGCTCCAAAAACTGATCGTTTGGCGGCCTTGAACAAAGTAATAGGGGCCGTCTTGATGCCACGGCGTGGGCTTGGCTGTGCCGGGCTCTTTTACCAGCACATGGTCATGAAACATCTGAACACGTGGGCTTTGCATCAGGCTGGCCGCCACCTTGGCGACATCCGAGTTGTAGATCACATCGCGAAATTCGGGGATTCGTTCCCAATTGCAGTAATCATCAAAAAACCGCCCCGCTTCCCCGGGTTTAAGGTTTTCCGCCCCATAAGGCCCGGGTGCGGCCATATTGCGCTCGATCCCTGCCGTGATCTGGGGCACCCAGTCTTTCCAAAGGCCCTTGATCAACACGACCCCATCGCGTTGAAACGCCTCGACCATATCTGCGGTAACTGCGACCATGCGATCCTCCAAACCTTGGCCTACAGTCTTGGCACGGGCAGCTGCAGGTTTCAAACCCTGTCTGAAGCGCAAAATGCGGGGTTTGTGCGCGATTTGGTCTTGTGCCTTGGGGGGTGAAAAGGCCAAAAGACGCGCAATTCTGCTGTTCCGGCCTGCCAAGACTGGCCCCGACTGACAAAGGTGACCTATGACCGCCATCCTTGCCGACATCGGCGGCACCAACACGCGCGTGGCCCTGGCCGACGGCAAAGTGGTGCGGCCAAGTTCGATTGCCAAGTTCTCCAACGCGGAATTTGACAGTTTGGAAACTATTCTAAAGCGTTATTTGGCCGAAGCAGGGATTGCCAGCGTTGAAGGCGCATGTATCGCCGCTGCTGGCCCCGTGCGCAACGGCGTGGCCGAGATGACCAACCTGTCTTGGGTGATCGACCACGCGCAACTGACCCGCGCCACAGGGGCCACCAAGGTTGCGATCCTGAACGATCTGCAAGCGCAGGGGCAAGCGTTAAGCCATATTGCCCCCAGTTACCTGCGCGAAGTGGTGGCAGGATCGGCGGTGCCCAATGCCGCGATGCTGGTGGTGGGTTTGGGCACGGGGGTGAATGCGGCCCCTGTGCACAACACCCCTTGGGGCCGTGTTGTCCCACCTTCGGAATGCGGCCATGTCTCGATGCCCATCCGCACCGCCCGCGATCTGGCCTTGGCGCAGTTTATCGAAACTTACGGCCCTGATGCGCATGGCTTTGCGGGCGTGGAAGACGCGCTTGCGGGGCGCGGGTTAGAACATGTCTATGCCTTTGTCACCCAAGAGGCGGGCCACCTGCGCGCCCACACCTCGGCCCAGATCATGGCGGATTTGACCAAGGGCGAGGCTTTGGCGCGGGAAGCAGCCAAGCTTTACATCCACATTCTGGGCTCCACCTTGGGCAATCTGGCCCTGACCCACCTGCCCTATGGCGGCATCTTCTTGATCGGCGGCATGGCCCGCGCCTTGACGCCCTATATGGCCGAGATGGGCTTGGCGGCAGCGCTGAAGGACAAGGGGCGTTTTGCCAGTTTCTTGTCGAGCTTTCCGGTCTGGGTGGTGGAGGATGATTATGCCGCCCTCACCGGTTGTGCCGCCTATCTGGCCAATGGCGGGCAAGGCTGACAGCTTCGCCTCCGGCAGGGATATTTGGGCACATATGAAATTGGGGGGTGCGGGGGGCCGCAGCCCGTCAGTTTGGCAGGGTCTTGGTCAGGAAGGCCAAAGCTGTGGCCAAGCCGTCTTGGGCGATTGTATGGCCCGCGCCTTCCATAACATGCCCATAGGTTTCAAAGCCCGCCCCCACCAAAGCGTTGCAGGTGGCGGTCATTTCGGGGAATGGAACAACCTCGTCGCGGTCGCCGTGCATCACCAGAACCGGTGGCTTGGCGCTGGTTTCGGCCACAAGGCGTTCAGGTTGCAGCAATTGGCCTGAAATGGCAATCACAGCGGCGATGGGTTCGGCGCGACGCGGGGCCATGTGAAGGCTAAGCATTGCACCTTGAGAAAAGCCCACCAAGGCCACGGCTTGGGGCCCCAAGCCTTCGTAAGCCAAGCGTTGATCGACAAACTCAGACAAATCTTGCGCTGACCTTTCCAAACCCGTCGCTGCTTGTGCATGGCTTGATCCGTCAAAGCGTGGGATGGGAAACCATTGTCTACCAAAGGGAGCGCCGGGCAACCGTTCGGCGGCATCTGGGGCTGCAAAGGCCGTGTTGGGTAGATGCGGGCCCAAGACATCTGCAAGGCTAAGAAGATCGGCCCCATCAGCACCATAGCCATGCACAAAGATAACCAAGCTTTTTGCCTGCCCCGAAAGTGCCGCCTTGCGGCCGAATCGTAACACTCTGCTCACCCGATGCCCTCCCGCGGTTTTGTCAGAGCGTAGTAAGACCAAAGGGCGCGGGCGGCAACAGCACGCCACGGGCTCCACTGCTGCGCCATCTGGGCCATGGCTTTGGATATGGGCCGATTGGGCAGACCATAGGCAATCCTGACCGCCTCTTGCAGGGCCAGATCGCCGCTGGCGAAAACATCAGCGCGGCCAAGCGCGAACATGGCGTAGATTTCGGCTGTCCACTGGCCAATGCCCGTAACGGCGGTCAGCGTGGCGATGACCTGCGCATCGGGACAAAGACTCAGGGCGGCATAATCAATCTTTGCCTCGGCCAACGCCTTGGCATAGCGCGCCTTTTGCCACGACAGGCCCAAGGCACGCAAATCTTCCTCTGCGGTTGCGCAGATCCGATCTGCCCCTGTCAAACTTGCGGCTTCAAGCCGCGCCCAAAGTGCGCGGGCCGAGGCGACCGAGACCTGTTGGCCCAGAATGGCGTAAAGCAAAGCGCCAAAACCCTCTGCCTCGCGGCGCAAAGGCAAGGGTCCCGTTTGCGACAGAATAAGCTGCATCACCGGATCACGGGCGGCCAACCATACCGCCCCTTCTGCCACACAGTCAGGCCCGTGGATGATCCGGCCGATCAAAGGGCCCGTCCACAGGTGCGCCAAACCGGGATGAAATTTCGCTGAAAGTCTGAGCCCAACCCGATATTTCGTCCTTGCCCTGACGCAAAGCGTCCCATACCGCTTCTCCCCATGGATAAACCCCTTCCCAATTTAGACACCGATGGCCCAGCCCGCCGCAATGTGATGGTGCTGGTGGCTGCCCAAGCCATTCTGGGCGCGCAGATGCCGATGATCTTCGTCGTGGCGGGGTTGGCTGGCAAGCAATTAGCGCCCAACGCCTGTTTTGCCACGCTGTCGATCAGCGTGATGGTGATCGGATCGATGCTCTCGGCCAACCCGCTTTCGGCGCTGATGGCGCGGTTTGGGCGGCGGGCGGGGTTTGTTGTGGGCGCGCTGGGCGGGGCTTTGGGGGGCGGCGTTGCGGCTTACGGGCTGTCAATTGCGTCTTTTCCGCTTTTTCTGGTGGGCGCGTTTTTAAGCGGCATCTACCAATCGTCCCAAGGGTTTTTCCGCTTTGCAGCGGCGGACAGCGCATCAGATGCGTTTCGACCCAAGGCCATTTCTTGGGTCATGGCGGGGGGCTTGCTGTCGGCGGTTGTGGGGCCTGAACTTGTGAAACTCACGGCGCAAAGCATGGCTGTGCCCTTCATGGGCACCTATTTGGCTGTGATCGGGCTAAACCTTGTCGGCATGTTCTTGTTTGCGGGGCTAAATATCCCCAAGCTACCCGCGCGTTCAGGCCCTGTAGGCGGCCGGTCGCGGATGGAGATGCTACGCACGCCGCGCATTCTGGTCGCGGTGATTGTGGGCACCGTGTCTTATGCACTGATGAATTTGGTGATGACCTCTTCGCCGCTGGCGGTGGTGGGGTGCGGTTTTCAAACGTCAGATGCCGCCAATGTGGTGACAGCCCATGTGCTGGCCATGTATGTCCCGTCGTTCTTCACCGGGCATGTGATTGCCCGCATCGGGGTGGAGCGGGTGATGGCCATTGGTTTGGTGATCTTGGGCTGTGCGGGCATTGTCGCCATTGCAGGCGTGCAACTGGAAAACTTCTACATCGCCCTGATCTTGCTGGGCATCGGCTGGAACTTTGGCTTCATCGGCGCCACCACCATGCTGACCGGTGCGCATAGCGCAGAAGAGCGTGGGCGGATGCAGGGGTTGAACGACTTTTTGGTGTTCGGCGGTGTCACCTTGGCCAGCTTTTCATCTGGTGGGTTGATGAACTGCTCGGGCGGGTCGGTGCAGGCGGGCTGGCAGGCGGTGAATTTGGCCATGTTGCCCTTCTTGGTGCTGGCGGGTGGCGCGCTGATCTGGCTGGCGCTGCGGCCTAAAGACAAAGCCTTTTAAGCCTTGACCAATGTGCCCTGCGTGGTGACAGAGGGCGGGCAAATGGAATGGGGGCCGCTATGGTCAAGCTCGATATCTTTTCAGACCCGATCTGCCCGTGGTGCTATCTGGGCAAGGCCAATCTGGAACGCGCGCTTGAGGCGCATCCCGATCATCCGTTTGAAATTGAATGGCATCCGTTCCAGTTGAACCCCGAGATGGTGGCCGAAGGCGTGCCCAAGCGCGACTATCTGGCCGCGCGGTTTGGCGGCACGGAAAAGTTGGCGCAAATTCACCAGCATTTCAAAGATATGGCAGCGCAAGCCGGCGTTGTGATGGACCCTGATGTGCCCCAACGTATTCCCAACACGCTGAACGCGCATCGGATGATCCATTGGGCGGGGCTAGAGGGGCGTCAAGCTGCGATGGTATCTGCCATTATGCGCGCCTATTGGGTGCAGGGGCGCGATATTGGGGATCTGGCTGTGCTGGAGGATCTGGGGGCCGAGGCGGGGCTAGACCGCGTCGTGGTGCAGCGCCTTTTGGCTTCCGAGGCCGATCTAGACCTGATCCAACAGCGCGAGGCGCATTCGCGCGAAAGAGGCGTCAATGCTGTGCCCACCTTTCTAATCGCGGGCCAATATGTGCTATCGGGCGCGCAACCGCCCGATATGTGGGGTAAGGTGATTGGTGAGTTGGCGCGGATGGCGCAAGAAAACGGTGCGCCCAGTGCTTAAGCCCCTTTCCCAACGCGAGTTTGTGGCGCTGAACGCCATGCTGTTTGCGACAGTTGCCCTGTCGATTGACGCGATGCTGCCCGCACTGCCGGCAATTGCCGCAGCCCTTAGCCCCGATGCGCCCAATCTGGCGCAGTTGGTTGTGACGAGCTTTGTCTTGGGCATGGGAATAGGCACACTGATTTCTGGCCCGTTGTCAGACGCCTTTGGGCGCAAACCTGTGCTGATCGGCTGCGCCACGCTCTATCTGCTGGCAACCGCGCTGTGCTTTGTGGCCCCTTCGCTGGAAACGTTGCTGATTGCGCGGGTCTTGCAAGGCGCTGGCGCTGCGGGGCCGAGAGCTGTGGGCACGGCTATGATCCGCGACCTGTTCAAGGGGCGCGATATGGCCAAGATCGTGTCCTTTGTGATGATGATCTTTACCCTTGTGCCCGCCGTTGCTCCCTTGTTGGGAAAAGGCGTGATGTTGGTGGCGGGCTGGCGCGATATCTTCTTGGTGTTTATGGTCTTTGCCTTGGCGGTAAACCTTTGGCTGGGGCTGCGCCAACCGGAAACCTTAGCGCCACCTGCGCGCCGCCCTTTGAGCACGGGTTCGCTTTGGGCTGCCGCCAAAGAACTGGCCCGCCACCGCGTGGCACTGATATCAACCGCCTGTCAAACCCTGACCTCGGCTTGCCTTTTTGCAACGCTGTCGTCGATCCAAGGGATTTTCGAGCAGTATTTCGACCGCGCCGCGGGCTTTCCCTTGTGGTTCACGCTGATCGCTCTTTGTGCCATCAGCGGCTCGTTTGTGAATTCGCGCATCGTGGTCATGGTGGGGATGCGCCGCGTTCTGGTGGCAACTTATGTGATCCAAGTTGCACTGACCTTGGTGATCCTGACAGCCCTTGCCAGCGGCACGTTAGGCGCGCTCGCCTTCCCTGCGTTCCTGATCTGGGCCATTGGCATATTCGCCATGATGGGCCTGACCATGGGCAATCTGAATGCTTTGGCGATGGAGAATTTGGGCCATATCGCGGGCTTTGCCTCGTCGCTGATCACGGCCATATCCACTGTGGCTTCCGTACTTTTGGCCATTCCAGTCGGCCAAGCCTTTAACGGCACGCCCATCCCCTTGCTGGGTGGTGTGATGGTCTTTTCCAGCTTGGCGTTAGTTCTGATCTTGCAGGTCCGCAATCGGGCGCAGTGACGTGCCTTTCATACGTGCTCAAATATCCCCGCCGGAGGCTGACCTACCCTGCCGCTAACGGGCTTTTGTTGACAGGGTTTGGCAGAGTGCTTGGCGAAGCGGCCTTGGCCTGTTATCCTAGCGCCAAGGGGCTTCAGACTCCGGGCAATGTGAGGCGTATCATGGCAATTTCTCGACGCAACTTTATCGTTTTGGGCGCATCTTCTTTGGGGATTGCGGCCTGTGACAGTGCCATCATGGGCAATGGCGTGAATTCAAACGCGGGCCAGAAAATTGACGCGCGGGTTGAAGCGACCAAGGACTACCTGCTCACCCAATACCCGGGCGCACAAAGCTTAACCGAAAACGCCAAGGGCGTGCTGTATATGCCGTTGGTAACCGAAGCGGGCTTTGGCTTTGGCGGGGCCTATGGGCGCGGTGCTTTGCAGATCAACGGGATGACGGTGGATTATTATTCGGCCACCTCGGCCTCGTTCGGTTTCCAGATCGGCGCGCAGCAATATGCTCATGCGATTTTCTTCCTGACCGAGGATGCACTGCAAAAGTTCCGCGCCAGCAACGGGTGGGCTGCAGGGGCTGGCATTGAATATGCCACACCCGCTCAGGGCGCTTCGATCGGCAAAGACACGACAGAGCTTGATCCCGTTGTGGCGCTGATCTTCGGCCAACAAGGCTTGATCGCAGGCGCCACGCTGCAGGGCGTCAAATACAGCCGCATCATTCCGTAAGGCGGTTTTGAAAGCAAAAGGTGGGCATTCTGCCCACCTTGTCACTTCAAGCGGCGGATCAGGCTGGACGTGTCGTTGCGCTGGCCGCCCATGCGTTGGACATCTTTGTAGAACTGGTCCACCAACGCTGTCACAGGCAGGCTGGCACCAATTTGATCTGCGGTGGACAGGCAAATTCCAAGATCTTTGCGCATCCAATCCACCGCAAAGCCAAAGTCGAACTTATCCTCCAGCATGGTTTTATGGCGGTTCACCATTTGCCAACTGCCCGCAGCACCCTGAGAGATCACCTCGACCACCGCCGCCCCATCTAGCCCCGCCTTTTGGCCAAAGGCCAAAGCCTCTGCCAAGCCTTGCACTAAGCCCGCGATGCAAATCTGGTTCATCATTTTGGCCAATTGCCCTGATCCTGGCCCGCCCAGCAGGCGGCAGATGCGGGCATAGCTTTGCAAGATGGGTTCCACTTGGGCGTAGTGATCCGCTTGACCGCCACACATGATCGACAAAACGCCGTTCTCTGCCCCCGCCTGCCCGCCAGACAGGGGCGCATCGACAAAGCCCTTGCCTTGGTCGGCCGCAATGGCCCCCAATTCGCGCGTCACCTCGGCCGAGACGGTGGTGTGATCAACAAAAATGGACCCTTTGGCCATGCCCGCAAAGGCCCCGTCTGGCCCCAGACAAACCGCACGCAAATCGTCATCATTGCCCACGCAAGCCATCACCACATCGGCCCCTTTGGCGGCCTTTGCGGGGGTTGCCGCACTGGTTTGGCCATACCTTTCGACCCATAGCTTGGCTTTGCCGGGGCTGCGGTTGTAAACCGTGACACTGTGCCCCTTGGACACCAAATGCCCTGCCATGGGAAAGCCCATCACCCCCAAGCCCAAAAACGCCAGTTTCGCCATTCTTCCCGCCTCGCCAATTGTGCCCTGCTGTGGTTTGGACTAGAGGATCATTCCGCAGGGCGCGTCAAGCGCAGCGCCTGAAAAGACCCAAAGCCCCTGACCGCCCAAGGAAAAATTGCCCATGCTGACCGCCTTTCAATGGATATTGCGCGCCTTGGTCATTGGCCTTGGCTTGGGTGTTCTGGGGCTGGCTTGTGTCTATTATTTCGTCTCGCGGTCCTTGCCTGACTATGATGCCACTTGGTCTGTTGCGGGCATCTCTGCCCCGCTGGAAATCGTGCGCAACAATGCCGATGTGCCGCATATCTTTGCCGCCAATAACAACGATGCCTTCTATGCGCTTGGCTTTGCCCATGCCCAAGACCGCTTGTGGCAAATGACCCTGCTGCGCCGCACCGTGCAGGGGCGCTTGTCGGAAATATTTGGCCCCAGAACCCTGCGCACGGATGAGTTGATGCGGCGGTTAAATCTTTATGATCTCGCGCTGTCGTCAGTGGATTCTCAAGACGCCAGCACCAAGGCGGCACTCACCTCTTACGCCACTGGGGTGAATGCGTGGATCGAACAGGTCAACCAAGGGGCCTTGGGGCGCGGCGCACCAGAATTCTTCTTGTTCTCGTCGCAAATTGACGCTTGGGCCCCGGCCGATTCCATTGCAATCATCAAACTGATGGCGCTGCAATTGTCAGGCCATTTGGACACCGAGGTGCTGCGCGCCGAACTTTCGCTCGCCCTCTCGCCCGCCCGCTTGGCCGATATCCTGCCCGATGCGCCCGGAGAGGCGATTATGGCCTTGCCGCAGTATTCGGCCCTGATGCCAGATGTCCGTGCAGGGCAAGCGCCGCATCGCATGGCAGAGCTTGATCAACCCCTCTCGCCCTTCCCCTCGGCGGGAATGGCGGGGGCGTCGAATGCTTGGGCTGCTTCAGCGTCGCGGTCAGCGGCGGGGGGCGGGCTTTTGGCCAATGACCCGCATTTGGATTTTACCGCGCCTGCGATCTGGTATCTGGCGCGGTTGCATCTGTCATCGGGCGATGTGATCGGGGCCACGATCCCGGGCATGCCTTTGGTGCTGTTGGGGCGCAGTGAATTGCTGGGCTGGGGCCTGACGTCAAGCTATCTGGACGATCAGGACGTTGTTATGGAAAAGATCAATCCCGACAATCCAAACCAATATCTGACGACCGAGGGCCCAAAAGACTTTAAAGAGGCCCGCACGATCATCACTGTCAAAGGGGAGGCCCCCGTGACCATCACCCAGCGGTGGTCAGAGGCGGGGCCGATCTTGCCGGACAGCTTTTATGATTTGGGAACTGTTACCCCCACGGGGGCAGTGGCAGCCTTGGCCTGGACAGCGCTGGACGGGGCCGACACCTCGATGTCTGCCGCGATGGCCTTGATGCGCGCCCATTCGGTCGATGCGGCGATTGCTGCGGCACAGGGCTTTGTCGCGCCCGCGCAGAACCTGATGCTGGTCGATGCCAAGACAATCGCGCTGCAGATGATAGGCCGTATGCCCAAGCGCAACGTGGCCCACCAAACCCAAGGCCGGATGCCCGCCGCAGGATGGCAAGGCCAAAACCGCTGGGAAGGCTTCTTTCCCTATTCAGCCAACCCAGTGGTCAAAAACCCTGTCTCGGGCCTTCTGGGCAATACCAACAACAAGATCGTTGATCGCCCCTTTCCCAACCATGTCTCGTTCGATTGGGGCGACACGCAGCGCATTCAGCGGTGGCTGGCCCTGATGAAAACCCGCGAGGTGCATACCCGCGACAGCTTTATCGAAGCGCAGCTCGACACCGTTTCCCCCACCGTGCGCAATTTGCTGCCCTTGATCGGCAAGGACCTGTGGTTCACCGGCGAGGCCGCCCCCGCAGGCACGCATGACCGGATGCGGCAGGATGCGCTGGCCCTTTTGGCGGAATGGAACGGTGAAGAAAACGAACACCTGCCCGAACCCCTGATCGCGGAGGCATGGCTGCGCAGTTTGCAAGAGCACCTGACCCGCGACGAGATTGGCCCCTTGGGCGATGTGATCATCCATGTGAACCCCGACTTCATCGAACGCGTCTATCGCAACACCGACGGTGCTTCGGTCTGGTGCGATGTGGTGCAATCGGCTGTGGTGGAAACCTGCACAGACATTGCCAGAATGGCGCTGGACGACGCGCTTTTGCGCCTGTCAGAAACCTATGGTCCGGCGATTGAAAGCTGGCGTTGGGGCGATGCCCACCAAGCGCTGCATGACCACCCCGTTTTAGGGACTGCGCCCATTTTGCATTACTTCGTCAACATCCGCCAAAGCACCAGCGGCGGCGACAATACCTTGATGCGCGGCCAAACACGGGGCACAGGCGCAAACCCTTATGAGAATGTGCACGGGGGGGGCTATCGCGGGGTATATGATTTTGCCGATCCAGAAAGCTCGGTTTTTATCATTGCGACGGGTCAAAGCGGCCATCCCCTGTCACGCCATTATGACGATCTGTCCGAACTGTGGCGGCGCGGGGAATATCTGCCCATGACGCTTGACCCCGACCTGGCCCGTGCTGGCGCAGTTGGCATCACCCGCCTGACACCCAACGACTGAACAGAGCGTTTGGGGCAAGCCTTTGCCTCCGGCGGGGATATTTGGGCACGTATGAAAGGGGGGTGCGGGGGGCTAAAAATGGGCAGATTGCGGGCTAGGCCGCTTCGATAAAGATCAATTGCCCGCGATGCCTTGGCGGTTCAAGGTTTGAACTGAGACGACCATTCCCCCTCGGATGTGATGATTTCCACAAGCAATATATTGCACGAAAGCCCAACAAAAACCGATAAAGACTCCCCATAAACACCGCTGAGAGGTAAGCCCTCGGCGGGGTCAGATGTTTGCTGTAGCGGTTCCATGTCTTGTCCTGCGAGAACCTCTCCAAGCTTTTGGACCGCATCGTTGACACTCAACTCAACAGCGCCATCAAACGTGGTGGCTATGGGGCAATTTCCTTTGTTGACAATAACATCCGCGATTTCAAGCTGATCGATCAGAACAATGAAATCCAACCGTTTCACCTCGGCCAGATCATCATAAAACCACTTAAGATCATAAGGAGCGGACTGGGCCAGAGAAACCGATCCCATCATGCCAGCAGTCAGAACAGCCAAGACGCCCGCGATGTGGCATGGGTGCAACATGATATCCTCGGTGGCTTTCCTAGACGCACCGCCCGAATTTAGCATGGCGGTTAACCCTGTAAACCCCGACACAATGGTGCTGCAAAAAAGGAAACTCTACCCAGACAGAGCAACCCTATAGCACGGGATAAGACTGCCAGCGTTCGATGTTTAGCCCTTGCCCGCAGCTATGGCTTTGGCGGCCTCGATTGCGAAATAGGTCAGCACCCCG
>Ga0209550_10004513_pt1 | contig 13191 bp, 11 predicted proteins | sample LauGreSuBDMM15SN_2_FD_187567 | JGI IMG/M metagenome (GOLD analysis project Ga0209550, IMG submission 187567) | Freshwater lake microbial communities from Lake Michigan, USA - Su13.BD.MM15.SN (SPAdes) (version 5) | ecosystem: Environmental > Aquatic > Freshwater > Lake | place: Lake Michigan... | reverse complement strand
CTTACAGGACCCCAAACGAGACACGGAGCATGCGCGCGCTGGCGGCGTTGAGGATGGTCTGGGCGTCGGCGGTTTGGATGGCGGTGGAGATGTTGGCGATGTGTGGTGGGAATAGCATCTAGAGTGCCGAGCTGACAGCTGTAGCCAAAGCCATCCGTGTAGCTAATAAGCCACGGGGCGGCCACAACATGCCACATAGCCATAGACGATTAATCCGTCCATGTGGCGCATCTCGGGTTAATCTCGGGCCATCATAGCGAGAAGTGAAGTTATGTCGACATGTACAAGTACCAGAGAATCGTCCACATGTACTTGCCACACAATTGACGCAAATACCGGTACATTTGTACGGCAAGGACCGGGGCCGGGCGGGGATCGTACCTCCAATCTCCAGTGCTGGGAGACTATTTGAGACCTCGCACGTCTTCACAGTCCGACATCCATGTAGCCGGCACACGTCACGAACATCATGTGGTGACCGCTGCACAATGCCGGCCCTGAAGGGCTCAAAACGCCGTGAGGCGACTGATGAGATCAGCGTACTGTGGGAAACGGTCATGGAACTCGAGCATAAGCGTCGCGTTGCCTGCTGCCATGTGCGAGTCCCTCGGATCGAAGCCCGGCGTCGTGCTCGCCCCGGTCAACGCCCACGTGCTGCCCTTTGCAAGCAAGGCGCCACTCCAAGTCTGTCCACGGATGGTATACTGCGGCTGGTCTTGCATGGGTTTGGCTGCCCCGAGTGACACGTTGCTGACTGTGCCTGATCCGAAGTCGAAGATGAAGAGCGTGAGTGGGCCATCGCCAGCGTAGTAGTGATAGGTCTCATCGCCTTCAAGCATGTGCAACGGAAAGCCGCCCTGCGAAGACGTCGTATCCGTCCTGTTCAGTGCAAACAGATTGTAGATGTCGGCTGACAGTGCGCGTGTGCCACCCTTAAACCTCGAGGGAAGACGGGCCTGCAGATCCGAGGTGTACGTCTCGGTCATAAAGTTTCCATATGGTTGTTTCTGCAGCTTGAGCGCCTCGACCCAGTTCGCGGCAGCCTCTGGAATCGTGACGGAGACCCAGCCACAGCAGGCGTCGCAATCGACAGATCCCTGGCACATGTCCTTCCTTTGCAGCGCAGGAGAGCCCTCGCAGCAACCCTTGGCCGCGCCGCCACAGCGCGTATCCGTGCAGACGCCACTCTCCTGGGTGCAGATGATCATCGGCGCTGCGATGCAGAGCAAGAGGATACGCAGCTTCTCTGAGGGAGGGTTGGCCATCGTGGAAGGGTAGGCCATTGTGGACGGCAAAAGTGGGTCACACGCGCGGGTCACGGGACAATTCACGGGACCTCCAATACATGTAAGACCTCAGAGTAGGAGGACTCGGGGTGCCTTTGGAGGCTTGAGGGCTATTGGGGAGATTGGGGGTGTCGCTGTATATCACACACTGTAGCCTGACCGTCCTCGGTCCTCCTTTAACGTTAATCTCCAGTGTCCAGACTCCAGAGCTCCAGACGAGATCGTCCCGTCCGGCATGCGTCGGTGCTCGGGTCGATGTGTCGCCGTCTCGCTCGTGTGTGCGACCCTGTGTTACCGGGGGGGGGGCGGTTAAACATCTTTTTGGTCCGATCTCATTCGGACACCACGCGCTAGCACACAAGTAGTTTCAGGCTCGTCCCGACGTGTGCGGCGGCGGCTGGTCCGCGGCGCGCGCATCCTTGGCCTCCCCGTAATAGTCCCACAGGCTCCTCCGCGGCAACTTGGAGGTTGCATTGAGCGCTGCCTGCGCAGCGGCCTCCGCGTCGAACACGGCCGCGCGCATGCTCGCGGGGCATACGGCCGAGTGCCAAGGGCAGTAGAGGCGCACGCGCGGGTCGAGAGGACATTGCCTGGCGAGCTGTGCGACTTGCCGAGTCTCATTCCCGCCGCCGCCGCCGCCGCCGCTTGTACTCCCCACAGGGGCGGCGCCGGCGCCAGCGCTGTCGTAGTGCGCTCGCGTAGTTTTGGGGCGCCGTCGATAGAACACGCTGAGGTCGACGCCCGCGTTGGCGACCGCCGCGAGCGCACCGCCCGGGACGGCGCGCAAGGCGGCGGCGGCGGCGGCGGCAGCGGTATTGGTCGCGGCGGCGGCAGTGGCAATGGTCGCGGCGGCGGTCGGGCCGCTGGTGGTAACGGCCAAGATAGCCGCCGCCTCGGCCGCCTCGGCCTCCGTCTGCGCGGCGGCAGCCACCGGCTCCGTCGGGTGCGCGCCAAGATAGCTCATGCAGTGCGTGCCGAGATGCCAGTGGCGCGCAAGCCTGAAGTCGACTCCTTCGTAGAAGATGTGGCGGACGGTTCGGCGTAGACGCAGCCGCCTGTTGATATGGTATCCCCAGAAAAAGTGCGACCACAACGGGAAGTCCGCAATGCGTTTGAGCGCCGCCGCATACTCGTAATACTTGTCATAGATGTCGCCAAAGGTGCGCGCGAGTGCTGGAGTGGCCACGAACCACCAGTCGAGGTAGGCAAAGTCATAGTCGGCGTCGCGCGTGAGCTGGCGCGACCGTTTCAGACTTGGCAGCACGCCGACGCTCCTCGCCGGCACGACAAGATACCCCTCGCCGTGGCCAGGCCAATTGCCGCAGGCGGAGCGCACGAGCATGCCCGCTTGCGCCGAGAGATCATAGCGGTGGCACCAGTGCGCGAGCCAGAGCGGCGCGGCGCCGAGCGGTCGCAGCAGCAGCGGCGTAAAGTACAGGATGTCGTACCGCGCCACGAGCGTCAGGTCGTACGGCGCTCCGCCCGGCCGGAGCTCGTGTGCCGTCATCAGATCGAGGCCCGTCTTCATCGACAGGTGCTGGCTGCGCACTGGGTCGAGGCGCTTGCGTACTCTCTCGTGTTTTGAGGCGACGGGCTGGTACATAGCATCGAGCTGACCGCCAATCTCCGCGTGCCACGAGTGCAGGAACAGATCGAGAGTCAGGCCGGCTTTCCGGTTGGGCTCGACAACGTAATGCCACAGGCTCGCGCGGCCAAAGGCGGCGAAGCCGGCGAGCGTCGAGTGCGGCGTCACGTCGATTCCAGTCATGTCGGCTGGCGCCCGCTTCCAAAACTCAGGCGCATTGGCGAGCCACACGACGCGCGGGAGGTCGATGTCCGTCGCTTTCGTTTTCCAGATGCCAATACGGCCGTGTAGGATCACGGCGACGCGCCTGTGCGAGGAGGTGAAGGTGGCACAGTGCGAGGATGCTTGGCTGTGAGACTTGTGGAGCCGCACGCGCATGAGCGGGCGAAGGCTGAGGTGGCTCGTGGGTGCCCCGCGTACTGCACTGCGATCGGCCGAGCGTAAAGCGCTGCGTCGGAAGCGGCCATTCCCGACGGTCGTGGCGGTTTCGAGTTGGTCTTCAACACGTTCACGATTTCATCTTGGCAAGACGCACGACCACCGGTCCCGAGGAGACGCACATTACAATAATATGAACTCGGACGGAGCGCCCGCTACGACGCGTGGAGATGTGTATCTCAAGGGAGACTTTTTCCTCGCCTGGTCGCCTGGACTGCCCATGGTCGCTCGCGTCGTCTGCTTCCTCGCCCTGTGCGAGAGCCTGGCGGGCTTTGCGCCCGCGGTGCGTGCGCCGTCGCCTGCAGCCGCCAGCCGCACCACGCCGGCCGTCATGGCCGCGCCTGCCATCATTGCCAAGAAGTCAAAGGTGGTCGACGAGGTCAAGGCCGCGATGGCGGACACAGACCTCATGTTCTGCGTGCGCTCGGAGGGCATCCCTGCGAACGATCTCAACGCCATGCGCCAGAAGCTGCCGCCGTCGGTCACCATGCGCTGCGTCAAGAATACGCTCGTCAAGCGTGCCGCTCAGGACTACCCCAAGTTCCAGGGCGGCGACGAGCTGCTTGTGTACTCCAACTTCTTCTTCTTCGTGCCTGCGGACCAGATGCGACCGACGGTGGACCTTTGGTTGGACTACGTCAAGGTATCAAAGAAGGTGCGTGCCATCGCCAGCCCCGACGAAGCGTTCAGGCGGCCCCCAAGGCAGGCGCTTGGGTGGAGGCGGCTGCCGGGTGACTGGCAGGCGACTGCGGCAGGCTGGCCGCTGTGTGAATCGGTGACGATATGCTCCCTCTGCGTTGTGAGGGCTGCGGCCAAGGCATTGCGCCCCGCTTAATCGCTGCGCACGCGCGTCGCCGTCGTGCCCATAGCTGGCGGCTGACGCACACGCTCCTCTCCTCGCCTCGTCTGCCTCGCAGGAGGAATACGACATCGTCGGCGGCGTCTTCGACGGTCAGAAGCTCGACAAGAAAGGCGTCATCCAGATTACCAAGCTTCCGACGAAGCAGGAGCTGATGGGCCAGACGGCCATGCTCATCAAGCAGCTGCCCACGAAGCTCGCGCGCTCGCTCAACAACGCCGGCGCCCAGCGCCTGGCAAAGGTCACCAAGCAGGCCTCGGGTCAGAAGCTGGTGCAGGCCGTCAAGGCCATGGAGGGCAAGCTCGAGTGAGCTGATTGGCCGCCGGACTGCCAACCGCTGCTGCTGCTGCTGTAACCTCCAGTGCCGCTCGTTGCCTACGGCCGGCATCGTGCTGCGCACCTTACGATCTGTTTTTTTGCGACACGTGATCTCGTGCGCGGGTCTGCTATGTGCGCGTATTCAGTGGAGTGCAAGTGCTGTGCCGTCATAAACCTCGGTCAAACCAAAATTCGAAACTCCCGAAACGTCGTTTTCCATCTTTGTGAAACCTCATTAGCGCCTCGTCTCGGTGGGAGAGCTCGCCGAGCTCTTTCATCGACCGATCATTGCGTTTGCGATGCGTACCACATGCCTCGGCCTCTTCTGCGGCGCTGCCGCCTCGTATAATGTGCAGCCGTTGATCAACCACGCACAGCAGCAGCAGCACGTGAGCCGCTCAGCGGCTGTGTTCATGGGCGAGCAGGGCATTGTCAAGGTGGGCACGCGTGGCTCACCGCTCGCGCTCGCGCAGGCCTACGAGACGCAGCGGCGGCTCAAGGAGGCCTTCCCGGATGAGCTCGGCCACGAGGGCGCCATCGAGATCTGCGTTATCAAGACGACGGGTGACATGGTGCTCGACAAAGCACTAAAGGAAATTGGCGGCAAGGGCCTCTTCACCAAGGAGCTCGGTGCGCCCACCATCAGCCCTTGCACCGCGCCCCCCCCACGCGTCCAACACCCTTTGGACCCCACCCGAAGTCCTTTCGTCGTCTTGAGCTGAGCGTGCTCCCGAGCCGCTCCCACCCTTGGCAGATGTGTCGCTTCTCAACGGCGCCGTCGACATCTGCGTGCACTCGATGAAGGATGTGCCAACGTGGCTCGTTGATGGCACCGTGCTTCCGTGCAATCTGCCGCGCGAGGACACGCGCGACGCCTTCATCTCGCGCGAGGGTGGCAGCCTCAAATCCCTCAAGAACGGTGCGGTCATCGGCACGGCGTCGCTCCGGCGTCAGGCGCAGCTGCTCGCGATGAACCCGACGTTCACGTGCGTCAACTTCCGCGGCAACGTCCAGACGCGCTTGAAAAAGCTCAGTGAGGGCATCGTCGACGCGACGCTGCTCGCCAAGGCCGGCCTCAACCGGATGAATCTGGCCGAGCACATCACCGAGGTGCTCGACTGGGACATGATGCTGCCGGCCGTTGCGCAGGGCGCAATCGGCATCCAGTGCCGCGAGAACGACCAGAAGATGCTGCGCTACCTTGCCGCACTCAACCACCAGGACACCAAGGTGTGCGTCGACTGCGAGCGCGCCTTCCTCGCCGCGCTCGACGGCAACTGCCGCACGCCCATCGCTGGCCAGGCGAAGCTCGTCAACGGTAAGCTCGAGTTCCGTGGTTTGATCGCCAAGCCAGACGGCACGGTTCTATACAAGACGACCGCCAGCGGAGCGCCGGCGGACGCGGTTGCGATCGGCGAGGAGGCGGGCAAGGAGCTGAAGGTGAAGTGCGGCAACGATGCGCTTGCCTTCTTCGGCGACGCCGAGGTGAAGCCCGAGCCCAAGTCGTCGGTTACTGGCGTGGAGACGGACGGCCTCGGCGGCTACGTGAAGGGCGACTATGCCATGGACGCGTCGGGCAAGGACCCTGGCTTCGTCGCGACCAAGTGAGTGGCGGTGCATGCCTGAGACCGAGTGATGGCGAGCCAGTGATCAGCATGTGGCTGGGTAGGGCGGGCGAGAGATTGTGTGCGGATGATGAGCCTTGGCTGAACTTGATACCTGTATCGTCTGATGGCCTCAGCGGCTCAGCCTCCGGATCCGATTGGCTGCGTGGTTTTGTGGTCGTATTGCGAGATATTTGAATATAAACGCGCGTGTAAAGTGGACGCTCCGTTTCTTTTTTGAGCGAACTCCGTGTTCCATCGATCTCGCACGTCATCTCGGCGGTCTGCCGGATTCATCAACTCGAGGGCCGACTTTTTGGCATAGTCGCACTTGGTCAAGAGTCCCGATAAACGAAAGGATGGCTTTCGCCCTTGCGGCTCTCATGACATTAGCGCCGGCAGTATTGCTAGGGTCCCTAGACGCGCCCAACGTAATCACTGTCAAGATCCCGGCTGGTGCATTACAACGCGCGAGGGAGCACTACGACACCGCCATCCGGCCTCATCTAGAGAGTGGGCTGATAGCAGAGCTCGACCGCCAGCCTGTGCCGTGCACTAATCTCGCGCACGAGACACATGGCAACTTTTTCGTGATGCGGGCCGGGAGCAGTACGGATGTGTCAAAGATGGGCACGTCAGACCTCTCCTGGATCTCAGTAGACAATATGGACACATGGCACACTTTTCGCAGCATCTTTGAGGAGACTGGCGTTGCTGAGGCAGTGGCGCCACTCGTGGCCACGCACGAGCGAATCCGACTCTACTCAAGCTTCTATGTCGTGCGCTCGCGCTGTGCTGAGCCTAACTGGCACACGGACTGGGGTGCGGGAGTCGGCACAAATGCTTGGACACTGCTCACCCCGCTCGAAGACTACGGGACTGACGATTTTCAGCTGCTGTACCGCAACCGAGCTGGCGAGGATTGTCAATACCGTTACGCGACAGGCGAGGCGATTTTGTTCGGATCTCACTTTGAGCATTCGACACAGCCGGGATTCGCACGTGGTGGTGCGGGTGCGCCGCATGCGTTCTTATGCTTCACATTTGGTTGCGACGACCTGAGCTTCTACGAGGAGCACATTGCCCCGACGATTAGTGGCTACCAAAGCCGAATGCTCGTTGCTGCAGATGGGAGTGTGCGGTTGACGCAACTTGGGCAATATCTGGAGGCGGGCGAGCAGTCCACGGTGCAGAAGGAATTCGTGGCACGTTGGCACGAGGAAAAAGAGAGGGCGGACACCGGAAAGAAGGGCAGCAGTAAGGCAGCAGTAGGATAGAGGTGGGCCCGACGTGAGCAACGCTCGACACGAAAAAATGCTCCACCGACCCACCCAAATTGCGCGAGTCTCTGGACAGTTCCCTGTTGAAAACTGACAGTTTGGATTTAACATTTATATCAATGACAATGTTACCTTGATGTTACGTAACATTTAAGGAGAGATCTCTCGCGGGCACGAAATATGAAAATCCCGCCCCTGCCCCATTTGAACGGCCCCCCAGCCCCACCTGATTACGGCCGATCACAATCCCGCCCAGCAGTCAGCCCAGCAGTATCGGGCAGCGAGCGGCAGGGAACCCTGTACGCTGGGAGAGGCGGCCTTAAAATTGAGTAGACCCTTCTGCTGCTCAACACAAAGTGCAAAGTACTGTAAGTAGGCTTCTGTGCGCTCAAAGGCGTGCGAAAATACAAGGTGAAGGTCACACCTCCGTCCATTGCGTAGAGGCCCCCGGCGGCCCCCGTATTTTGTGTTTCACAGCAGCCGCAAAGGGCGCGAGATTAGCCCGACGTGCCTCATCATCCCGCGTCACACCCGCCGCCTGGCTGGACATGCCTAGCCCCGAGTCCATCCAATTCGAGTCAAAGGAGGTGCCAGTCTGGACTTATGTGCAGCTGGAGAAGCTCTCGAAGATGAACCTGAAGCAGCGTGCGCACTGAAGTCACCCTCGGACCGCACACATCTGCCGTGGGACACCTGATGGTGACACGCACACTCCATATCATCTGCAACTGACTGTTCCATCGCACACGCCATGGCATGTTGTGGTTGCTGCACCGTCATCACTGAAGGCGCCATGAACCTGCGCGACTCCATTGGTGCCGACCGGCTCATGCCGCTGACGATGACTTCGCAGCCCGAAAAGATCATCCGCTGGATCCTCAATGCTCAATGTACGCTCTGCGAGGCCGTCGGGCTTCCCGAGGTCACTCTTGCAGCGTGGGGCGCGCCGGCCACCTTGGCCGAGGCCGAAGAACAAACTGTCTACTTCGGGGCCTCGCAACCACAAGCAGCGCGGCCGCCGACCCGCGAGGGCCTGCCCCCAGCACCGCATCAAGCTCCGTACGCCACGATGCCGGATCTGCCGGAAGTAGTCCATGCGGGAATGTATGTGCCGCCGCCGTCCCCGTTCGCGTATGAAGGGCGCGCGCGGCCACCGGCCGCACCGCCCGCGCCACCGACGCCGCGGGGTGACTTCGACCCACGCCTCGCCGAGGCCCATGGCGACGCAATTGCCGGCGCACGTGCTGCGCGCCTGCGCAACCAAGGTAGCCTCGTGTTCGGTGGTGGCAACTGGGACTCGGCGCCCACGTCGGCGCCGCCGTCCGCGCGCGGCCGGGGCGCGCCCGTCGGCGGCTACCAGCATTACAGCGAGCCCGAACAACGGCCGGGCAGCGCGGTGTCGATGCAGGCCTCTGAGGACGCGTCGTCGCAGCGCCAGCGCTTCAAGGCTCGCGGCAACGCGGGCTCCTTCGTTTTCGGCTGAGAAGGGCGCGCGCGCGAAGAGGCAAGCGGCGAGTCAAACGCAGCACGACGCAACCAACGTGCGTCTCTGTGGGCGGTTGCCTCCCCCCACCTTACCACCCTCGTACAATGCTTTGACCATGCTTAGTACATGATCTGGTTCCTGCGAGGCAGGCAGGCAGCAACAAGCCCAGGGTGGAACATCGTGTGCGTTGCCTTTCGCGGGCGAGGAGGGAGCAGAGCCAGTGGTGGTCTGTACACACCTGCCGGTGGCGGGGGGGAACAAGTTGTGCGTGTGCTGTCCTGCTGTGAAAGTCAAAGCGCGTGTCACGGCGTGATCGTGCGATGGTCGCGTGCGGTGGTCGCGCGGCCGCGCGGTCCACCGACGGTCGGTCCGCCAGCGCGCAGCGGGCGCCAGCGCAAGGTCCAGCAAGGTGTATCCACTGTCCGCTCGTCTCAGAGCGCTCTGTCTATGTAATTTATCACGCATCGCGCGCGTTATACGAATCGCGCCGTTATGATCGCCGGGCTTCCGGGCATCCGCACCGCGATCATGGTCGTACGGTACCGTACGGTCGACGGCCGGCTTGCCGGTCCATGCCGTGCGGAGCGTCTGCCGATGCATGAAGATGCATAAAATGAAAAACGGAACGTTAGAACGAACGTCAAACATGTCGATGTCCCTTGTCCGCGCCTGTGTGCGGCGTCGTTGCGGGACGGTAAATTCCCGTTCCACGATCGCGTTTTTAATATACGACTCACCGACACCGTGCGATCACACATCTCGCACCGACCCTGGGCGCGACCCCCCACGCCCCACGACCACTTCTCGTCTGTGACGAGCTGCACAAACGACTACGATGAGCACGTGGCTCTTCTTTTGTCATCGGAAACATTCGAGTTCCGGCTTCCGCACGCCAACACGCCCCGTAGCCCGTTTGTAGCCCCCCGCGCACCCATGATAGCCCCCGCGCGTCGTCGCCTGCGCATACATAGAGCAGCCGGCGTCGTCGCGCCACCGATGTTGTCGTCCCTCCCCCGCGGTCATACAGGCGCTGCTGTTCGCTGCTCGCAGCGGGGGCGTCCACTGCCACCGCGCATGCACCGAGCGCCTCAGTGCGCCTGTGCCTGCCATCCGTGTGCTTGCCTTGCCCCTGCACCCATGCCGCCGTGCACCCGCGCCTTGCGAGTGGCAATAATAGCTGCTGCTGCTGCTGCGGGTGGTTACTTTTTCGGCTTGGCGGCCGGCTTGCCGCGTGCCGAGGCCTTGGGCGCTTCGGCGGATGGCGCGGCCGCATGGTCACTGCCAAGTTTGGTGGCGGCCGCCATGACGGTGGACGCCTTGCCCGCCTTGTCGCCAGCACCGCCTTCATCGTCCTCGGTGCGGTTCTTGGTCGCCTTACCGAGGGCTACCGTCTTGGCGCGCGAAGCAAAGTCGAGGGAGTTCTTCGTCTCAGCGCAGTTCTGCTGCGCCGGGCCGCAGTTGACGAACATGAGCGTCTTCGAGTTACCACCGAGCGAGTCCTGCAACAGGTACGTGAGCTTCGAGTCGCGGTAAGGCACGTGCTTCTCGTTGGTCGCGAGCGACGCGATCACGGTGCCGAGCGCCGAGAGCGACTTGTTGATCGCCATCGACTCCTTTTGCGCCTGGCCGGTCGTATTAGACTTGGAGAGACGCTCGGAGCCTGCGAGGTCGACGAGCGAGAGCTTGCCCACGTACGTGTCGCCTGCCTTGAGGTTCTTGGTGCGGATGGTGAGCGTGACCACCATGTGCGAGCGCGAGGAGACGTCGTTCAGCCCGGTGGACGCGACCGAGCGATTCTTGTCGCCCTGTGTGATGAGCTTCTTGGCATGCGAGGCGGTGTGGCACTGCTCAGAGGTGAGGTCCTTGACGTACATGCCCATGAGCTGATCGCGCATGATGTCGTACTTGAGCTTGGACACATCCACCTTCGGGTCGCGCAGCAGATCGCGGATCGACTCGTTGTAGATCTCGATCATCGAGACGAAGCACTCGTGCTGGTAGTTGTCCACGCGCTCTGCCACGAGATCGAAGATCTTGGACATCGCCCGCGGCACGAGGCCCGGTAAGTCGTCGGTGCCGTTCATCGTGAAGGTCTTGCCCGTGCCGGACTGGCCGTAAGCGAAGATGCACACGTTGAAGCCGTCGAGCACCGAAGTCATGAGCGACTCACAGCCCTTGAAAACGTCCTCCTGCTTCGAGTCGCCGCCGTACACCTGCGTGAACGTAAACTTCCTCGGCTCCTTCTTGTCATCTTCGTAGTCCGTGACGATGACAGTGTCCGAGCCCTTCACCTCGACCGACATCGGCAAGCCCTTCTCGTCGCCCTTGGCGGGACGCACACGGCAGTACACGCGCAGGTTGCCCACCATCTCCTCGAGCTGGTTGTGCAGCTCCTTGCGCAGCTTGGACTCGCTCACCCACTGCTTCTCGAACTCGACACCGCGCTCCTCAGCCTCCTTTTGCTTGCGCCGCGTCTCCTCGTTCTCGCCCGTGAGCCCCGCGATGAGCTGCTCGAAGCGCGCCTTTTCGGCGGACGCCTCCTTCTCGATGCGCGCGCGCTCGCCGCGAAGCCCCGCGAGCGCCTGCGTGAGCCGCTTCTCGCGCTCCTCGGCGTCGCCACTCTTGGCCTCTGCCTGCTCGCGTGCCTCCTTCATCTTCTCCTCTGCCGCCGTACGCTCGCGCTGCTCCTGCGTGAGCTTCGTGCGCACATCGGCTAGTTCGGAGCGTACCGCCTCGTGCTGCGCGACGATCTCGGCGATGGCCGCCGCCTTGGAGGCCTGGGCACCCCCCTGCGAGTCTTTCTTCTCCTTGACGGCCTGTTCATGAGCCGCCTCCTCCTCGGCAAGCGTCGCGTCGAGCGTGTCGTGCACGCGCTCCAGTTGGCCCAGGCGATCTCGCAGGCGCTCCACCTCGGTGTTGTGCGCGTCGGTGAGTTCCTTGGCCTCGCGCTTGAGCGCATTCACCTCATCGACCAGGTTTGCCTTGGCGGTCACCTGCAGCGCCTGCTCCTGCGCCCACTTGACGTCCGCCGACTTGGCGTCGCTGAGCGCTTCCTGCAGCACCGAGTGCTCGGAAGAGGCCGAGGCCGCCTCCTGATCGGTCTGCGCGCGCAGCGCGGCGGCCTCCGCCTTGAGCGACTGTGCCATCGCGAGCGTCTCGTCGAGCTTGGCCTGCACGCCCTCGTACTTGGCCGCCTCTGCCATGGCCTCCTCGAGCTGGGCACGCAAGCTTGCGATCTGCTCTTGCACACTGCCCGCCTCGCCGCCCGCGGCGGCGCGAATCGCGTCGGCTTCGCCCTGGGCGAGCTTCGAAGCCTTGAGCGCCTCTTCCCAGCGCGCGCGCGCCGCCTCCTCTTCCGCCTTGATGGCGCTCAACTGGGCCTCGGTCTCGGACGACTTTTGGGCCTCCCTCAGCTTGCCCTCCTGCTGTGAGTTGACCTGCTCCCTCTGCTGCTCGAGCAGCGCCGCGCTCCGCTCGAGCTCCGCCTCCTCCGTCTCGAGGCTCGCGCCCATCTCCTTGCGCAGCTGCTTCTCCTTGCCGAGGAGCTCCTTGAGCCCCTCGATCTCGCGCTCATACGTGGCCGACGATTTCTGGAACTCAGAGCGCAGCGTGAGCAGCTCGGCGTCGATTGAGTTCTTCTCCGTCAGCTCCTCCTCCCACTGCGTGCGCCACTGGTTCATCGCAGCGGACGCCTGCTGCACGTCGTCGTCGTTGTTCGACGCGTCGGCCGCGAGGCTCTGCACGGCCTCCTTGTGCTCCTCTTCAAGCTCGCGCAGCGTCGCCTCGAAGGCAAGCTCCTCCTCCTCGAGCTTCTGCAGGAGCGCCTCCGCCTCCTCCTCGGCCAGCTGCGCCTTGCGCGCCTGCTCCTCGAGGGAGAGAGTCTGCGCCTCCACGTCAGCCTCCTGGTCGGCCGCCGCCGCGTCCGCCTGGTAGAGCGCCGCGTTGAGCTCGTTGCGCTTCTTGATCACCTCGTTCGCTTTGGCCGACCATTCGTCCGCAGCGCGGCGCGACTCTTCAGCGGTCTCCATGAGCTCGTCGAGGGCCTCCTTGCGCTCCGAATCGACAATCTCAACCACGTCGATGTCGTCGCGCATCACGCGGATCTGCTCGAGGATCGTGCCCTTCTCGTCCTCGGCCGACTTGGCAATCGAGATGCACAGCTCGCGCCAGTGCTCACCGCCGGAGCCGCCGCCGCCCGCGGCCTCGAGCGAGTTGCGCGTGTCGTACAGCTGGGTACGCAGCTCCTCATTCTCCTGCATCGCGACGGACCATTGCATGCGCCACGCCTCGGCCTGCATCTGGAGCATGAGCATCTCCTGCAGGAACTGGGGCGCG
>Ga0209550_10004512_pt1 | contig 13192 bp, 11 predicted proteins | sample LauGreSuBDMM15SN_2_FD_187567 | JGI IMG/M metagenome (GOLD analysis project Ga0209550, IMG submission 187567) | Freshwater lake microbial communities from Lake Michigan, USA - Su13.BD.MM15.SN (SPAdes) (version 5) | ecosystem: Environmental > Aquatic > Freshwater > Lake | place: Lake Michigan... | reverse complement strand
TCAGGGGGCGATTGAGCTGCTTCGTGGTCGTGCCGGCGCGCTCATCAGTGCAAGTGAGGTGCCTCCCTCAGTGCGTACACAAGGGATCGATGTCTGGCTTATGGCAACAGGCAGCGGAAGCGATGCATGCGCACAGCTCATTGCCGGCTGGGCATCACGCCACCGTGAGACAGACAGCTGATCTATGCAGGGGCTAAAGGAGATCACCCAATGCTCGTGTGTCCGCAGCCCGTTAAAAATATGCCGCCAGCACGAGCAGCGCGCCCTGTCCATGGCCCTAGCGTGGGGTCGCGAACGGGAGTGGTGTTAGAGTGGCGTTGTGTTGGCGTTGATTTGGTGCATCTGCAATTCTGCATGTGGTGGGAGGCACATTCAGGCCCACGACGGTGCTTGGACCTTGGTGGGGCGTTGGGGCGGGAGCGGGATCGTGTTCGAAATACGGTGCGGAGTTTAATACCGAAAAATTTCGAACGCTCTGCCGGGTTCGGACCCTCCGTCGGCCCTCGCGCGCCTCGCGCGTCGTCTCCGCGCTGCCTCCGGATACCGGACAGCGCGGCGCCGCGAAGGATCGTGGCGGCGGTGGGCGGACCGGCGCGGCGGTCCGCGCGCCTGCGTCGTGACCCCGTCGCGGGCGTCTCAGGCGAGGGGGGGAGGCGACCCGTCTACACACTACCCACTACGCATACGCTCTAGAACTCGCGCTGTGGCCCCGATGCTGAGACACATCTGTTTCGCACGCTCTTCGGATCCCTCCGGCGCGAATAACGCAGCGTGCACACCCTGAGGTTCTTGAGCGGCGCTCTTTGCCAGGCTCTCACGCCAACGCGGCCGCAGGGGGCGGCGACGCCTCCACGCCGCCGCCCTCGGCGGGCGGGCCGCCGCTGCTGCCCCCGCCGGCCTTCGCCTTCTCGCGCTCTTCGCGCCACTGGCGCGCGTTGGCGAGCCGGATGTTGCCCATTCGCCAGTTTTGGAGCTCCTCGTTGCATTCGGTGAAGTCCATAGTCAGCTGGGTGAGCTGTGAAGCCTGCAACTCGGTGGTGTAGGCGGCCTGCTCGCTCACCTTCGCGAGCTTCGCGTTGACTACCGCGACCTCGTCGAGCAGCCGCCGCCGCTCCGCCTCCGCCTCGTCCCGCGCGCGCTGCAGCTGGGCCATGCCATCGGAATGGAGCATCCCCGCTTGCAGCAGGTCCTCGCGGAGCCGGGGCATCTCTTGCACGGCCAACCAGGCAGCGTTCGCCTCGGGCTGCAGCTCGTCCCTGCAAAAGGCCACCAGAGTGTCGAAGCATCCAAGCGCCTCGGCCAGGTCGCGCTCAGTCGCATCGAGAGCGCGCTGCTGCTCGCACTGGAGCGCGAGCTGCGCGACGAGGTCCACAGCCAAAGGATCTTCGAGCATGAAGCCGACCGCCTCGACGTTGCTGCACGTGGAGCGCAGCTCGAAGCGGCAGCTGAGCGCGTCCTCGAGTTGACGCCGCTCGGCCACGTAGCACTCGTTATCGGCGGTCAGGTTCGCAACCTCGGCGCGCATGAGCTCGAAGGAGGCCATGAGGGTACTCGAGGAGTCGAGCACCTCGCGCAACAGGGCCGCCTCCTCCATATGGTGCTGCAGCTCGGTGGCCTGATGGGCCTCGAGCGCTTCACGCTCGAGCCGTTGCGCTTCGTGCTGATTCAACAGCTGGGTCTGGTGCGTCAGCTCGAGCTGCGCGCTCACCAGGCGCATCTTCTGGATCTCGTCCTCAAGAGATGTGACTCGCGCCTTTGCGAGCGCTTCGGCCTCGCGCACCGACAGCACCTCGGCCTCGGCCGCCTCCTTGCCAGCAGTGATCTCGGTGATCTCGGCGTTGAGCTGATCCACCTTGCGGAAGGCGCCCAGCTTGACCGCATCGAGTGCCTCGCGCGCCTCTCGCGCGTCCGTACGTGCGGCCGCGAGCTCGTCGACCACCCTAACGGTCTGCTCCTGCGCGCCAGCCGCCTCGAGCAGCGCGCCCTCGGTCGCTTGCTTCGCTTTGGCCGTCGCCAGCCTCTCGCTCTCAAGCTCGAGCTCAAGCTGCTCGACCCTCGAACGCTCAGCGCTCACCTGGGCGCGCACTTGCTCGAGCTCCAGTTGCAGCTCCCCCTTAGCCTCGGACACCTGGATCGTCTCCTGCTGCACCTGCTGCACCTCCTGCTTCACCTGCGCCGCCTCGCGCTCCGCGGCGAGTGCTCGCTTTTCGATCGCCTCGCGCTCCTGTTCGGCCTTGAGGACGCGCTCGAGGAGCGCGCCGAGCTTGCTCTCCTTCTTCGTCTCCGCCTGCACCTGGACCACCTTCATTTCGAGACTCTTGCTGCGCTCGATGCGCAGCTCGTTGGCGAGCTTCTCGACCTCCCGTGTCTTCGCATCGAGCTTGAGCGACGTGACACTCACCTCCTTCTCGAGCGCGCCCTTGTCCTCGCGCAGCACGTTCGAGAGCACCTCCGCCTGCTGCACCTGCAGCTCAAGCCTCTTGATCGCCTCGAGCAGTGGCGGCAACTCGGCGCTCGCCTTCTGCGCCGCCATCTGAAACCGCGCCGCCTCCGCCTGGACGTCGGCCAGTTGGGCGAGCTGCGCCTTGAGAGGCACTTGGGCCTTGACCTCCTCGGCCAAGCGGCGCTCGACGCTCTCGCGCGCCTGCACCTCGACCTTCAGCTGCTTCTCGACCACTTGCAGCGCCGCCTCGGCCAGCGCGCGCTCCTCGAGCCGCGCCGCCGCGAGCGCGTCCGACGCGTCGGCACGGGCGCGCTGCTCATCACGCTCGCCCACGTACGCGGCGATCTGCCCTCTCACCTGTGGGGAAGGGAAACGGCGCCGTGGTGAGCACTTGCATGCCGGACGATGCGCGATCTGCCCGCGTATGCGCCGATCTGCCCTCTCACCTCATCGAGCTGAGCCTGCAGGGACTCGGAGGTGGCGCGAAAGTCGGCCTCGAGCTGGGCGTACGCCGCCTCGGCCCGCTTCTGGTGCGACGCCAAGACCGACCGGTAATCCACGCCCTCCACCTGGACTCGTTCCACCAGCAGCCCGTACGCGCTCCACACCCTGCCGAGGAGCCCTTCGCGCTGGGGCTGCCTGCCAAACGACTCGGCGAGCTGCTGCACGAAGCCGGTCGAGTGGACATACAGCCGCTCGAGCAGCGCGCGCGCCTCGTCGACGCTCAGCCCCGCGTCCACCATCGCATCGAGAGTGAGGCCAGCCTCCCTAGCGATCAGCTCGACCTCAGCGAGCACCACAGCTTCACGACCGCACACGAGGCTCTCTGCCACGGGGCCGCCGCGCTGGGTCGAGCGGCTCGTCCACGCGTCGTACCCGAACGGCGCGGCCAGGTGGGCGAGCACCGCGTCCTTGGCATGCAGCGCCACGTACGGCGACTGCTGCGGCTGCGGCCCGTTATGGCTGAAGCCAAGTCGCTCGGATGGGGCGGGCTCGAGGCTCGCGACAGTGCCATCGAGCCCCAGCTGTTTGCTGACGCTGCCCTGGAGCGAGGCCGATTTGGAGGCGTGCGCCGCCGCCTCCTGCGACGCGCGCCGTCGAGGGCTTGGCCCGCGCGCCGACTGCGACTGCCCACCGCCACCGTCGGCACCGACTGAGGAGGCCTTGCGCCGCGGGCTGCTGCTGCTGCTGCCGCCCGGTGCCGCCGGCTGCGTAGCAATTGGCGCCGTAGGTCGTTGGCCGCCGTAAAATGCGGCCGCCAGCTCCGTCGCCTCTTCGCGCGCGCGCCGCAGCTCGGCCACCTCGCGCGCCACCGCCGCCGTGATCGGCGTGCCCGTCACAAAGGCGATCTTTTTCTTGGCGGGCCGCGTGGTCAGATAGACGGCGCCGGGCCGCGGTGGAGGTGGCAGCGGCAGAGGTGCCGCCGGATCCGAAGCATCACCCACTTCGACGGCCGCCGCATCGTCTATCGACGTCGCCGCCGCGATCTTGGGCAGCCGCGGGGTGGCACCGAAGCCTGCGGCGAGCTCGAAATGCAAAACAGGTGAGCGAGAAGGGCAGCTCTATGCGTGCAGCAGTCATGGCCAGCGGAGTGCGCACGTTGCTGGCTCCAGCTCTCATGATCGAGAGCGCTCTGCAGCATTGTCGTTCAGCCTTACAAAAGTAAAAAGTTGTCCAAAACAGGCAGCTGCACAAGGATGCACACAGAAACGCCTCCACCTACTTCCTGAAAAAGTCAGCGAGCGACGACTGGCGCTGCCGCTTGGGCGCGGGCTTAGAGGGCGGCTCGTGCGGCGGCTCGGTGGCGGCGGCGGTGGTCGAGGCAGCAGCCGTCAACTCAGCCGAGCTTGGTGGAAGAGCGCCAGGACCTGCAGCTCCCCCCTTCTTCGCATCGTCTGCACGTGGCTCAAAGATCGATCGAACTGCCGCCGGGCGGCGGCCGCCTCGCAATGTGGCGGCGGCGTCAGCAGCGACACGCTCCAGCATGGCGACCTCCGCGACCTCGTCCTCATCCAGCGCCGTGTCGAGCACGGGCATGGCCGCGTACGTCGGCGGCTGCGCGGCCAAGGCTGCCGCCATGATATTCGGCGGCGCCACCAGCTTCAGCCCCACCGCGGACGCCCCCCCCATCGTGGACGCCCCCGGAGCTCCCCCCACCTCAAGCAAGCTAGCTATTCGAAGCTTATGTGCTTGCTTGCTTGCTCCCACCTCCGTAGGCGCTGCGCTCTCCTCCGCCGCCACCTGCGCGACGCTCCTCGAACGCGGCGGAGGCGCGACAATTCGTGCCCCGTCCCCGGCCGCCTCGGCCGGCCCCACGTCCAAACGCAGCGGCAGCGCGGGCACGTGCGCGCACGGCGCCACGAGGCCAATAGAATTGTCCCGCAGACCGACCGCGAGCAAGCGTCCTTGTGGGTGCGCGGACACCGCCACCACGGGAGCTGACGTTGGCGTCGTGCGAGCCGCACTCAGCTCGGTGCAGTAGCGACGCACTCGAAGCGAGGTAAGGTCGCTCGTGCCGGCGAGCCCCGTACACCACCACACGTCGCCACCGCCGCTCTCGAGGAACGCGCCGCGATGCGTGCGTACGCGCCAATCAGGGGGCGCGCCGCCCGCTGCGCCGCCCGCCGCACCGATGGCGGCCCGTGCGCCGAGCGGCACGAGGCCCTCCGAGTCCGGCAGCGTCGCCGCATCCGGCGGGGGCGGGCGCGGCGCCGGGCGCACAGCGCGTATGGCACCCTCCTCGGCGTCCACCAGAATGGCGCAGCCACCCGAGAGCTGTGAACAGAGGATGTGGCGCAGGCTCGGATGGTGTGAGAGTCCGACTACGCCTTCGGCGGTGCTCCTGGCAGCGCTCGCAAGCGCGCGGCCCACGCGCACCACCTTCAGCGTCGTTTGAAGAGCACGAACGTCCCACGCGACCACGCAGCCCTCGTCCGTGCCCGCGTACACGCGCGCGCCGTCGGGCGCGGCACAGAGTACGTGGATGGCTCCTGCATGCGCGTCCTGAGCGCGCACGCCGAGGGTGAACCCGCCGGTGGCCGTCGTCGCCTGTGCCACGAGCGGCTGCGGTGCGCGCACATCCCAAACGCGCAGTTGGCCATCGCGGCCGCCAGCAAGCACGACTCGACCGGACGCCGCCGGGAATGCGCCGCCAGGCGGGAAGGCGACGTCGGCGACGCCCTGGGTGGCTGCGTATGCCTTGGCGGAGCGGAGTCGGCGCACGGGGCGGTTGGGCGTCGCGCTGCCGAGGTCGAAGACGTGCAGCTCGTGCGCGTTCGCGTAAGCGCACACGAGCTCGTCGCGCGCGTGAGGGCTCCAGCGCGTGGCGCACGCGCTCTGGCGCGTCGAGATGCACAGCAGCGGCTCGCACGCGACGGTGTGATGAGCGACCTCGGCGGCCTTGGCCGCGGCGACGGCGGCCGCCTGGATCGCGGCCGCGTGTGCGCTCCCGCCCGCGCGCTCCTCAGAGGCGAGCTGCAGCGCGAGCGCCTCCTCGGCAGCGCGCTCCGCGTGCGCGTGCGCGGCTTGGAGCGTGGCCGCAAACTGCTGCGCCTGGAAGACGGCAATGCGCCCATCCGTGGAGCAGCTCGCCAGTAGCTCGCCCGAGCCATCGAAATCCACGTCGCTCACGTATGGCGGCGCGCCGCGTGGCCCAGGCAGTGCCCATAGCGCGGGAAGCTGCGCGAGGTCGGAGACGATGTGGTTGGCGAAGAGGTGGTCGAGCGCGAGACGGTCGAGGGACGGCCGGCCGCGGACGTTGCGCGCAGGCCGGCCAAATGTGCCCGAGAGCTGCGCCGCAACGAGTGTGGATGACGAGAGACGAGTATTTGCCGCCATCGCCTCAGTTTCTCATTGTGAATGGGGTTTCACACCTTCACACCAGGTCACGACCCGAGCGAAGTGCGGAACCGACGAGCACACGCTCGGTTGAATACATGCGATCTATTCTGATACGATTAAGATACGGTGGTCCACACCAGCGACGCCCTCTGACCGTTACTGCTGAATTTGAATCTTGCATCTCTGCTCCATGCTGAGATGCTTTGAAGCTCAGCTCACGCAGTCACGCAGTCGCGCCAGCTATAAGCCAACGCTGTGGTTCGCGACCCTCGCCCTACTCCGAAAGCGTTGCAAGGTGCCCCTGTGTGGGGGAGTCGCCTTCTAACGGATTGCTACTGGGTGCGCATGCGGTGCGCATCACTTGGACTTGTCGGATTTCTTTGCCTTTGCCTTTGACTTTGGCGATGACTTCTTCGGCGAGCCGCGCTTGCTCCGGCTGCTCGACCGTGGCCCGCTTTTGGCTTCTTTTTGGAGGAGGAACTCGTCCATATAAGGGCTTCGTGAGCTTGGGATCGCCGAGGGGGAAGTGCCCCTCGCGGACCTGTCTTTCGGCGGCGACATCAGACCCTCCTTCGAGCGCGGCGAGCGGGGGGGCGAGTTCAGGCCGCGGTAGTAGCTGGCGTGCTTCTCGCGATCGATCGTGTCGAGAGAGTTGCAGCCCGAAAGGCCTTCGCGTGGCGATGATGGCACGGTGCGCTCCGTGCGCTGCGGCGAAGCGTACCGGCGTAGCTCGTCCCTGACGCGCTCACGCTCCGCCTTGGCGAGGATGTCGTTGATGAGGTCGCGGTCCTGTCTATTGAGCAGCTCGCGATCGTGCTGTGTGACCACCACCGCTTCCTTGACCTCGGTTATCATCTTGCCTCGCGAGGCCGTCGCGAGACGGTTCACGAGCTGTGTCATGCCGTCCGCACCGGTGGGTGTTCGCGACTTCTCGCTGCTGTGCACGCTCGCACCCTCGTCTTTGTTACTTGGATCGGCACCCGTGAGGGGGTCGATCTCTTTCTTCAAGGAAAAGCTCGCGAACGGATTCTTCTTCCCTTTCTTTTGACTCGTCCCTTGACGCTCGAGTTTCCTTGCTTGATCCGCAAGCAGTCGTTCCTTCTCCTCACGAATGGCGGCCTCCTCCGCCTCGCGCTTTGCTCGTTCTGCTTCCTCCAATGCCTTCTCCGCGGCCTCCTTAGCCTTGATCTCTTTGAGCTTCAGCTTGTAAATCTCCTTGGACGACAATCCAGCATACGGATCGTCTGAAGGCGGGGACGTGGGCGGAGGCGGAGGTGACGGCGGCATGAATGTGCAACAGCTCCGCCGTCAACAGGCGGACGGCGATGCCGCGGCGCCGCGGCCAGCGCTTGACGTGCCGAGATCGGGATGCAAGACAGGATTTGGCGCACATAAGTTTGGGGCTTCCAAAACGGGCCGAAGACTTTTCTGTTGTGCCGTTCGTAGCGCGCGCGTGCCGTTCGCCGCGTGACGCCCGCCTCGCGTTCGCATTTTTGACGTTTTCTGCTGACTTTATTTGGTGATTGACACGTGTTTGGGAGAGATGAATCGACTACTCGTTCTCGCTGTCCTCGGCCTCACGCAGAGCCTGGTGGCTGGCGATGAAGAGGAGGTCCGCCATGAATGTGCACGCCATTGCTGGTGGGCCTTCATGCTGACTTGCTTCCGTGCTCCGCCTCCGTGCTGTGCAGGGCCGCAGCGTGCTGCTCCTGTACAAGAAGATGACGCCGATGTCAGGCTTCTCCGTCGGTCAGCCGTTCAACGTGACGCTCTCCATCTTCAACCGCGGCCAGGGTGACGCGTACAGCCTCGTCATCAATGACGACAATTGGAAAAGCGACAAGTTCCGAGTGGTCGCAGGCGCCAACAATTTCACGCTCGACTACCTCAACCACGGCGAGTCCCATGTGCACGAGTGAGCCGCCGCCGACCCGCATCACCACACGCGCAGGCGCCGATGGCCTCCGTTGCGTGCCATGGCGCGATTGTTGTGCCAGGCCTCTGTCGCTGCCGCTGCCGCTGTGTCAGGCCTCTGCCCCTGCTGCTGTCTCAGGCCTCCGCCGCTGCTGATGAGAGAGGTGCCACCTCGCCGCCACGCCGCCGCGCGGCTGCCGCCCACGCCGCCACACGGCCACGCTAGCCGCCGCGACTGCCGCGCGGGTGCCGCGCGGGTGCCGCCACACGGCCACGCGTCATACCTCCACCCCATCCACGCCACCTCGCCGCGCCTCCGGCACACTCACGACTGCTATCTGCGCCACGCCGCAGGTTCACCGTAGTGCCGATCAAGAAGGCGTGGCACCGTGTCCGCCCCGCTCGGATGGCCTTCATCGACGGCGTCGAGGGCGAGAACACAGTCATGCACATGTCCAACAACCTGCCCGACATCCGCATCGCCGCCGAGAAGGACCTTCTCGAAGAGTCGCTGCTCTCCTTCGGGCGCGTGATCACCCTCAATACCGTGCAGACCAAAAAAGGATGGATGTACGCGAGCTCGGGCGTTGTACTCTTCCTGCTCGTACAGCTCTTCCGCATCGCCAAGCAGGTGCTCAAGCAGAGGCGCCACCTGCGCGCGCTCGACGATCTCACCAAGAAAGGCAGCTGATGGCCCTCATGCTGCAACAGCGTGGTGAACTCGTCGCTAGAGTGAGGTGCATGCTGGTATACGCTGGTACTTCTTGCCTGACATGTGTGGATGTGGGTCGAACTACGGAGGTCTGATCTGAGATCTCGCCGGCTGTGCCAACGAGCGTAAACGAGCGTATATTTATGTTAGATGATTATTGATGATGATTTCGTTGGCGAGGAGGCTCACATTTGTTGCTGTTACATGTACTATTTAAAAACGCCGCCATGAGCCGAGTGAGCCGTCTCCTTGAGTTTCACACTTTCCACTGTTTCACACCAGAGGACCTGCTTGCAGCAGCAGTTCAGGGCTTCAGTCGATCCTTCAGCCTCCTTGTTTCAGGTCCACAGGATGCCGGCAGCCAAGCAGCTGAACGCCTTTCTGCGCCGGTGGGACACGGGCACGCGCGCCTCGCGCACCAAGCAGCTCGAGGAGTTTGTCGCGCGCTGTGCCGACATGACCGGCCCTCAGCTCGAGGACGAGCTGGAGAATGGCGCGAGCCTGGTGCTCACTCGCATCTCGGCGTGGCTGCGACTCTCCTACGCGCTGGGCCACTCCGTGGCGCTGCAGCTGCAGGCGATCGCCGTCTTCGTTGCCGCCTCGAGTGGTCAGCGCTACCTCGCCGAGTTTGTCGAAGTTGGCGGCGTCGCGACGGTGGTCGAGATACTCTCGTTGCCGCAGCTGCCCGAGCACGACAAGCACGAGGCGATGCGGTTGCTCATGGCGGTCGCGAACGCGGGCCGGCACTACAAGGAGATTGTGTGCGACGGGGATGGCATCGAAGCGATCGAGGCCTTCATGCGCGCGAGCAAGTCGGAGGCACTGCTCGAGGACGCGCGCGACCTGCTCGTCACGATCGGACGGGGCAACCCCCGCTTCTCGACCGAGGTGCACCGCGCGCTGCTGCGGCTGCTGCGCATCGAGTCGGCGCACGCGCAGCGGCTCGCGTGCGCTGGCCTGCGCACACTCCTCAAGGTGCTGCCCACCTCCCAGCTCTACCGCAAGGACGAGGAAGGCCACCCGCAGCCGGTGCTGCACGAGGGCTATTGCGAGGCGGCGGTGGGGCTGCTCAACTCGTTCAACCTGCAGCTGCTGTATGAGGCGGGGCAGCTCTTCTCGGTGCTCCTCGCGACCGAGCAGCTCGAGGAGTCGCTGCTACGCCACCTGATCCACGTGCTCATCGACGCGACCGACCCGAAGAGAGCTCCGCCCCTCCATATGCAAGCGTCTGCGGCGCGCGCTCTTGGGCAACTCGTCGCCTCACTCCCCACTGAGCGTCGCGAGCGCGCGTGTGTCGAGCTCGAGCTCGTGCCCTGGCTCTGCACCCTCCTTAGTCGCGAGACCTTCTCGCCCGAGTGCCAGAAGGCCGCAGTGCAGGCGTTGCAACTCCTCGGGCTCACCGGGTCGGCGGATGCGGAAATGAAGAGGCTGCTCGGCCCGCAGGCGTTCTCGATCGTGATGAACGCGCATGACGCCGTGCAGGCGGCGCTCAGCCTCAACGCCGACATGCTACGCACGCTCCAGCCCCAGATGGATGCTTTCATCGCCGTGCATCGGCGCCACCTCAAGCCGGAACCCCTCCACCTGCCCGAGGCGATGAGTACGCTGCTCGAGAGCGCGCCAGCCGAGGACGCCCATGGAGAGGTGAGCGCCGACGAGGCCGCCGTCACGGGCGGCGACACCGGCGCGCAACCCAAGCTCGCGTGAGGCGCGCGGCGCGCGCACACAGCTGAGGTCGTAACTGAGGCGCTGTGCGCGCGAGCGCGAGAGATGCGAATCCGGGAAGTAGACAACTATAGTAGACAACTCCCTCTCTTCATAACGCGCCGTGACGGGCACACCCTCGTCATTCACCAATTGCGATGGCGACCCTTACTCGCGCGGTCCTCTTGCTCGCTGCGAGCAGCAGCGCGATCCCGATGCCATTGACCGAGTCCGCCGAGCCGATCGAGCGTAACTTCGGCAGCGCCAATGTCACCGCGCTGGGGCACCGCGGCGTCGTCATTTCCTGCCCGAGGTGAACGCTCAACCGGCTGCCACAGGTCAAGGCATTCCTGCGGCGGCCGGGCGGCGTGGACCAGTACCCCGACGTCACAGTGAATTGGAAGCTGCATGAGCGGCCTGTGCTGCACGTCTACGATGCCCAAGGTCTCGAGGTCAAGACGGTCGATCTCTCGCAATTTGACCACGAAAAGTTGCACGTGCTCTTCTCGGCGCACTTTCGGCGCGAGGACGTCGACCCGCCGGGCATACTCGTGCGCACGTGGCGTCGGCTCTTTGGCTGGGCATACGGCATCTCCACCCTTGAGTCCACGCTACTCTTTGTGTTTTCGGGCTGCGTGCTCGCCCTCGGCTGCTATACAATATGCTTCCGCTACACGCAGTGCTGCGATGCGATCAGCGACCTGTGATTCTGCTCTTGGCGGTCGTGGCGTCCGCACACGCGCCGACGCCGCCCCCTCTCGCACGAATGACGCGTGCGGCCGAAAATTCCGTGCACCCCGCGGAGGCAGCCGCTCGCTGAGATGACGAGCCGAGACGGGGATGGCGGGACCTAGTTATATTCTTGGAGAAGTACTAGTCGAAACGTAATATTATGATCTCGCGACCGGGCGAATGATCGGCACACGCACTATAGGTGCAGTAGATCTCTCATTCTCAGTTTGCATGTATTTTTAATAGTGACTCGAGACACAGCACTCGAGCGCACCTGTGAGGCTGTGTTGACGACACAGATATGTTATTATATAAGAGTTTATGACAGTAGAAGTTATCACTGACGTTGTTTGGTGCCAGGCGGCACGGCACGCATGACGTGCGGGCGCACTCACGTGAAGGCCTGAAGGCGCTCCACCTCTCTCGGTGCGAGAGAAAATTACCCTTCACAGCCAATGTTTGCAATTCACGAACACCGAGCGCCCGGCCCTTCTCGCGAAAGCGCGCAAGGAGCGCCTGCAGCACGCTCACCCGCTCTACTACGCGGCGGCGCCGCGCTCCGTCGCTCGCCGTGCTCAACGTGTGCGTCGGTGCGATCCCTGCACGCGCGCACCGCACCGCCCTCGCACACGGAATCCTTCGAGTCCGCTCAGGTGCTTTCCTCCATGGTGCCCTGCTGGCATTCCGGGAGCACACATGCGTCTCCCTTTGTCTCATGGCTGTGATTTTTCCGCGTGCCTTTCCGCAGTCGCGCGCCGCCGCCGACCAGTACGCCTCTCTCCTCTCCACCCCCGCGCGCTTCACTGCCACGCGACTGCCCAATCCTGAGGCCCCGAGCTGGGCTGCCTCTCACGAGCGGAGCGCATGCGACTCTCCGTTCGCGCTGAGCTTCGGACCCCACACGCCGCACGCGATCCCCCTCATACTTCCGGCATGCTGTGGGCTGTTGCATGCCTGCGTCGAGACCCTTCAAGCGACCTTCGAGCTTGCAGCCGCTCTTGGTCCCACATATCTCCATGCTGCCGAATACACACGTCTCTTGTTCGCAGGATGATCGCAATGCTCATCAAGTGTGTAGCGGAGAAGACAAACGCCCACAGCGACACCATCCAGTCGGTGGCGTTTTCCCCGGACGGGACCAAGATTGTCTCGGGATCGCACGACGGGACGATCAAAGTCTGGGATTCGGGTGCGCCGCGAGCCCTCAAAATCACCTCTCCTTGGCCAAGACTGACGCCTGCTAGCTTGTCTGGCAGGCGGGCTGGAGCTACTGAGCGAGAAGACGAACGCCCACAGCGACTGGATCAGGTCGGTGGCGTTTTCCCCGGACGGGACCAAGATTGTGTCCGGATCGGACGACAAGACGATCAAAGTCTGGGATACAGGTGCGCCGCGAGCCCTCAAAATCGCCCCTCCTTGGCCAAGACTGACGCCTGCTGGCTTGCCTGGCAGACAAACTGGAGCTACTGAGCGAGAAGACGAACGCCCACAGCGACCACATCAGGTCGGTGGCGTTTTCCCCGGACGGGACCAAGATCGTGTCGGGATCGACTGACAAGACGATCAAAGTCTGGGATTCAGGTGCGCTGGAGCCCTCAAATTGCCCCTCCTTGGCCAACACTGACGCCTGTTGGCTTGTCTGGCAGACAAACTGGAGATGCTGAGCGAGAAGACGAACGCCCACAGCGGCTTGATCTGGTCAGTCGCGTTTTCCCCGGACGGGACCAAGATCGTGTCCGGATCGGACGACGGGACGATCAAAGTCTGGGATTCGGGTGCGCTGCAGCCCTCAAATCGCCCCTCCTTGGCCAAAACTGACGCTTGCTGGATTGTCTGGCAGACAAGCT
>Ga0209550_10004511_pt1 | contig 13193 bp, 14 predicted proteins | sample LauGreSuBDMM15SN_2_FD_187567 | JGI IMG/M metagenome (GOLD analysis project Ga0209550, IMG submission 187567) | Freshwater lake microbial communities from Lake Michigan, USA - Su13.BD.MM15.SN (SPAdes) (version 5) | ecosystem: Environmental > Aquatic > Freshwater > Lake | place: Lake Michigan... | reverse complement strand
ACAAAAGAGCACGGCATTGTTTCTGGTATGCGAGTGCAAGAGGATGCCATCGGAGGATTGCTTCAAATGAACTTCCTTTCAAAAAATGCCCCAATTCAAGCCGGTCAGGAAATTTATACTGCAGGGGTGGCCCGCGGGTCCTTCCCGCCTGGGGTATTGATTGGCAAAGTGAAAGAATTTATTCCGCGCACGCTCGACGGACAGGCGGTCATCGAACCTTGTGTGAATCTCATGATCACCGAGCATGTTTTTGTTCTAGTGGGGAAAAAATGAAACCACTCATCGATTTGCTGGCCTTGTTCATCGGTGTGCTTTTGGCTTTTATTGTTCAAAATTTCTTACCGCCGATGACTGACCTCCACGGGGCGCATGTTTTGTTGGTGCCGATGGTTTTTTGTTATGCGGCAATGGTGCTACCCTTTCCCGCCATGCTTGCAGCGGCATTTTTCACGGGCTTCTTAAGCGACTTGTTTTACCTTCACGTTGTGGCAGGAAAAGTTGAAATTCCCATGGGATATTCTATTATCTTCTTTGTGATCTTAGGCTGCTTTGCAAATGGATTTCGTCTAGCGATGAAAAGTCGTAATTCATGGCCTTTCATCCTGCTCAGCACGGTTGGAACATCGTCGTTTTTACTCGTTCAGTTTCTTTTGATCACATTTATTCGGGGAGGCATTATTGTGACGCCGGCAGTAGGTTGGCGCATTTTGGCACCAGGTTTGATTGCAGGTTTGATTGCGCCTTTATTTTATTGGACTGTGTCGCACATGGATCGCTTACTTCCTGATGGCTCCCGCAAATTGAGATCCGTCAAACGATGAAGCATTCACGCTCCGGACCTCGCATTTTCTTTCTAGCACTTCTCATTATCGGGGGAATGACGAGCGTCACGGTTCGTCTCTGGAGTGTTCAAATCACACGTGGCGCAGAGTATTCAGCCCGAATCAATTCGGCTTCCAAAGTGACCGTTCGACTCCCTGCTATAAGAGGTGAGATTCTGGATAGAAATGGCATCAAACTTGTTGAAAACCGAGCCAGCTTTGAGGTGGATTTTTATTTGCCCGACATGGTTCGCGCCTACCGTGAGTCGCGCGGCTCGATTCCTATCACGGCCTATCGTGGGCGGGTTCACAACATGCCCCGTGATCTCAAGGAGGCCGATGTGGTGAAAATCGTCTCGGAGACGGTTATCCCGCGCATGGAAGAATTAGGTGTAGCCAAGGATTTTAATGCCAACGCACTTCAGATGCACTACCGCACGAATCGCGAAGTCCCATATAACTATCGTCAAGATCTCAGCTTCGAGGAAATGGCGCTCTTTTCGGAGAGGAATCTGGGACTTCCAGGCGTCAATGTGAGCATTAAGCCAGTTCGATGGTATGTTTACGGATCAATGGCTGCCCACATCCTAGGCTATGTGGGGGCGCCCTCGGATATCGACAAGTTGCCCGATCTGAAAAATTTCAACTTCTACGAACCCGATGTGGAGGGTAAGGCGCAGTTGGAACTTTCTTTAAACGAGACACTCAAGGGAAAACCTGGTGCCCGCATCCTCCAGCGCAATGTGAAGGGCGTTATCGACGGGGAAATTGAACGCAGGGAACCGGTACAGGGGAACAATGTTTTTCTCACTCTTGATGCTAAAATTCAATCCATCACCGAAAATGCGCTCAGGTATGTGGGACGCGGTGCGGCCGTCGTTCTCAATCCTAAAAATGGCGACATCCTTGCTATGGCGTCAGTCCCATCCTACGACCCCAATATTTTCATTCCAACGATTGCTTCGAGCGAATGGAGCGTCATCAACAAGGATGAGACTAATCCGCTGGTGAACCGCGCGATCAGTGCTTATGCTCCTGGTTCGACCTATAAAATTCCAATTTCATTGGCGGGATGCCGAGCGGGGATCGTGGACAAATGCTTCAGTTGCTATGGGGGCGTTCAATACGGCAACAAGTATATGAAGTGCTGGATAGCTGAGAAGCATCGCACGCACGGCAAACTCTCGCTGCCCGATGCCATCAAAGTTTCCTGCAATGCCTATTTCTATCAGTTTGGAAATGCCGCCGGAATCGACCAGATCAACTTGGTCGGAAAAATGCTTGGCTTAGGACAAAAAACCGGCATTCCTCTTTCGGGTGAATCACCAGGTGTTCTTCCCGGGCCGGAGTGGCTATCGAAGGTGAATCCCCGCGCAAGGTGGTCCAACGGATTCACGGCGAATACAGCCATTGGGCAAGGCGATGTGCTGGCCTCGCCGCTTCAAATGGCTATTGTCACTGCCGCCATCGCCAATGGGGGCATCGTTTACTATCCACGCCTCATTGATCGCATTGTCGCACAAGATGGTTCGGTTGTTTCCAAGGAACCGCCGCGTCTTCGGGCGAACCTCATTACGGATGGTGGCTTCACAGAGGCTCAGATCGCGGAGGTTCGCAAGGGAATGTGGAATGTCGTTAATGAAGACGGCGGCACCGCTGGACGGGCCCGCAATGAAAATATGGTCACCGCAGGCAAGACGGGAACGGCTCAGTTCTGGCGTTCAGGCAAAAAAGACAACCACACATGGTTCATTTCCTTCGCCCCGTATGATGACCCCGATTATGTGGTCGTGACGTTTGTACAGGGAGCCAAGTCCGGTGGAGGGGTTTCCGCTCCCATTGCCGCAAAAATTCTCAAAGACATCTCTGCTTACAAAAATGGAGAGGATGTCACTCTGGCCGCGCTCGAGTCGGCCAAAGGCAATTTTCTTTTCACGGAAAGCATGGATTTTGGTCGTGAGGCCCCCGCCTTGAATAAACTCTCCGAGGACGCCGAAGTCGCCGAGAATCCTTCTGCCGAAGCGCAGGAAAGCCGTCCACCAGCCACGCCCAGCGTTCGCGAGGACGCCGATGCACGTGGCCGCGTGAATAACACAACTCAACCCAAACCCAACCAACCCAACCAACCCTCAACCAAAACTCAACCAACCCCGACCCCCGCTCCCCGCAACAACCCCATCCAAAACATTTTCAATCTCATCAGTGGCAAAAAGGCCGCGGTTGACGGTGAAAACCAGAAACCAAAACCGGAAAAACCAAAGAACAGGTGAGCCCATCCAATCGTGCGAATTCATTTGCACAAACCCTTATAAACTTAATGTTAGAAACAGTGAAAAAAATCCTAGGTCTCGGAAAAAAATCAACCGGCATCAAGCTGATCGTGAGTAGCGAGAAACTTGAGAAACGGGTCGCTCTCCTCGAGAACAATCGTCTTGAGGAATACACCATCGAACGCGAGACCGATCGCAATATTGTTGGCAGTATTTACAAAGGAAAAGTCCGCAATATCGAACCCGGCATCAAGGCGATGTTCGTTGATATCGGATTCGAGAAAAATGCGTTTTTGCAGTTCTGGGATGCTATCCCAGCTGCGCTCGATAGTGGCATCGAAACCATCAATCGGGCTGGCGAAAACTCGAAGAAAAAAGCCCCGCGCATCACTCATAAAGATGTGCCGAATATCTACCCGATCGGATCGGATATCCTCGTGCAGGTCAAAAAAGGACCTATCAGCAACAAGGGACCCCGCATCACCACCGATATCAGCCTCGCGGGTCGCTATCTCGTTTTGATGCCCTTCAATGATCAGTTCGGCATCTCTCGTAAAATCGAGGATCCGAAGGAACGTGATCGTCTCCGCAAGATCCTTCGCAGTCTCGATGTGCCAGAGGGCATGGGCGTCATTATGCGGACGGTCGGGGCGGGGCAGCGCGCCCGCTACTTTGTTCGCGATCTCAGCATCCTTGTGGATCAATGGACGCAAGTTCAGAACGGCCTACAGGAAAAATCTTCTCCAGCTTGTCTGTTTGAGGAACCTGACCTCATCGAGCGAACTGTTCGTGATTTCCTCACGGATGAAGTCGATGCCATCATTGTGGACGACGCTAAGGCCGTCGAGCGAATGCAGCACATTGTCGGTCAGATCTCGAAGCGAGCAAAAAAATCCATCCAGCATTACACCGGTGCTCAGCCGATTTTTGAGTGTTTCGGAGTGAAAGCCCAAATTGAGGCTGCGTTTCACCGTCAGGTTTGGCTGCCTTGCGGTGGTTACATTGTGATCGATGAGACCGAGGCCATGATTGCCGTGGACGTGAATACTGGGCGCAACAAGGGGTCCAAGGATATGGAAAAGACCATCCTTCAGACGAATATCGAAGCTGCGGAGGAGATTGCTCGCCAAGTGCGCCTGCGTAATATCGGCGGACTCATCGTAGCTGACTTCATCGACATGAAGCACCGCAAGGATCAGCAGGCGGTTTATCTGCACATTAAAGACCGTCTCAAGCGCGACAAGGCGCGCACCCATGTGCTGCCGATATCTCAACTTGGTCTCTTGGAAATGACGCGCCAACGTGCCAATGAGAGCCTTGCCAGCTCGATCTTCATTCCGTGTCCGCATTGCAGCGGAAAAGGAATGATCAAGAGTCCGATGACCATGAGTGTGGAGCTCCAGCGCGCCCTTCATGCTGTGATGCGGAAGCACCAAGAAGCCGTTCATGAAATCCGCGTGACTGTTCATCCCGATCTTCTCAATCGCTTGCGTACGGACGACGAGGAACATCTCGTTGAGATCGAGCGCCGCTATGCCGGTCGTTTGGCCTTCCGCGCGGATCCGTCTTATCATCAGGAAAAGTTTGTTATATCGAACGCCATTACTGGCGAAGAGCTCAAAGCCTGAGCTCTGACCGATAGCTGATCAAAATAAGGAAGACCGCTTTTCTCGTTGTTCTCCGCAAAGTGAGCAATGGGTAGGCGGTCTTCTGCTTTTGCTGAAGCGTCATTCGACGAAGCTCAATAAGCCCCAATCTTCTTGGCGATGGAAACTCAACGGCAAATGGTGCGATGAAGAGCTGGAGAGAACCGGAGTGGGATCTCGTTGGTAGTAATCGTAGCGACTGAAGGAGAAGAGCCATTGGGAACCGGGTTTTGGATTTCCAGCTTCAGCCACCATCGCGAAAGGGATTACTGCCATCACAAGCCAGCGTTTGTCTAGGTTCTGAATTTTTGTGCGGCTTTCAATGACCTGATTTTGGACGAGCCATTCCTCAGGAATATCTCCCTTGGGTCGCTTGCGGAAGGCGGTCGCTGATGGCACCCTTAGCTGGAACTTTTGATTATCCGGCCCGACATGGAATTCATAGTAGGCGTCCTGCTCGATCGGGCGAAGGAACAGCTCAAAGACATCGCCGCGTTTAAAAGCTGGAGCATTGAATTCCCGAGATGGATTGAAAATGTCGGCATCGTCGAGTTCAGCCAATACCAACAAGGCGTTATGAGTCCACGCCGTGCGGACGCAGGATGGCAGAAATCCGGCTTGGGGATGGGGAAGCCAATGCTGGTGTAGATAAACAGGCGGCGACTTTTCAAAGGCTTTCGCTGCGGCATCCCACTCATCGAGATTAAAAGAAGTCACTCGGGGACAATTTGTTTTTTTACGATGGATATCCATGTGGGGTGACACAATCAAAGGTGTCTGATCCCGTCAAGCGTACCGCCCTCCCTACCCAGACGCCGCATGGGAGACTTCTGTTCATGAGCGGAAAACTATGCATTGAAATTATGCCCCTACGAAAAGGAAATTCGATTTATTTTGAGCCAGATATCCGTCCCATTTTCAATAATGACGGCATGGCTTTGAGTATCGATCGCGCAGAAATCTGCTACCCTGTGGAGCCTCGAACGTCTCGGTTCGCGGTGGCAAATTGAACTTAAATTTGCATTCTTGAAGGTTTATGGAGAAAGTAATAGGTGATGGACGTCACGCCGCCCAAAAGAATATCGCTGACTGATGCTTCTGTTTTGTCGCGACTCACCGAACCGAAGCTAAATATCATCGTGCAGCAAATTTTAAAAGGCGTGGATGAGTTGAGTGAGTTTTATAACCAAGCGAACTCCAATGAAAAATTTGCATTTATTCGTAATATCAGGGAATGTTACATTGATGAGTGTAAGATCGCGCGACGGGTTCTTGCCACGGATGAATTTATTCAAATTATGGTGAATTCGATTGGCTGGGATTTTGCTTTTCCAGATAGTCCGGTCGAAAAAGACTGAATCGTCACCGGTTTTTTAAAGTGCCCCGAGTGGACAGGTGGAATAAAGATCGCCGTAATCCTTATTTTTTGTCGATCGGCACTTTTGTTTTAGACGAAATGAGAGGCTTCTCAAGCAAGTGCCAACTCAGGATGCCGGCAAGAAATGTGAGAACAAAGGTGGTCGTGATGAGAAAGATGTTTTCTGGATTGCTGGGGAAATGAAATTTTTTAAAGGCCGTTTCTACAAAGGTGTGAAGCAGGGGGTGAAACACATAAAGCGCGTAGCTGATCACGCCCGTGTATACCAAGCCTGGAAATTGAAGCGCACGGCCCCAGAATCCAGTGAAGCCGATAGCCGCGCGCAAAATGAGCCATCCAAAAAAGAGCGCTTCCAGAGTTTCCGCAGAGTGAATCCACGCCGTATCGAACCCCCAGAGGCGTATCACCATAGATCCAATCAAGCAAACCCATGCGGCCAGTGTGACGCTGATCCTGCAGGCCAAACGGGTGACGGTCTCTTTTTTCTCACGATACAAAAGGCCGATTAAAGCTCCCGCAGCGATCGAGTCCATGGAAGAAAGGGGAGAATACCACACCATCATGGGGGCAACGCCCATTGTGGTTGCTATCCAGCGGTGAAGCCAAGCGCCGAAAAAGCAAAAAACGAATATCGGAACGAATAGGCGCCTAGGTATCCAAAGGATCAAAAGAGACAGGACAAAAACCATTTGTTCGCTGGTTGCTAGAAACCAATAATGAGATAGAGCGCCTGGCCATTGTTCGGTGAAGCCCATGTAGAAATTCACGGAGAAAGTGCAAATCCAAACCCAGACTTGCCGCGCAGGCTCGATCCCGAGCAGGCAGAGAATCCCGAAAGCCAGAAAGTAAACGGGAAAAATACGGATCGCTCTTTTTTTGTAGAAACCCGTGAGAATCTTTGAAGGAGCATTTCCGCGATCCACCTGTTGAAGATGATTGCCGATAAGCAAGAATCCGGTCATTACAAAAAAAAGCCTCACACCCAATGGGCCTAGAGCAATCCAAGATCCGGCGCCTGGAACAAGATGGTAAAAAAGAACCATGATGCAGGCGATACCGCGTAGAGCATCCAGTTGGTAAAAATAGTTTTTTGCCTTGCTCATGCGTTTGAGAAAAATCCCACTCTTCGCTTTTGTCGAGTGTTATCAGTGGATCTCGCTCCCAATCTTGTTTGTGCGGTGCTAGGTCTGAGGTGGCTCGAAGGGGAGAGTGACTGTAAATAGGGATCCTTTGCCGACGACGCTTTCCACGTGAATCTCACCGCCAAGCGAACGGCAGAAGTTCCGGCTGATGGCGAGGCCGAGACCAGTGCCGCCATATTTTCGCGTGGGCGATTCATCCGCTTGTGTGAAGGCTTCAAAAAGCCGCCCTATCTGCTCGGGTGCAATTCCGATGCCGCTGTCGGAGATGGTGAACTTGAGATGGTTCGTTCCGTTAACGTATTCGCTCGCGACGCAGAGACGGATTAAACCTCGCTCGGTAAACTTGCTGGCATTGCTGAGTAGGTTGAAAAGGGTTTGGCGGATTTTTTTGAAATCGCTGTGGAACTCTCTGAGATCCGGCTGGATTTCGATTTCCAAGCGGTTTTGGTTTTTTAAAACGAGGAACTGCACGTCGTCAGAAACATCACGAATCATTGTTTGGAGATCAAATTTTTCTAGGTGGGTCGCTATTTTTCCCGATTCAATATCTGATAGTTCCAGAATATCGTTGATCGAGTGTAGCAGGTTCTTTCCTGCGCTATGGATTTTCTGCAGATCGGAGATGGAGGCGCATTGATTTCGCTCGGTGGCTGCTTCCATGAGCATCTCGCTATACCCAATGATGGCGTTCAGGGGAGTGCGCAACTCATGGTTCATATTTGCAAGAAAGGCGCTTTTTGTTTGTTGAAAGCTCTCGGCGGCGAAGTTCTCCTTTTTCAAGTTTTGAGAGAGTGCGGCAAGCTCCACTTCTTTGGCCGAGCTAATTTCACGAGCCAGATTCGAAGAACGCTTTGCGAAAAATACCGCGAGCAAAACACCGAATAAAAGTCCGCTGATACCCGCAATGAGTGCTTGTGCCATCATCGAGAGAAGACGCGAAGAGATATTTTTTTCGACAACCGGCAGGTCAGATTAGCAAGACGTCTTGCCTGTCGGCCTTTCCTATCCGCAAAATCTAATATGGGGAGAAGTCTGCGCGGAAATTCGAAGCGATGGTTCACTAGCTTGATGTGCTCTTGGAGACCGTGACGAAGTTAATCCCCGCCTCGCGTATATAGGTCATATCATCTGAAATCTTTCTGAGAAGAAGGATGCCAAGGCCTTCTGTGGGGCGATCCTCGACGGGAAGATTGGTATCTGGTTCTTGAACATCGAGTGGATTAAAAAAAACACCATCATCGCGGTATTGAATCAAGAGTTGATCTTTTTCGACAATAATTTCGACGTGGATGAGGTGTTCCTGATTGTCGGTGAAGCCAAGGTTGATCGCATTTGTGGCGAGTTCCTCTATCGCGAGAATGGTCACATAGGAAGCATCTGGAGTCAGATTAAATGGAGTAAGCCAGCTCAACGCCACATCCAGACCCTTGGACATATCGGGCAGGTTGTTTTTGAATTCCAGTTTCAGGTTGTTGGTCATGGTAGGAATTAATTTTGAATGAGGAAAAAACTGTTACCCGATGAGACGTTTTTTAAAAGGATCGTGGGGTGAGACACTTGACATTGAATAAGTATATTATTCTTCTCTAGTTTGAAATATTTAAACTCGTCGAGTCTTATGATTGGTCGGTGGGGCGAGTTTTAATCATCTTCGTCACAATTTACCGAGTTGGATTTGCATTTTTTCGAGGAGACGTTCTAGGTCCACAGGCTTAGTATCGTAGTCGTCGCAGCCTGATTCTAACGCTTTATCCAAGTCACTAGAAAGGGAATGCGCGCTGAGTCCGATCACCGGAATGTGCGCCGTGGAGGAATCGCTTTTTAACGTTCGGGTTGCTGTCCATCCGTCCATCACGGGAAGACTCATGTCCATCAGAATGAGATCTGGGATTTCGCTGCGGGCCATTTCTACACCTTGGACCCCGTCGAGGGCCATGATCACTTCAAAGCCCCGGCGACGGAGGCGCCGCGAAAGCATATCGCGGTTCATCTCATTGTCTTCGACTAGGAGAATCTTAGGCATGACTACGTGGTTTTAGGAGTCCGTTCATTTAAAGACAAGCCGTAAACTGGAGCGGTCGAGAGGTTGACGATCGCTGGATTGATCGTTGAACGTGAGCGAGTGAGGGAGGGAGCTTGCTAAGGTAGAAAAGATGTGGTTTTTGTGAGTGATGTCCTATTTCTTGTTCGCCTTTTCGGCTCCTGGTTTTCCCGAGCTGATTTTTATTTTCTTACTCTGTCTCTTGCTTTTCGGTGCAAAGAAATTGCCGGAACTCGCGAAGGGGCTTGGTAAAAGCTTGGGGGAATTTCAAAAAGCCAAGGCGGAATTCGAGCGCGAAATCGCCAAAGCAGCCCTGCCAGTAGAAGTTAAGGGCCAACCGGATAAAGTCGCCCACTCCGTCTATTCGGTTGCGGCGTCTTCATCTTCTGAGTCAGAGGCGCGAGAGACTTCCGAGACTCAGTCCGAGGTCTCGCCCGTGAAGTCTTGATGTCAGCGCACGGCTTTAGTTCGCCTGTATGAAGCTGCCGTTGGGAAGTTGGCGGAAGAGCGGTCTTCCACCCGGATAAGCAGAGATGTAAGTGCCATCAGGTTGCTGGACATAGCTAGGATTGACCGGAGCAAAGCCTCCATTAGATGTGCGAATGTAGAATTGCTGGTTGACGGGCTGCTGCTGATAACCGGACTGCTGCTGATAACCGGACTGCTGGCGCTGATCGCCCCCTCCGCCCGCCTTCGGAATAAAGGCATTGATGGCTTGTGATCCTACGCTTCCCGCCCCAGCAGAGATCGCGCCAGCAGCGACAGGATTCACTCCGCGCATCATGGCGCCAGTGCCTGCACCGATGCCTGCCGCGGTAACGGCTTGCAGTGTGGCTGCGCCCATCGGGGTCATGACAGAGCGCGAGCGCCCATCGGGTCCCATTTCCGTGGTGCATCCCGAGAGGAGTACGAATGTGGATAAAATAGATAGAACGGGAGTGGTTTTCATACGCGTCTTGACTATCAAATTATATCGGCACAAATCAACCGATTTTGTTTTAAGCTGATTACTTAATCTTTAATCGGTGACTGAGTCGACCCGGCGACTGGTCCAAGGGCCTTGAATGGCAACAGTGATCCCCGTTTTTTGAATGTTCGCAAATAGCGTTTTGTAATCAGGCGAGAAGCAGACGCCCGCGAGTTCGGAGGAATTATAGGAATTGCTGGCGATGTGGTAGCATTGGCCTTGCGGCGTGATTCCGACGATTCGGCAGGAGCGTTTGTCGTAGGTGTCCTCGGCGATGATCACATCTCCATAATTGGAAATCGTGAGATTATCGGCATAGGAGAGGATACTCGCATCCTTGCTTTCCACGAATAGCTCCAACGTGCCCCCGTCAGTGCCGGCCATCCTCGAAGGGCGGTAACGGAAGATTTGCCCTTCTTTGATGTGCCCGCCATTGGTGCAGGCAAAATAAATTTCGTCGTTGGCATACCACATCCCTTCGGCTCGAGCGAAAACCGCTGCGCCTTTGGATTGAGCTTGGTGGCGCAGATCGTCTTTCGGGGACTCCACCTCATCGAGGTCGACCCAAGTGACATCATAGGAGCGACCCTCCTCAAACGTGCTGCTTTCCCAGTTCCGTGTGTCACATTTCGAGATGCCTTTGATCGCCAGAGCCTGCAAGAGCCCGCCGTCCATAAGCCTCCCAGGCGTGCGTGGAATAAACCGATAGATGGCCCCGTCTGGCAGATCCTCCGTTTGGTAAACATAGGAATTCACGGGATCCACCGCGACGGCTTCATGGCGGAATCGCCCCATCGCTTTGAGTGGAATTGCCTTTTGCAGCTCCACCCTCTCGGTCGCTTGAACCTCAAAGTTGTAGCCATGATCTTGTGTCCACTGCCCACCGGCTAAAATGTTATCGGTTTCTTCGCATGTGATCCAACTGCCCCAGGGGGTTGATCCCCCAGCGCAATTTCGCTCTGTCCCGCTCAAGCTCAAATACTCCGCTTCAATCTTTCCGGTGGCGGGATTGTAGATGTGCGTTGTGGTTCCTCCGAGCATGGGATTTTTGACTCCGGCATCATAGAGTTGGTCTTGGATCTTGGGAGTCAGCAGACGATGATTGCTGCCGAATGCGCCCTCGTTGTCTTTAGTTGAAATATCGATCTCATGATTCATCACCAAAATCACCCGGCCATCTTTTCCTGGAAAAGCCGCCATTCCGTCGGGTCTACTTGGCAATCGCAGCCCATCCGTCATGATCCGCCCCTTTTCCGCGATGACCCGGTAGGAAAAGCCCTCGGGTAGATCTAGGATCCGCGCAGGGTCAGGCTGTAGCGCACCATACCCGACGATCGTGGGAGTTAGTGTCGTCCTCTCCGCCGCAAATAGAGAGTAAGAGCGCAACCCCGCAAACCCCAAGGCTGCCATGCCGGCTTGCTTAATAAAAACCCTTCGATTCATTAGTTTGGGTTGGCTTGGGATTTCATTTTGACATTTATAAATGCTCATCGTCCTTCGAGAATCTTTTTTCTAACCCATTCTGAAAAAAGGCGGACAGGATTTAATGGATTGGCAGAAATGAGGTGAGTGTGGGTAGAAGTCTAAATTTTTGAAGACGAGTGCGGGTGGTTTCGCCATGCTGGGAGTGTCTTTTGTGTTCCATGAGGAAATCAAAAAAACCTTTTAGATTCCTATCAAGGATCACTCATAAACTTCGCGGATCGTGCGTCGAATCCCGAGAATTTTCGATTTCTGTAATTCTGCATGTCATTTTTGTCGCGATTTTCGGGACCATGATTCTCTTTCAAACTGGGGAAAAGGCATCGAGTTTTGAAAGCGGGGCCGACGGGTTTCTGGGAAGCGCGGGTGAGTCCGGGCCTCCGCAACAAACCTCTACAGATTTACCGCCATTGGAGAATATTTCCGTGATGGCTGTGCCCGTGGATAACTTTAAGGCTCTAACCACTACGGCAATCTCGCCGGTGAGTGTGAATATTGGTCAAATGTTTGCTTCCACTCGATCGCGACAGAGTGAAGGTAAGGCGGGAGGTTGGGGTAAGTCTTCTGCGGGGAAGGGGGCGTGGGGGGATGGTTTTGGAACCAAGAGCAAGGATGATCTTATGTTGGTGGGTACGTTTTTTGATTTGAAACAAACCCAAACGGGAAAACCGCTCCCAACGACGCATGCGGATTGGGTCAAGGTGATCGATGGTTTTGTGAGAAGTGGGATGAATCACGCTTATTGCGCCAAATATTTTAAGGCTGGGCCATTATACACCTCGCATTTTTGTATGCCGGTGCAGAGCGCGAATGAGGGGCCAAAAAACTTTGGTTTGGAGGGGAAGGTGAAGCCCACAAAGTGGTTTATTCACTATCGAGGCGGTTTTTCCCCACCGCGTACTGGGCTTTATCGGTTTTGGGGTCGCGGGGACGATGTGATCATGGTTTTTGTAAACAGGGCTCGAGTCCTGTTGGTGGGTGAGCAGTATGTATTTCATTTTACCAATCCGCCAACGTGGAGGTTGGGGAAAGTTCCTTACCCTGGAGCGTGGGTGATGTTGAGCCAAGGAGTCACCTACCGTCTCGATGTGATTATGGGGGAATGTCCCGGCGGCTTGTTTGAGTCTCAGTTACTGATGGAAGAAAAATCTGCAAAGAAAATCGGCGCAGATGATTTATATCGCCCACTCCCAGTTTTCAGCACCTTGCCCATAGAGGGAAAGCCGCCGCGTAGCCCACACTACGATGTGGAGGATGAACCCTTGGTCATGAGCCCCCTCAATAACGTTCTAGGGCCCCGTGAGCAGTGATCTCGGTCTAAGAGGCGAAAAGTGGGGGAGGCTAAACTTTACTGCACTCTCTCGCGGGGAGAGTAGGATTACTTGCTGCCGGGTTTGATGGCGGTCGAGCCGACGAGGTCGGGTGGGAGGTTGTCGGGGGCGAAGG
>Ga0209550_10004510_pt1 | contig 13194 bp, 7 predicted proteins | sample LauGreSuBDMM15SN_2_FD_187567 | JGI IMG/M metagenome (GOLD analysis project Ga0209550, IMG submission 187567) | Freshwater lake microbial communities from Lake Michigan, USA - Su13.BD.MM15.SN (SPAdes) (version 5) | ecosystem: Environmental > Aquatic > Freshwater > Lake | place: Lake Michigan, USA... | reverse complement strand
GAAGACGGCTCCGTCGACAAGGGCAAGTGCGACATCACGTTCAAGGTGAGGCGTGATCCTTCGATCGTCTTTCTCAAGATCATCGTCCCGACGATCATTACGATGTACTTAGGTCTGCTCGGGTGTTTCTTTTTGGTCTTCGACATTGCTGGCGACCGCGCCGCGCTCCTGAGCGTGTCGATGCTCATCAACATGGTCAACCTCCAGCAAGACTACGGGCTTGGGAAGCTCATGTACGCGATGTGGTTCGACTCGTTCTCGATCTCGCAGATCGCGATCACTTTGATCGCGATTATAATGTTGATCATTGAGCACAGGCTCTACCATGCGGGCTTTGAGGTGGAGGCCCTCGTACTGCAGTCGATCTGGCAGTGGCTAATCAACCTATGCATCTACCCGCTGACGACGTTAGCCATCATCCTCAACCCTATGTACCCCGGTAAGGACGGCGGCATGGGCGCGCCGTCCATTGCCTGCTGGATTATCATGAGCATCTGCATCTTCCTCGCAGCTTGTGAGTACTACCGGCGGCTGAATGCAGGGCGCGAGCGGCGGAAGAAATGCATCGACAAACTCAACGAGTGCACCGGTCAAGATCGCACTGAATTTATGCGACTGTTCAAGGAAGCCTTTGAAGCCTTCGATGAACTGGGCGCTGGTTCACTCCACATTGATGTGCTGCGGAAGATCCTCATGGCGGCCTTCAACAAGGATTTCAACCAGAATGGGAAGATGGACGACAAAGAGATCTATTTGAAGTCGATCGACGAAGCGCGCGCTCTTGCGGGCGCCACAGGTGGCATGCTCTCACTCGAAGCATGCACAGACATGTTTTCAAAGCTGCACGTCGCAGGCCGTGACGACGCACCTCATGAGACCCACGGGCCAGACGTTGATGGCTTGACAAACGTGGCTCATAGCTCATACGGGGCGGATGTGGTTAGCACGTTTGGCGGGGCGCGAGAATCACCGCCGTCAGGCGTCGTCCAAAAGCGCAAAGGGCGCTCGATGTTCGGTTTTGGCTCTTCACCGGTTGTTCAAGTGCAACCGGAGCACTAGGGCAACCGGAGCACTAGGGTCACTAGGACTGCATGGGCGGCGACGCCCTAGTGCTGCCGCTCCGAGGTACACGGGCGGCCACGGAGGCTGCCGGCTGCGGGCTGCGTCCTGACGTAGTCCCGATGGCGCGGGATGCGGATCCTGCCGTAGGATGCGAGACATTCGGAGCGGGGAGCATGCGGAGGTGCGAGCGTGCGCGCTCAAGCAGGCGTTCGGGCGGCACGTAAGCCTGGGACAGCTGAGAGAGACGCGGATTGGCACCTTCGACGCTGTGGACAGCTTCAGTCGGCGTGCCAGTACAGTCACGGCATCCATGTCAGCATCACAGTCGGAAGTTACTCGGTCAGAGAGTCAAACGGGGAATCGAATCAACGGGACGAAAGGGGACACAATTCGAGACGATAGTCAAGATCGAGTGCCTTTTCGGAGTGCTTTGTCCCGATCGTCGTTGTTGCCATGTTGAGTCGGTGTCGGGGGGCAAAGCTGCACGTTCGGCGTGGATGCTGGCGTTTGGGTATGCGGTATCCCGCGCGGAGGCTGGAGCGCGGGTGCGGTCGCGGTCGCGGCACGCGCGGGTCGGGCGGTGGTGCAGGTGTGCGCGTCCGGTCCGCGTGTGCGTGGCCGGCAAGTGGCATGGTGGCCTGCCGCGTGAGCCCGAACGATTTGGTTGCGAACGGGAACTCGGGCTGCACGCGTCGGCCGGCCGCGGGCCGGCGCGTATTAAATAATAAACGGAGCTCAACGCACAACGGCAAGGGCCGCGCCGGCGGGCGGGCGCATAACGGATAACGAAAGCGCATGCGAAAGCGCCGTGTGGTCAGCTATGGAGCTAAATGTGGATTGCCCGACCGCGCGTGTACGAGCGCGCATAGTATTTGGATCATGGGAAATAACCAATCAACGCTTAGACGCGGCACCATTTTGACTCTAACTTCTCATTTACACCAACGTCACCTCACCTTCTTCACCGTTCCATTGGCCGCAACGGCAACCGACACGGGTGACGGCGCCGGCAGCGCGGCCCACTTCTTGATGGCGACGGCGGAGGTGGCGCAGGCCGCTGAGGCCAGGGAGGCGAGCATGGCAGTGCGTGCCGAAGGCGCGCTCCACATAGGCTGGCTACTGCCCGGATATTTGCTCGTCTCCTGGAGGAGTGCGATCGCGTCGCCAATACGCACGCCCAGCTCGAGCCGCAGCAGCAGCAGCTGGCGCTGCGCCTTGGGCGAGTCCACGCCGCTTGTAAGAAGCTGCCGATGAGAGTACGAGGCGATGATCGCCAGCAGCACAGATAGCAGCAGGTCGAGGAAGTTCATCCACCACGAAAACTGCTTTGAGAGTGCATTTGTGAGGCACAGTTTGTCGATCGTGATGAGGTCTTGCATGGCCGAGACAATCGTGTTGAGATATGCCTCGAGCTTGCACAGGCGCGCCAGCACCGGGTCCGCCTCGACCAGCGACTTTTGGTACGATTCCACATTATTGACCAACTTGAGCAACTTGAAGATGCCTCGGCTCTGTGAGAGAGTCGCGGCGATATGACCCGCGCGCTTGCTCGCGCCGGGCTGCGACGCCGCTAGCTTGGCCGCGTATTGCAGAACCTTATACAGCTTCTCGCGGAAGTCGGTCGACGCATGCAGCGCGCAGCCGAAGGGCACGAGTGGGCAATCAGAAGACATCGACTTCGCGTCTGCGTCGCACCATGTTTGGAGCCCTGATTTGGGACATTGCATGGGAGTGAGAGAGGTGTCGCCTGATTGAGTCCTGATTGCCACAACAATCGGTTTGCACGTTCTTCCTGAGGGTTAAGGTACATTGTAAGTGGTGCGTGCTGCTGGACGCGTGAGCTGCGACGGCGACTTATACTTAACGTTTGTCACGTCAATCTCATTCGGTACAGTAGTCATGATCCTGCCTCAGCGCCGCGGAGTCGGGAGTGCGGACACCGCCCGTCTCGCCCTCTCCATGTTTCAACGCATGTGGACACCTGCTACCTTCACCATCCCCGAACGTTGAAGGACGACGCCGCGCGCCCGCCATCGTGATAACGGACGTACCACAAGCGCTTCTCATCGTCCACTTCGACGCCAAGAGAACGCAGCTCCGCCTGCAGAACATCCGCCTTCTCAAAGTCGCGCGCCTTCTTCGCGGCGAGGCGCTTGCCGAGGAGGGCATCAATACGGCCGAGCTCATCGGGTTTGAGATTGTAATCATCGGGCGCAGCACGGCTGTAGTCGTGATTCCGAGGCGTCTGTTTGCTGCCACCTTCCAAATTCGGATTCTGAGGCGTCCGTTTGCTGCCGAGGGACCGCACAGCGCCGCCGCTACCCTTGGCATCCACAAAGCGCCACTGGCGAGCCTTGTCATCGAGCTCGACTCCCGCGCCGGCGAGCTTGTCGGCCAGCCGTTCGGCTTCGTCAAAGTCACTCGCTGACTTGGCGACGCCTCGCTGATAGATGAGGCCCTCGACGAGGCCGAGCTCCACCGAGCTGCGTCCGGCCGTCCCGCCATCGCGGGTGTACTCGTACACGAACGAGAGGCCGTCGGCGCGCCACGAGCGCGCATCGTCCGAGACAGTCACGCCCTTCGCCTCCAGCTGTGCGAGAATGGCATCGGCCTCCTCGAACAAGCGATCGAGCTTCTTGCGTAGCCGCATCGCCACGAGCTCCTCGATCGCCCGCAACGCGTCTGGATCGAGCTCAGCGGTGCACTCGCGCGCGCGTGCGTACGGCTTGTTACGGTTCGCCATGCGCCGCGCGTCGCGGTCGCGTCGCTCCTGCCGCCAATTGCTGCTGGCCACCGGCCGCGCTGCGTTCGCCAGTGTCGACATGTCGCGTCCCTCCTGCCGCCAATCGCCGCCGGTCGCCGGCCGTGCTGCGTTCGCCGATGGCGACATATCCCACTCGCGAAATCCACCGTACTCGGCCCGGAACTCGGATTTGGTATATGCGCGACCATCGTTAAGATCGATGCGCCGCTCGCCATTGTCGTAGCGTGGTGGCTGCTTCGCCCTCTGAGCGGCGCCACCGTCCACGACCCACTCTTGCTCATTGTCGCGCACGCTGACACCATACTCAGCGCCAAGGCGCTCGCGGATGGCATCCGCGGCCTTCCAGTTACGCGCAGCGCGCGCTTCTTCTCGATCGCGCAGCAAGTTTTCTACTCGGGCTACGTCCACTTGAGCCGTGTCGCCGGCGGCACGCTGGTAGCCGCTCACGGACAGGAGAATGGCAGGCGTACGTGTGCAGGCCAGCGAATTTAGATAGTGCGCTTTCAGATGGTGCGCTCTGAATGCGCCCGGGCGCACGGCCAACAGAGTGGCCACGAGCAGCATTTGCATACTGGGTACGTGTATGTGGAAGTGTGAATAGGCTGTTATGCTCGTCATGGACGTCGGAATCAGTCAGTCAGTCAGTTTCGTCGCGGTCCCCCCGCGCTCACCACACCTCCGCCCCCTAACATGATACAACTCCGCCCCCTAACATGATACATGATTACATGTACTATTGTATCGTCTCAATCTCTCAAACGTCGGAAGTCTTCATCCCGTATACTTCGGGTGGTCCTGTTCTAACTTCAGACACACCCAGACCCCCATCCACACCTTGTCGGCACTGGGCACTCTGATCTCTTTACCCTTTACCTCCGCATCTCGCATCTCCATCTGGCTTCCCCGCTTTACATGTAAGCGCTAGCCCCTCGACTAGCGGCAGCTACCCGGCGCGACTATAGTCAAGAACTATAGGGTGGCGGGGGCCGGGGGGTGTATAGATCATACCATAGCGACGCCGACGGGCGCCGGCACCGATCCGACCAAGTTGGGATCGCCCGGTCGCGGCGTCGCCGTGTCCCCCGGCCCTCCCCTCGGGCTCGGCCGCTCGCTCGTCATCTCTCACAACTACATGTATGTAAGTTTCTACCGGAGCGACGGTCGTGTCTCGTGAACTACAGTAACGGGATTGAAAACGAACCGATTCGAAGTTTCGAACGCACCTACATTCATCGAAAATCTAATGTTTGACACACTCACGTGCGTCACTCTCACATGATCACGTTCAATAATTCTCACCGATGCATCTGCCGGATATCGCAAGCAAATCGCAAGCATCGACCGGAAATCTCCGAATCTCTGAAACATCAGTGCTCGACACGCATGATCTCACGTTTTCGTCGCATCCGCAAGACGGCGCGGAGCTGCGTGCGCCGCTGTGCCATCTGCACGCGCGCACATGGTTCCTCGAGCCACCATCTCACCACTGCGTCCCACATTAGCCGCTACACGGCAAGCAGGTCCTCGAGAAGGCCCAGAGCGGCGGCCTCCGACTCGAGCAGCGCCGTACCGATCATCGCGGCCTTCTCCTCGGCGTCGGCGCCCACACGCCGCCCGAGGAAGTACTCGGCACCCTCGAGCGTGCGGAGCATGCGTCCGCGGCAGTCGACGACCGTGGAAGTCTTGTAGCCCTCCGCGCCGTCGTACGAGCCGGGGCAGTTGTACACGGTGCCCACGACCGCGACGAAGCCAGCGCACGTTCGCTCCGTAGACCAGTTGTGCAGGAGCGCGACACCCGACTGGTGTGACCATCCCGGCACCTTGGGTAGGCGCACGGGCGCGCATGGCACCACGTCGCCCAGCTTGATGCCGTCGAGCGGGTTCCCCGGGTCCAAGGGCGGCACACTGCTGCCGTCGTCGCGCCCGAGTGCGCCCGAGCGAGAGCAGAGCCACAGCTGCTTGCGCAGCTGCTCGAGCCCCCCCGCAGGTCGGCCGAGGTAGTAGGTGGTGCCGCTCTTTGTCATAGCAATACGACCGGTCACCTCCACCACCTGCGACGTGTACTCGAGCACGTCGCCGTCCTCAAAGCCACCCGCGTTGGAGAAGACGCGGCCGGTCAGCTGCAGTGGGCGCGAGCCGTTGAAGGCGAAGCTCCACTCCTCGAGAAGAACGTGGAGCGGCGCGGCATCAGGCTGCACTTTCACGTGGTCGGCTGCGCCGGCGCGTGCCCGCTCGATCGCGCGCGACGATTGCTGGCCGCCGCGAGCGCTATCCGGCTGCTGCTGACGCGCCGTATTTGGCTGCGCTTCCGGCTTGCGCAAGGCGTTCGTGTTCAGCGGTGCGACGTTTGTCGTATTCTCCTTGTCATTTTCCGCGTGGGGCTTGCTCCCAAGACGGACGGACTGACGTCCCATTGAAGCGGACGACAGCATTCTAGCAGACCGACCTTTTTCAAAAAGGGTGATCAATACGACGCGTTCGCACACACAAAAACAACAGGGCCGCGCCGCACCCACACCGCTCACATCATCGTTGCTTGCTGGTCGCGTTGTACTTCGCTGCGACGAGCTGGTACGCGGGCTTCGGCCGGCGCCAGAAGTCGACCACGCCCTTGTGATTGACGCCGCCTGGCCTGCTCGTGATGTTGATGTAGGAGCAGTTGGGCGGGAACATGTCCGGTATGTACTGGCACGCCGTGTTATTCTCCTGCGCATCGTCCACCTTGAAGTCAAAAAAGTGCCAGATTGTGATCCCCGAGATGTTGGAATTGGCGATCGCAACGTCGACATCACGCGTGACGATCTCCGTTTGGTACTTGAGTGTCCACTTCGCGTCGGTGGTGTTCGCGTCCCATTCATAGATGCCCCCTGCGCCCGTCTCCGAGATGACAAACGGTTTGCCGATCGTGGCCGCCGGCCCCGACTTGGTTTGACCAGTAGCCACACTGCTGGCGTACTTGTCCCAAGAGCGCTCAGGGCAGCTCAAATCACCCTCGCATGTGTACCATCCCGGGTAGTCGTTGTACGCGATGAGCGTGGCGTGCTCGTAGCACATACCCTTGTCCTTCTGTGAGTCGGCCCACGTCTGAAATCGCGTCGGGTCACGAACGCGTGCTCGGTCGGCCATTGCCTTGTACGCAGGGCAAGATTCATTGTTGGCGCTCGGCCCCTCATTGAACCATCCCCATGTCAAGATGGCGGCGTGGTTGAGCGCATTCTCGAGCATCTCGTCGAGCTGCGTGAGCTGCAGCTGCACCCAGGCCGGGTCCTTCGTGTTCTGCACGCTCACACCCGGCCCGAGCGTCTCGCACCACATAAGCATCCCCGCCTCGTCAAGACGGTCCAGCCAACGAGGGTCCTGCGGGTAGTGGGCGCCACGTACGTAGTTGGTGCCCCCCATCTTGAGCAGCGCAATGTCCTCGTCCATTTGCGCGTCGGTGGGCGACGCGGTCACGAAGGTGCGCGCCGTCGGCCCCTGGCCTGGCCACTGCGTGTGGTGGTTGTACCCAACGAGCTTCAGGACTTTCTCGTTGACAGTCAGACGTGCCTGATCGACCCCAAAAGACCTCAGGCCGAAGCGCTCGATCACCGCGCCGCCCTCGAGGCCTACCGCAACTGAGTGCAGATTGGGCGCCGTTGTCGACCACACGCGCGCATCGGGCACCTGCACGTCCAGCAGGCTCGCCACTCCCGCGCTCACACTCGCCGTGTGATTGCTCGGCGCGCCGCCGTCGAATGCCAACGTGAAGGTGACCGCGTGCGGAAAATTGGACCAGCTGGTGTTGGTGAGGACGACGCTGATGTCGACGGCCGAGTACGGGGCGTTCGTCGTGGGCAGTACGTATGCACGCCAAACCCATGGCATCGCTGCCGGCGCTGGCATCGCATGCAGCTCGACGGAGCGCATCAAGCCGCCAAAGTGCCAGAAGTCACCCCCCGTGTGAAGTGGTGAGGTCGTGGCGTTGAAGCGATTGTCGGCCAGCACGAAGAGCTCGCGCGGCTCGTCGTTGTGCTTCGCCGGAGCAGGCACGTCGCGGTGGAACGCGACGTAGCCGCCGGCAAGGTGGTGCTCAATCTCGATGCCGTCCACGAAGATTCGGCAGTAGAAGGAGCAGGCCTGGAACTGCAGACGCACGTGCTGGCGCTCCCAGCTAGACTCATTGCCCCTGCCAAAATAGGTGCGGTACACGGCTGTGCCGCGGAAGCCAAGTTCGCCCATGCCCTGTTGGTCGAAGCACGATGGCACCGTGGTCATGTTTGGCGTGGCCAGCTTCAGGATCTCTTTCGCTGGAGCCATGGCATCGACGCCAGAATACAGTCCGATTTGCCAGATGCCATCGAGGAGGCGCACGTTGCGCGCGCCCGAAAACTTTGGATAGTAGCGTGGTGCGTCGGACCCAGCAGCAGCGCCAACCAAAAATATCGTAATCATCATGGCAAGCAACGCGCCGCCTCTCTCCCTAGCTTCGGCCGCCATGGCCTTCGTTCTGGGAATAACCTCTTTCGGCGACGCCGCGGCGTGAACAGTATACCGGGTGCCGGTAGTCTTCTGGGAAATTAACTACCTGGAATCATGCAGCAATCACCGCCTCGATGCTCGCCCACACTTCAGGTTGCGGCCGGTTGGCGTCAATCTTGTGGACAAGGCCCGTTGGCCCGTAGTGTGCGAGGATGGGCACCGTCATGGAGTGGTAGGCTTCGAGGCGCGACTTGAGCGCCTCCTCGGTGTCGTCCTTGCGCTGCATGAGTGGCTCGCCTGTCTCATCATCGAGCATCGTCTCTGTGCTGGGCTCCCGCCCGCGGAGGCTCTTGGGCGGGGCGAACTTGATGTGGTAGGAACGCCCCGACTCCTTATGTACCCAACGGCCACAGATGCGCTCCGTGAGCACTTCGTCGGGCACGTCGAGCGCCACCACACAGGTGACCCGATCGCCGGCCTCCGCCAGCATCGCGTCCAGCATCGTGGTCTGCTTGACCGTGCGCGGGAAGCCATCAAGAATGAACCCCTTGGAGCAGTCGTCCGCCGCGATGCGCTCCCTGATGAGGTTCACCACAAGCTCGTCGGTGACCAGGCCTCCGCTCTTCATCACGCCTTCGGCCTGATGGCCGAGCTCAGTGCCGGCAGCCACGGCCGCGCGGAGCATGTCGCCCGTCGAGAGCTGCGGAATGCCGAGCATCTGGACAATCTTGGGAGCTTGCGAGCCCTTGCCGGAGCCAGGTGGGCCGAACAAGATCATGATCTTCTTGCTGCCGCCGACAGCTGGCGCTGCATCGCGCGTCGGCGCTGCATCACGCGTCGGCGCTTCGCCCTCCTTCAGATACTGAGCATACGCATTGTACTCGCTCTGCTGCTGTCCATATACATTGTTTGCCTCCGAGCCACGCTTCGACCACGATGGCACATACCTGTCTCGCTTGCCCTCTGGAGCCCCTGGCCCTGCGCACTGCAGAGAGCTCGATCGAGCGAATGGGGAGCAGCCAGCACCTGTGTCTCTCCTCGGCTGCCCACTTGTACCACAAAGCTGGAGGCCATGAGGCGCGAACAGAAGCAGAACATGCATCGAGAAAAAAAGACGTTATGAAAGTGCTCGCAATATCTCCGATCTGGATTGTGGGGGTAGCGTACGTTTACATTCGGGGCTCGGGGTTATCAAGTTCGAAACGGCCACACGTGAAAGTTCGGCTTGAAAACCGAGCGCGGCTTCTCTGCTCTCTCTTGTGCTTGCTCGCACTCGATATGTCATGGCTCTTCGAATCGCAGGAGTCTGTGATGCAGAAACAGATGTTTCAGCTCAAGTTCACTTCAAAGCAGATGGCGCGCGCTCACAAGAAGGCGGAGAAGGATGAGGCCGCGGAACTCCTCAAGGTCAAGAAGGCGATGCAGAAGGGCGACGAGGGCACCGCGCGCATCTACGCGCAGAACGCGATCCGCATGAAGACGATGGGCCAAAACTACCTTCGATTGTCGAGCCGACTCGATGCCGTCGCCTCGCGCGTTGAGGGCGCTCTCAAGATGAAGGCGGTCACGAAGCAGATGGGCGGTGTCGTCTCAGGGATGGACAAGATACTCGCCACGATGGACGTCGAGAAGATTGGACAGGTCATGGACAAGTTCGAGGCTTCTTTTGAACAGATAGACGTCGTGAGCTCGTACGTCGAGTCGGCGATGAGCTCGACCACATCGTCCGTGACCGACGAGAGTGCCGTCGACAGCCTGATAGCGCAGATGCAGGCCAGCGTGGGGCTCGACATTGGCTCGAAGGCGCTGGCGGCAGGCTCTGGGACGATCGCGGCACCGGTGGGCACGAGCGATCCGGGCACCGATGACTCGGCGCTGGTGAGTCGGCGAACGCGAAGCTCCTACGTGTCTCGGCAGCCTGTGCTATCTCCTAACGTCCATGCCCCGCGCCTCCATCCTCCTGTTGCGCAGGAGCAACGATTAGCGGCGCTCCGCCAGTGATCTCAGACGCACCGTGCGCGTCGTGTATTCAGGCCCGGGGCACTCGAAAACCTGTACAACCCTGCCCATGGCACGCTTTCGCCGCGCCGCAGAATTCAAGCAGCCCCTGGGGCCGCGGACAAGTTAACAAGTTTTTCCATGTAGCGGGCGCCGGGGGCGGGCTCGCGGTTCCGATAATGGTAAATGGATGTAAAAACGTTCTGACGCGGAACGCCGAACGCGTTATGAAGAGATGTACATATGATTTTCGCTCTATTCAACATCCGATTCCTGAAAGCTTCCACGCTTCGGCTTCAGCGTCGAGGCGACCTGTCCCGGAGGCGCCAGGGTCGGGAGTCCACCTGGTCCTTGCGCGCGAATCATCAAGCGGCCGAGACCCCCAAGGGATGAGCCGTCCTCGAGAGCCCAGCCGTACCGGCCCTTGTCGAAGGGCTCGGCGGAGCGCAGCCAGCCTCCCTGCACCGCGCCGGCTAGAAAGGGCTGCGCGGTGCGCAGGATGCCGAGCATGGGCGCCGCGGTGGAAGGTGCCTCGCGGACGAAGACAAAGGGTTTGTGTGCAGCGAGGTAGGTGAGTGGCGGCGTGAGCGTTCGGATGGGCTCGCTGGGGCTCACCTCGGCCACTGGCGGCACTGCGTTGCCCGGCTTCGGGCTGGTGCGTGCCTCGCGACGCGTCCTGTCGATTGCCCTCGCCACCTGCAGATAGAACGTGTCGTGCAGTCCGTGGACATTGGCATGGTCCCAAAAGTTGCACATCAGCGTGAGCGAGGGCGTGAGCGAGACAGCGTAGTGCCACCAGCCCATGGGAGCCAGAATGGTCTGCCCAGGCTCGAGCACTGTCGCAAAGAGCTCCAGGCCGCAGTCGCGCGCGCGCTGCTGGTCGCGCGGGTCGAGTGGGTCCAGTCGGCCGCTGTACTGCGTGCCACGCCCCCTGTCGAGTGCCCGCGGCGGCGCGACTTTGAGCGAGTCCTCGGGCCGGCAAAGCACGTACCTGTGGGGAGGAGAGCGGGCGCCGTGGTGAGCACTTGCATGCTGCGGGCGAGTCCTCGGGCCGGCAAAGCACGTACAACTTGCGGCCGCGCACGTTGCACAGCCACGCGTGTGCGTCATGGTTGTCCTGGTGGATGCGTGTGATCGCGCCGATCGGGCCGGCGAAGAGTTTGCACAGCCCACGCGCTTTGGCCACGATCGCGCCCACCGAATCCAGGTTAAAGGCCGCATGCAACCGCTCGTACTCAGCCACGGTGCGTGGATGCGTTGTGTTGGGCAGCTTATCGATGTCCGGGTGCCAGAGCTGCGGCAGTGCCTCGAAGACGTCCCAACCGTTCATGTACAACACGGGTGCCTTGCCCGCCTCGGCTGCGCCTGACAGGTGCGCGGTGCGCGCATACTGCATCGCCTCACGCAGCGACGTCTCGACGATCAGAGTGTCGCCGGTCTGGTCACTATCAAACAGGGGGGCGCGCTGCTTGCACGTCACGTACTGGTCGCCGTATTCGCGCTCCCAAAAGCTCCAGCCCCATGCGGCCGCCGGCCAGCCCGTCTCGGCGCGCTCGCCCGTAAGCACCATCGGCGTCCGCGAGTCCCAGGCCGTCCCATAGGGAGCATGCAAGATGGGCGACGCACCCGAGATCAGCTTGGGCCCGAGGTCCTCGCCTGCGGCGGTACTGGGCGCCGCTGCCGCTGCCGCCCCCGCCGCACCATTGGGCGTCGCACTGTCGAGGGAACTGTCGAGGGTGTGACTGGTGAACGCCGCGGCGTCGCGCGACGGCAGCGGCAGCAGCGCCCGGTGTAGCCGAGCGAATGCAAAATAGCTTCGGCTTTCTGGCGTGGGCAGCGGCTGTGGGGAACGCAATCGGCGTAACCAAGGCGGAAGCTGCGCGAGAGGTTCCAAATTGGAAAGCTGTGAGAGAGGGCTGTCGGTGGGCAACGCGTCCGCGATAGCCTCGGGATCTGACGCTGCAAATCGGCGCTCGTCCTCAGCGGCGGCGGCGGCGGCGGCGGCCCGAGCTCGCTCCGGCTGGTAAACAAGGAGCGGAGGCAGCTGCATCTCGGACGGCGAGCTCGCGTGGTACCGGAGGGGCATGTTCACGGGAGGCGTGCCGGGCAGGCGCGCTGCCCTCTCGGGAAGGTCGGCGGGCGGCGGCAGCATCAGCAGGCGGCGCAGCAGCCATGAGTTCCGCGTCGACGTCTGCCGATCGTTGATCCCGAGCATCTCCACCTCAAACACGAGGTGCGCCGACGGCGGGATTGGGCCCGAGCCAAGTTCGCCATAGGCGAAATCCGGTGGCACGTGTATGCGCGCGAGGCTGCCGAGCGTGAGTGCGCACAAGCCAACCTCCATGCCGTGCACGACCTGCTTGCTGCCAAGCTTGATGGTGAGAGGCCCACGCCCACTGAACATCTTCGAACGAGAGGCATCCACGCAACAGCCTGACGTGGCTAACAGGCAGGCATACTGGATTCGGACCGTGTCTCCTGATTGTGGGCGGGCCCCTCTGTCGCCGCCACCCAAGATCTCGACGCAAAGCCGACTGCACGCAGCAAACGTTTGGCCCTCATCAGGCCACCTTGGAACTTCCAATAGTGGTGAGGCGTCAGCTGTGGCTGGTTCTGCACATGTGGGAGTGACGGAGAGAGACGCTGCACCCGCATGATGCTCAACCTGATGATGGAAGCGCCACGCGTTTCGTGCGTGTGTCGAGCGTGTCAGCGTGAAGGCCACCATGTCGATCAGCTGGTCGCCCCCCTCTGAAAAAAGGGCTGGCGTGTGAACGTTAACACGACAGAAACCGTCGCCGGTCAAATACCCGTATCCGAGCACAGTCTCGCGACAGCCGCCACTATGTCACCCTCGCTAGCCTCCAAGGCGCGCTCCACCCTATCTGCATCGGAAAAGCCCATCGCGGAGA
>Ga0209550_10004507_pt1 | contig 13196 bp, 8 predicted proteins | sample LauGreSuBDMM15SN_2_FD_187567 | JGI IMG/M metagenome (GOLD analysis project Ga0209550, IMG submission 187567) | Freshwater lake microbial communities from Lake Michigan, USA - Su13.BD.MM15.SN (SPAdes) (version 5) | ecosystem: Environmental > Aquatic > Freshwater > Lake | place: Lake Michigan, USA... | reverse complement strand
CTTTACCTCTATTCATATTGATGAATATTCCTTAGATGTTCGTGATACTAAACGTGGAATGGAAGAATTGACTTCCGATATTCCAAACGTAAGTGAAGAAGCAACAAAAGATTTAGATGAAAATGGCTTGATCCGAATTGGAGCAGACATTAAGGAAGGTGATATATTAATTGGTAAAATTACACCGAAAGGTGAAACGGATCCTTCACCGGAAGAAAAATTATTACGTGCTATCTTTGGTGATAAAGCAGGTGATGTTAAAGATGCTTCTTTAAAAGCAGGCCCTTCTCTTCGTGGAACTGTTATTGAGAAAAAATTATTCTCAAGAGCGGTTAAAGAACGAAAAGCAAAAAATCAAGATAAATCAATTCTTGAAGCTATCGACTCGGAATATCAACGAGATTTCATTCAATTGAAAGAAAAGTTAGTGGAGAAATTATTGATGATTTTGGGTGAGCAAAAATCAAACGGTGTATTCAATAATTTTAAAGAAGAATTGATTAAAAAAGGGACTAAGTTTGCTGAAAAGTCTCTTCTTGCAATTGATTTTACGATAATTAATCCACTTAATTGGTCGGCGGATGCTACCATAAATCAATTGATTTCTAGGGTTATCCATAATTATAGTATTAAAGCGAATGATTTACTAGGTAATTATAAACGACGTAAGTTCCATATTTCTGTTGGGGATGAACTTCCTGCTGGAATCGTGAAACTAGCGAAGGTTTATGTCGCTAAAAAACGTAAATTAAAAGTGGGTGATAAAATGGCAGGTCGCCACGGTAATAAAGGTATTGTTGCGAATATTGTTCGTCAAGAAGATATGCCTTTCTTAGAAGATGGAACACCTGTAGATATCGTTCTAAATCCATTAGGTGTACCTTCAAGGATGAACTTAGGTCAGATTTATGAAACCGTTTTAGGATGGGCTGGAGAAAAAATGGGTGTTAAGTTTGCTACACCAATTTTTGATGGAGCTACACCGGACGAAATCAATGAATTAACAGATAAAGCTGGCGTACCAAGATCTGGTAAAACCTATCTTTATGATGGTGGTACCGGTGAAAGATTCCATCAGCCAGCAACGGTGGGTGTAATTTATATGTTGAAATTATCTCACATGGTTGATGATAAAATGCACTCTCGTTCTATCGGACCGTATTCATTAATTACGCAACAACCGCTTGGTGGTAAAGCACAATTCGGAGGTCAGCGTTTTGGTGAAATGGAGGTATGGGCAATTGAAGCATTTGGTGCTGCTAATATCCTTCAGGAAATTCTAACGATTAAATCTGATGATGTTAATGGTCGTTCCAAAGCATACGAGGCAATCGTGAAAGGAGACAATATTCCAGAACCTGGAATTCCTGAATCCTTCAACGTATTGTTACATGAATTACGTGGATTGTGCTTGAATGTGAGCATGGATTAATTTGAATTTTTAACGAAATTATAACGGAATAAAATGACGTTCAAAAAAGAAACACCAAAAACACAAAGTAGTTTTAATAAAATTACGATATCACTTGCTTCACCGGAAAAAATTCTTAAGAATTCTAGTGGGGAAGTATTAAAGCCTGAAACGATTAATTATAGAACCTATAAGCCGGAAAGAGATGGCTTGTTCTGTGAAAGAATTTTTGGCCCAGTTAAAGATTACGAATGCCACTGTGGTAAGTATAAGCGTATCCGATACAAAGGAATTGTTTGTGACCGTTGCGGTGTTGAAGTAACAGAAAAAAAGGTGAGAAGAGAGCGAATGGGACACATTTCATTGGTGGTTCCTGTTGCTCATATTTGGTATTTCCGATCTTTGCCAAACAAAATTGGATATCTATTAGGACTTCCAACTAAGAAGCTGGATCAAATAATTTATTATGAAAGATATGTAGTTATTCAAGCTGGTTCCGCCGCTAATATTGAGGGGGAAGATTTGAAATACATGGATTTTATTGAAGAGGAAAAATACCTGGATATTCTTGAACATGATGCGATGAAAGATAATCATCACTTAGATGATACCGATCCTAATAAATTTATCGCTAAAATGGGTGCGGAAGCATTACATGATTTGTTGAAGGGCTTAAAGTTGGAAGAAATGTCATACGAACTTCGTTCTAAAGCTGATACGGAAACTTCTGTTCAACGTAAGAATGAAGCATTGAAAAGATTGCAGGTTGTGGAGGCTATGCGCGATTCTCAAAAACGAATTGACAACAACCCTGAATGGATGATTGTTAAGGTTGTTCCTGTTATTCCACCTGAGTTAAGACCTTTAGTGCCGCTTGATGGTGGTCGTTTCGCTACATCAGATTTAAATGATCTATATCGTCGTGTTATTATTAGAAATAATCGTTTAAAACGATTAATTGAAATAAAAGCGCCTGAGGTGATCTTGAGAAATGAGAAAAGAATGTTGCAAGAATCGGTTGATTCATTATTCGATAATTCTAGAAAATCTAGCGCTGTAAAAACAGAATCTAATAGAGCCTTAAAATCTCTTTCTGATTCATTGAAAGGTAAACAAGGACGTTTCAGACAAAATTTATTAGGAAAACGTGTTGATTATTCTGCACGTTCTGTAATTGTTGTTGGTCCAGATTTAAAATTACACGAATGTGGTTTGCCAAAAGATATGGCAGCTGAACTTTATAAGCCTTTCATTATTCGTAAAATGATCGAAAGAGGAATTGTAAAAACAGTTAAATCCGCAAAGAAAATTGTTGATAAAAAGGAACCTGTTGTTTGGGATATCCTTGAAAACATATTGAAGGGGCACCCTGTATTATTGAATAGAGCGCCAACTTTACACCGATTAGGTATACAAGCTTTTCAACCAAAACTTATTGAAGGAAAAGCAATTCGCCTTCATCCATTAGTAACTACCGCTTTTAATGCCGATTTTGATGGGGATCAGATGGCGGTGCATTTACCACTTGGTAATGCGGCTATTCTAGAAGCGCAAATGTTGATGCTTGCATCACATAATATCTTAAATCCTGCTAATGGTGCCCCAATTGCTGTTCCATCTCAGGATATGGTGCTTGGTCTTTATTATATTACCAAAGGAAAAACTTCAACAAAAGAAGACGTCGTTAAAGGCGAAGGAAGTATATTTTATTCTCCGAAAGAAGTAATCATTGCTTTTAATGAAAAGAAATTAGATCTACATGCGCACATTAAAGTGAAAACGTATGATTTAAATCAAGAGGGAATTCCTGAATTACGAATTTTGGAAACTACTTGTGGTCGCGTTTTATTTAATGAGAATGTGCCGAGAGAAGCAGGTTATATCAATGACGTTCTTACCAAAAAAGCACTTCGTGATATCATCGGTGAAGTCTTGAAAATTTCTGGTACGTCTAGAACAGCAAAATTCTTAGATGATATTAAGGAATTAGGATACGAAATGGCATTTAGAGGAGGACTTTCTTTCAATTTAGACGATATTATTATCCCTAAGCAAAAAGAAGAATTAGTCTTGAAAGCGGAGAATGAAGTGAAAGATGTTATGATGAATTATAACATGGGTCTTATCACTAATAATGAGCGATACAATCAAATTATTGATATTTGGACGCATACTAATTCACGTTTAACTGCTACTTTAATGGATCAGTTAAAGACGGATAGACAAGGTTTCAATTCCATCTACATGATGTTTGATTCTGGTGCTCGTGGATCCAAAGAACAAATTCGTCAGCTTTCAGGTATGAGGGGATTAATGGCGAAACCTCAAAAATCTGGTGCTAGCGTTCAAGAAATTATTGAAAATCCGATTCTTTCTAACTTTAAAGAAGGTTTATCGATTCTTGAGTATTTTATTTCTACTCACGGTGCACGTAAAGGTCTTGCAGATACGGCTTTGAAAACGGCTGATGCTGGTTACTTAACTAGACGTTTAGTCGATGTTGCGCAAGATGTTGTTATTAACTCAAATGATTGTGGAACTTTACGTGGTATAGTAGCAACAGCATTAAAGAAAAATGACGAAATAGTCGAGCCTTTATACGATCGTATACTTGGTAGAACTTCTGTTCATGATGTTTATTTACCAGATTCTGATAAGTTAATAGTTCCTGCTGGAGATGTTATTTCTGAAGTTTTTGCTAAAGAAATTGAAGCTGCAGGGATTGAAGAGGTTGAAATTCGCTCTGTACTTACTTGTGAAATGAGACGAGGGGTATGTTCAAAATGTTATGGTAGAAACTTGTCAAATCATAGATTGGCGCAAAGAGGTGATGCTGTTGGTGTTATCGCAGCTCAATCCATTGGTGAACCAGGTACTCAGTTAACATTAAGAACTTTCCACGTGGGTGGTACAGCATCGAATATCGCTGATATTTCTGATATGAAAGCGAAAGCGAACGGTAAATTAGAAATGGAAGAATTACGAACCATTGAAAAGAAAAATTCCGATGGTACAGTGAAACATATTGTTGTTGGTCGTTCTGCTGAATTAAAAATTACGGACGAGAAGACAGGCATTGCTGTTATGACAGCAAATGTCCCTTATGGTTCTGAATTATTGGTTAAAAATAATAGCAAGATCAAAAAAGGTGATGTTATTTGTAAGTGGGATCCATATAATGCGCTTATTATTTCTGAAGTGGCAGGTAAAGTTGTCTTTGACGGTATCGTTGAAGGTCTTACTTACCGTGAAGAAGTCGATGAGCAAACTGGATTTACTGAAAAAGTAATTACGGAATCTCGTGACAAAAAACGAAGTCCTGCCATTCATATTATTGATCCGAAAACGAAAGAAGTTTTAAGAGAGTACTCTCTTCCTGTTAATGCGCATATTTCTGTAGAAGTAGGTGAGAAATTGGAAGCAGGGCATACCTTGGTGAAAATTCCGAGATTGGCTGGTAAAACGGGTGATATTACGGGTGGACTTCCACGTGTAACTGAATTGTTTGAAGCTAGAAATCCATCTAATCCTGCTGTTGTTGCAGAAATTGACGGAACGGCTTCATTTGGTAATATCAAAAGAGGTAATAGAGAGGTTATTATTACGTCTAAGTTAGGCGAAGTAAGGAAATATTTAGTTTCACTTTCTAAGCACATTCTTGTTCAGCAAAATGACTTTATCCGTGCAGGACAGCCTTTGTCTGATGGTGCAATTACGCCAAATGATATCTTAAATATCGAGGGTCCAACGAAAGTACAAGAGTATATTGTTAATGAAATTCAAGAGGTTTATAGACTTCAAGGGGTGAAAATTAACGATAAGCATTTCGAAGTTATCGTTCGTCAAATGATGTTGAAAGCAGAAATTATGGATTCAGGTGATACTAGATTCTTAGAGGGTCAGTCTATCCATAAAGCGGATATCATGGAAGCAAATGATGAATTGTACGGAATGATGTTGGTACAGGATGAGGGTGATTCGTATGATGTGAAAAGTGGACAACTTATTTCAATGAGAAAATTCAGAGATGAAAATTCTAAATTGAAACGAGAAGATAAAAATTTAATCGTGGCACGTGAAGCAACTCCTGCAACTTCGATTCCTTTATTACAAGGTATCACAAGGGCATCGTTGCAAACGCAATCGTTTATCTCGGCAGCTTCCTTCCAGGAAACTACTAAAGTATTGAATGAAGCAGCAATTTCTGGAAAAGTAGATCATTTACTTGGTCTAAAGGAAAACGTGATTGTAGGTCATTTAATTCCTGCTGGAACAGGTGTACGTGAGTATCAAAAGATGATTGTTGGTTCTCAGGAAGCGTATGATATACTTGTTGAGGAAGCAGCTGAATAAAATTCTTAATGTGTAACTTAAAGGGTGCTTTTTAGCACCCTTTTTTTTATCCTATTTTTCCCCAATTAGGCCGCTCTTTCAATAAAGTAATAACTTTTTCACGAAGAAAGGCATTTTCCGAAAGTAGAAGGTTGGGGTCATTATCAATAAGTTTAATGGCGGATTCTCGCGCTAGGATTACTAGTTCTCCATCTTTTGATAAATCGGCAATTTTTAAATCTAAAATACCACTTTGTTGTGTCCCCATTAAATCGCCAGGCCCTCTTAGTTGTAAATCAACTTCTGCAATTTCAAATCCATCGGTTGTTGCAACCATTGTTCCCATACGTTTTTTTGCCTCTTTCGAAAGTTCGAAGCCTGTCATAAGGATACAATATGATTTATCTTGTCCTCGGCCAACACGTCCTCTTAATTGGTGAAGTTGCGCTAATCCAAATCGTTCAGCGCTCTCTATGATCATCACGGAAGCATTCGGCACATTGACGCCCACTTCTATTACGGTCGTCGCTACCATTATTTGCGTTTCCCTCTTTATGAATCGCTGCATTTCGTATTCTTTATCTTCTGGCTTCATTTTACCGTGTACGATACTCAATTGGTAGTCAGGCATGGGAAAGGAACGTGAAATTGCTTCAAACCCATCCATTAAGTTATTGAAATCTAGTTTTTCGCTTTCTTTTATTAAGGGATAAACAATGTAAATTTGTCGCCCTAGAGCAATTTCTTTCCGCATAAATCCAAATAAGGCCAAGCGATGGCTTTCAAATCGATGTATGGTCGAAATTGGTTTCCTTCCTGGAGGTAGTTCATCGATAACCGATACATCAAGGTCGCCGTAAAATGTCATGGCCAATGTTCTTGGAATGGGCGTTGCAGTCATTACTAAGATGTGAGGTGGAATGGAGTTCTTTCGCCACATTTTACCCCGTTGCGCTACGCCAAATCGGTGTTGTTCGTCGATAACAACTAATCCAAGATTATGAAATTGAACCGGGTCTTCTAGTAATGCATGAGTACCAATTAACAAATTAATTTCTCCATTTTGGAGGCCAGAAAATAGGGGTATGCGTGCGGCTTTTTTAGTGGAGCCTGTTAATAATGCAATGTTTATTCCCAGCTCTTTTACTAATTCTTGTATGGTCTCAAAATGTTGGTTCGCTAAAATTTCGGTTGGTGCCATTATACACGCTTGATACCCATTTCCATTTGCTATAAGCATGGCAATTAAGGCAACTAAGGTTTTTCCGCTTCCAACATCTCCTTGTAAAAGCCGATTCATATGTCGCCCTGTTAGAAAGTCCTTGCGTATTTCTTTGACAACTCTTTTTTGAGCATTGGTTAATTCAAAGGGTAGGTGCTCAGTATAAAACCTTTTTAAAATATCACCTGAATGTTCAAATACATGGCCTTTGGTTGCTTGTATACGGGTACCTTTTCGTATAAGCATTTCCAATTGTAAAAAGAATAACTCTTCGAATTTTAAGCGAAATTTCGCTTGACTTATTTCTAATTCGGTATTCGGTAAATGTATTTTTCTTAAAGCATCTGTCCTCGAAATGAGCTGATATTCTTTTATAATGCTTTCGGGTAAAAATTCTCTTGCTTGTAAATTATGTTGAAAAAAAAACGCTTGGATTAACTTCTCTATCCCTTTAGTGTTTAATCCTTTATGGTTTAATTTCTCTGTGCTAGAATAGAATGGCTGGAAGCCTGCTTTTTTGGAAACATCTTTCATCGGAGTGAGTTCCGGGTGAGGGATTGCCCAAACGCCATTCGTTAACTTTGCTTTTCCAAATGCTTGATAGCTGAGCCCTGGCACAAGCATTTGCTTAATCCACTGTCCTCCTTGGAACCAAATTAGTTCTATGCTACCTGAATCATCCGTAAAACGAGCACTGAGGCGCTTGAATCTGGCACCGCCAATTTCTTTTATATTGTCAATGGTTCCAACTAATTGCACATAAGAATCAGAGCCGCCTACGTTACGACATTTATGATAGATTGACCGGTCAATATAGCGGTAGGGAAAGGTGTGAAGTAAATCGCCATAATTGAAAATCCCCAATTCTTTTTGAAGTAATTGAGCGCGTTGAGGTCCTACTCCTTTGAGAAACTCAATGGGTGTTTGTAATAGTTCACTCATGGGCAATGAAAATAGGATTTCATTCTACTTCCAAACACCCATTTTATTAAATTTTTCAATGCGGTCGTTTATTCGTTTTTCGGGAGTTTGTTTATCAAGTTCAACTAAATACGACAAGATGGCTTGCTTTACGTTTTCAAAATTTTCATTTTGAGATCTATGCGCCCCATTGATAGGTTCAGGAATCACGGCATCAACTAAGCCATTTTTTTTCATGTCTGTTGATGTTAGTTTTAGCGCTTCGGCTGCAATTTCTTTGTAATCCCATGATCTCCAGAGAATTGATGAACATGATTCAGGTGAAATAACAGAATACCAGGTATTTTCTAGCATAACAACTTTATCTCCAACCCCAATGCCTAAAGCTCCACCTGAAGCTCCCTCCCCGATAATGATGCAAATCACAGGGACTTTTAATCGCATCATTTCATAAATATTTCTTGCAATTGCCTCTCCTTGGCATCTTTCCTCTGCTTCTAAACCTGGAAAAGCACCTGGGGTATCAATAAATGTAACGATTGGTTTATTAAATTTCTCTGCCAATTTCATAAGGCGCAATGCTTTCCTGTAACCTTCAGGATTGGGCATCCCAAAATTTCTATATTGCCGCATTTTGGTATTGATGCCTTTTTGTTGACCAATAAACATAACCGATCTACCGTCAATAGAACCAAAACCTCCCACCATAGCTTTGTCATCACGAACTCCTCTATCGCCGTGCAGCTCCAGAAAATTTCCGCCGGTAATTGCGTCAATATACGCTAAGGTATAAGGTCGGTCTGGATGTCTCGATAATTGAACCCGTTGCCATGGACTTAGTTTTGAAAAGATTTCTTTTGTAGTAGCACTTAGTTTTTGTTCTAATTCTACTATTTTATCGCGCATGTCTACGTTTGTAGAAATACCAATTTCTTTCGTTTGCTCAATTTGTTCTTCAAGTGAACGTAGAGGCTCTTCAAAATCAAGATAAGTTGACATATTTATTCAAATTAGTATACAAATTTAAGAAAATTGCTTTGTTCTTTTAATTTTGTACTATGATCTTATTTCCAATTGCTAAAATTAATTTAGGTTTACACGTTTTGAACAAGCGCCCAGATGGCTTTCACGAAATTGAAAGTTGTTTGTACCCTATTCCGCTTTGTGATATTTTGGAAATAATTCCGGCTGATGAGACCAAATTCTTACAGACTGGAATCGTTTTGCCCAACAGTAATGAAAAAAATATCTGCCAAAAAGCATATGATTTATTGGCGGCTAATTACAAAATACCACCGGTGTTCATGCATTTAAGAAAACAAATTCCTATTGGGGCAGGATTAGGAGGAGGGTCGTCTGATGCGGCATTTGTCCTAAAAGGCTTAAACGAATTGTTTTCTTTAAATATATCGCAGCTTAAATTAGAGTCGTTTGCGGCAGAGTTAGGTAGTGATTGTCCTTTTTTTATCACGAGTTTACCCTGTTTAGTTGGTGGGAGAGGGGAGGTGTTATCCCCTAGCAGCATCGATTTAAGCGGTAAGTTTCTCGTACTAATAAATCCCAATATTCACATAAGCACAAAGGACGCTTATGCACTTATTAATCCACAACAGCCAGTAGGTAAACTGGAGGAAATACTTTCTGGTGAGCAAAATAAATGGAAAAATTCCCTTGTGAATGACTTTCAAGTTCCTATTTCCAAAAAATATCCAATAATTTCTGAGACAATCGATTTCTTATACGAAAATGGTGCTTATTATGCGGCAATGTCGGGAAGTGGCTCAACAATATTTGGTCTTTTCGATTCCGAACCTGTCGCCGAAGTTAATCGTGCAAAGGGGCTTGTTTTTAGCGGTGAACTCACACAGTAAGAGCCGAATTGCACATTTATTTTTGTAAAAAAGATTTTATTGTTTCTTATTGTAATATTATTTTTAATTTTATATAGTCTTTTTGACATAAATTTTTTTTTAAACCCTTAATTTATCTAATTATGAAAAAAACTTTTACATTTATTGCTTCTATGTTTATAGGAGTTTTGGCATACGCTAGCACAATCGTGACTTTTCAAGTAGATGTCACTAACTATGTTGCTGGAGGAGTAACTATCGGCCCTACAGGTATTCGAATTGCTGGTAATTTTTCTGGAAATAATGCTTCTGCTAATGGAGGTCCTATGGCTGACAATTCACCATCGGCTGCTACTTCTGCCATGACAGATATGGGAAATAATATTTGGCAAATTGTGGTTACATTTCCTGCTGGTGGTGGAAACCTGTCTTATAAATTTGTAGATGGTAACTGGGGTACGAGTGAAGGTTTAGATCCAATGACTTCTATCGTTACTGGTGGTTGCGGTGTAGCTGATGGCAATGGATTTATATTACGCACAATGGTTGTACCAAGCGTTGCAACAACTATTCGTTACTGTTGGGACAAATGTTTGTACGCATGCAACGGAAGTGGTGCAAGTCTTACGGAAGGCAGTATCACTAATTTAGTGGTTTCTCCAAATCCTGCTACTGATGTAGCAACGTTTGCATTTGAAACGACTGAAAATAATGCGACCGTTACGTTATTTGATCTTTCTGGTAAAACAGTAGCTGAGCAAACTGCCGTTACAGGTACCTCTAATCAAATTGAGGTGGATATGGCTAATTTAATGGCTGGTTATTATATCTATTCAGTGAAAGCTGGAGATAATATTGTTACAGGAAAATTAATGAAGAAATAATCTTTGTTTATCTTTTTGAAAAGCCTAAGTTTAACTTAGGCTTTTTTTTTCGCCCTACTTTTAAATTGTTATATTGCAATAAAACAATAAATGAAGGTGTTAAGCTTTCTTTTTGAATATTCTTACGAGTATTAGTACAATAAGTAATAGCGAAAAGCCAATACTAATTATGCCTAAGTAATCTCCGTTTTTTGCATAAAAAGTAGTGCCATTCATCAATGGAATTGTTGCATTTATTACGGCTGATTCGGAAAAATTACTTGAACGTAAAACTTCTCCTCGCTCATTTATTATTCCACTTCTCCCTGTATTAGCACATCGCACAATATAACGTCTATTTTCAATTGCTCGTAATTGGGCAAAGCTAAAATGTTGGCGATAACCTGGCGTGTCTCCCCACCAATCGTCATTTGTTAGTATGCTAATGAATTGTGCGCCTTGTCGGATTTGACCTGTTACAAAGTCACCATAGATTGATTCATAACAAACTAAAGCACCTATTTTTATATCATCAACGTTAAATATTTTAGCGTGAGGCTCAATCCCCAAAGAGCCAGAAGTTCCCCCATTTTGGATGGCTAAGTCTTCCAAAAAAGGAAATAGTGAAGAAAAAGGTATTTTTTCGACTCCCAAAACAAGTTTCGATTTATGAATATAGGAGGCCCGTTTATTTTGCTCCATTAGCAAAGAGGAATTGTACGATTCGTAATACCCAAATCCATTTGGAATTGCTCGTGAAGCATTAGAGTTTTTATTACTAAATAATTTATACGTAGAAGCGCCAATTAAAATAGAAAGCTTTTTGTTCGGAGTTAATAGCTTTGTTTCTAGTAGCTTCAAAATAGGATCGTTTTTCGAATCATCTTCGTTAAACCCACTGCTAATTGACGTCTCGGGGCCCAAAACAAGTGCTGTGTTTTGAGTTATTTTTTGATTTGCTAATCCTATGAGTTTTTCTATTTGATCTTCGCAGGTGAAATCCTCGCTAAATTTTTCTTGATAAGCATCGATGTTGGGCTGAACGAGAACCACTTCGTAGTCATTATTCTTGGTTATTTTTTGTGGGGATTTTAATAGCATGGCCGTTGATAACACTATCGGTAAAGCGATAGAGAGCGATAGGCTAATTATTGCGTATTTATTTATTTTCTTCTCTTTTCTGTTTTTGATTAGCCGATAAACTAAAATATTGACCATTAATACCCAAAGGGAACCGCCTAGCACTCCTGTGATTTCATACCATTGGACAATGTGTGGCCTTATTGAGAAAAAATTTCCCATCGTCAACCAAGGGTGAGATAATTCCCAATTATAATGAAGGTACTCAAAGCAAATCCAAACGGAAAGTAAGCTCCAAACGCCTAATTTTTCTGGTAGTCTTTTTTTAATCAGATGATAGATCAAAAAAGTTAATGCCATTAACAAGGAGTTGAAGATAAAAGCCATTATTGCGCCACCTTCGTCGGCAATCCAGATCCACCAAGTTGTTCCGATGTTAAAAAGTATAAAGATTAAATAGGCATGAATAAAAACGTGTATGGCTTTTTTATTATTTTCGATTAGATTTTGCTCTACAAGTAAGAGTGGAACCCAAGCAATAAAAACAAGTGGCGTGATGCTCCCTGTAAATGGAAAGGCTAGTGTAAAAAGTAAGCCTGATAAAATAGATAAAAGATAACGCTTGCCGATGGATAATTTAAACATGTTCAAATGTACTAAATATCAAAAAAAAAGGGTCGAGATTATCGACCCTTTTAATAATAAATTAATTTTCTTATGATTCAGAAGTTTCTTCGTTTTCTTCAGTTGCTGTGTTTTCAGGAGTTTCAGGAGTTTCAGTAATTTCCGTAGCCACGGTGTTTTCAATTACATCTGCTGCTACAGTAGTTTCTTCTGTACTCGCTACTTTTTTAGCTTTCACTACTTTTTTAACTTCCACCGTTTCAATTACTTCAGGGATTTCAAAAGGAATGATAGAGACAAATGATCGATTGTTTTTCTTTCTTTTAAATGCTACAAGTCCAGGTGTTAATGCAAATAAGGTATGGTCTTTACCGATACCAACATTATCTCCTGCATGGTGGTGAGTACCTCGCTGACGAACAATGATATTCCCAGCGATAGCCGCTTGTCCTCCAAATATTTTTACGCCTAAGCGTTTGCTATGTGATTCGCGTCCGTTCTTCGAACTACCTGCGCCTTTTTTATGTGCCATTTTATACTTTTTTAATTCCCTTAGGAATATTAATGCTTATCCTTTAATGTCTGTAATTTGAATAGAAGTAAATTGTTGCCTATGGCCATTCTTTTTCTTGTATCCTTTTCGTCGCTTCTTCTTGAAAACAATTACTTTATCACCTTTCACGTGACTAATTACTTCTGCGGTGACTTTTGCACCGTCTATAGCTGGGGCGCCAATGTTGATTTTGCCATCATTGTCTATCAATAAAACATGGTCAAATGTTACCATTGAACCACATTCTTCTGCTAAACGATGAACAAAAACTTTTTGGTCTTTTTGCACTTTAAATTGCTGCCCGGCTATTTCTACTATTGCGTACATTTAGCGTTTTTTT
>Ga0209550_10004506_pt1 | contig 13197 bp, 15 predicted proteins | sample LauGreSuBDMM15SN_2_FD_187567 | JGI IMG/M metagenome (GOLD analysis project Ga0209550, IMG submission 187567) | Freshwater lake microbial communities from Lake Michigan, USA - Su13.BD.MM15.SN (SPAdes) (version 5) | ecosystem: Environmental > Aquatic > Freshwater > Lake | place: Lake Michigan... | reverse complement strand
CGATCAAGCTAAGCTACAGGCAGGATATTGACGGCCTGCGTGCCATCGCCGTTGTCGCTATCGTCGCTTTTCATGCATTCCCCTCTTTGATACCCGGTGGTTTCGTCGGTGTGGATATTTTTTTTGTCATTTCAGGTTTTTTGATTACCTCGCTGATTCTTCAAAAACAGTACAACAAAATTTTTAGTCTCACTGAGTTTTATGCAAGGCGAATTAGACGGATTTTTCCTACGCTCATACTTGTAATGTCAGCCTCTTTCGCATTTGGTTGGATTGCGTTGCTTTCAGATGAGTACAAAATGTTGGGCAAGCACATAGCAGCAAGCGCAGTTTTCATTCCGAATTTTATTTTTTGGAGTGAAAGCGGATACTTCGACTATGCAGCTGCTACGAAGCCGCTATTGCATTTTTGGAGTCTGGGCATTGAAGAGCAGTTTTATCTGCTGTGGCCTCTGCTTGCCGGACTTTGCTTTAGATACAAAATCAACTTAGTGAAAGTGAGTGGGGTAATTTTTCTCACTTCGCTACTCATTAATCTATTGATGATAGAAGTAGCAGCTTCAGCTACTTTTTTTTCGCCATTCAGCAGAATATGGGAGTTGTTAGCAGGCTGTCTGTTAGCACTTTTTATGCAAAGTAAAACGAGTGTATTCGAAACTACACAGCATAAATTCTTAGAACACAATTACATGAATCACGGTCTCACTACACTGGGGCTGTTGTTGATTTTATGTAGTCTTTTTTTATTTGATCAAGACATCGCTTTTCCAGGTGGCTGGGCACTCATACCTGTAACTGGATCGGTATTGATCATTCTTGCAGGCGAAAAAGCTTGGCTGAATAATTCGGTCTTATCAAATAAGATCGTGGTCGGTGTTGGCTTAATCAGCTTCTCTTTATATCTTTGGCATTGGCCACTACTATCTTTCGCACGCATAATTAGCGGCACTACACCAGACTGGCCTCTTCGCCTTGCTCTCGTCATGTCGTCGTTTGTGTTGGCCTTTCTTAGCACTCATTTTCTAGAGCGACCAATTCGATTCGGTCGCAAAACAAAATCTAAAGTCACACTGCTTGTTATTGCAATGATCATCATGGGTGGAGTGGGCTTAGTCACATTCTTGAAGGGCGGATTCGTAGGACGCATTTCAAATCAAGAGGTCAAAGCACAACTTGCTGATCTAAACTTTGATATTCCAGATAGTACTGGTTGGTATTGCAACGACCTTCAATTTGATAGCCCCCGCTGTCATTCAACTGGCCCTAATCCTGCCGTTGTCGTGATTGGAGATAGTCATGCTCTTACTATCTATTCTGGATTGCGCGATCTGTTCAAAGCCAGAGGTCAGGATATCGGTCTTTATGGCGCCAGTGACGGTTGCCCTCCTCTCCTCAACGTAGTGATACAAGATCAAGGTGGTGACTTTAGAAACTGCTTAAAAAAGGGAACGCTGGCCATACAGCGAATTATTGCTGACCCAAGTATCCGGGAAGTGATATTAACCAGTAGAGGCCCGATGTATACGACAGGTTTAGGTTATGGTGATATCGAATCAACACAGTTTGGTAAATGGGTTCTGCACTTCGAAGGTGTAAAGCAAGACGAGTTAGATAACAGCACGGTTTTTTCTATGGGGTTGACTAAAACTTTAGACGCACTACTAGCAGCTGGGAAAAAAGTCAGTTTTTTGCATGATGTGCCTGAACTCGGTTTTGATATCAGGCAATGCTTTTCTTTTCGTCCCTTATCCATATCGTCGAATGAAACACACAGCTGCTCTATAAGCAGGGCAGATTTTGAAAAGCGAACCAGCGCTTTCAAAACAATGGTGGATAAAATTCTAGCGCAACGACCAGAAGTTAAAGTTATTGATTTAGCCAAAGCCTTGTGTGATGAAAAACGATGCTATGGCTCTAAGGACGGTGTACTGTTTTATATCGATGATGATCATTTAAGCCACCGAGGTTCTGCTTATGTAGTTAGGAAGCTCAGGGATGAATTTTGATGAATGATTTTTGTTTTGAATAATTTTTTCCGTCTTATTTACAAGATTAGTTCTTCAACAAATCTGCAGTACACGGTAAGCATATGAATTTAAATCCAATTATTCTAATGGTATTTAAAACGATTTTAATAATTTAAATAAAATCATGCATCGGACTAAGATTAAAGCACCACTATCTATCGCTCGTTATTGTTGCTTTATAATCGTATTTAATCTGGCGCTAGGTTCCTTTATTTGAAGAGGTCATATGGCAAAAGCAGGAAAGCTGAGCAGTCCTTTTGAGCAGTCGTTCATGTTTCACATGATTCGAGACTTTTTCCTTTTGCTATTGCTAGTGGCTTCGGTTGAGATGGGTATTCGTTATGCGGTGGTGCGGTATGACTTTGCCAGTAAAGAGCAGGCTCGAGTAGACTTGGCAGCACGACAATTAGCCAACGATGTTAAGTCCATTATGCTTAATTCGGGCGGTCCTTTGGCAGCTCAAACTGTTTACCCTATACTGAATCGCAACTACGATGATATGGGACTTTCTATTGCCGTCATTCCAGCTGATGTGACTATAGAGTCTATGAAACAGTCGTTCAAGATGGATGTCAAAGGCTTACAGCCCAATTGGAAAGTCGGGTCACATTTGGAATCGACTGTCAATCTTACTGCTGAGCAGTTTTGTTTGAATTGTCACGTCAAAGCTAAAGTAGGAGATGTGTTGGGCATTGTTAAGGTTGGCAGCTACCTCGACCGAAAAGAGGCCGCTTGGTGGACTGATGTGAAACTGACGGCCGGAGCCTTGAGCCTGAAGATTTTGTTACACACGATCTTACTTTTCTTCCTGCTCAGGGTTCGAATGGCACCACTCTTATCACTGCGGAACACCGTCTCCAGATTGGCCAGGGGTCTTATAGACTTATCGCCCAGAGCCCAGGTTAATGGCGCAGACGAGTTTGGTGAGCTGGCGCAAGACCTTAACTATTTTCTAGACCGCATCAACGTGGTGGTGACCGATCTGGATCAGATCTTAAACAAAGTTGTGGATGCTAGTGGACGCTTGAGCAGTTTGAATCGCGATTTGGAGCAAACCGTTGATGGCTTGCGCGAGACACACTCCCCTTCTGCAGATACCTCAATCGAGGGCCAAGCTGCTAAGTACCGTGCGCTGGCTCAGACGCTAAGAGAAATGGCATTACTAGAAGCCAATATGCAGAACATTGCTCAATCGGGTCAACAGGTACTGCATCGATTGACGCATGTTAAGGAACAACAATAACCCCCAACTTAGACAGATGCTCTGGGTTATTAATCGACTCACTTGCTAAAAATGATTTTAGTAGATCTCAAAGCTCATCAATGTAGATCTTGGGCAAATTACTGAGCGAGTGACCTAAACATCATTCGCTTCATCATACTTAGTTTCGTAATTTCGTTTTCTAAGTAAATCGCCTTCCCGTCTCACCACAACCAGAAATGATTAGTTCTTAACGTTTCTCCCAGACCCGAATGGATACTGGATGAGTTTGGGTGTGCTTAGCTACGACACCAATCGCGTACTGATGTTTATTTATTAACTCTATTGTTAACTCAGTGTCAAATAAGTAGCGCCAACATGCTAAGGCTACAGCCCAAGGTAACTTTTGTTTACATTTTGATTATAAAAAAAACAAAAACCATAATATTTTTGCGTTGAAAGATAAGAAAAAAAGTAATTAAATTACATCTAAGCATACATTTTTTACATTATTTTTATTTTTTGAACATGTTTTGAACATATATAAACAGAAATTATCTATTTATTTTCAATATTTTTAAATATTGTTTATTTTTTCTTGACAAAATATGTTCATCTGGTAACCTTGGCAGTCATAAATTAAACCAATTAGTTTCATTCACCTACCGGAGCCTGCCATGTTTAACAAAGTTATCCTCTCAATACTTCTTGTTACCACTAGCGCTGTGTTTGCAGCACCCGCTACCAACTCTGCTGCGATTACCGACGGCGAAAAAGTAGCCATGCTCGATATTTCAAACAACAACTGGGCTATCGTCGCAAATTACAGCATCAACGGCAAAACTAAGTTTCGTGAGTTCTACGACATGGGTAGTTCAGGAGTTCAGCAAATTGACTATGCTGTTTCTTGCGCTGATCAAAAGTTGTCGCTCGTAGATTTCAAAGTACTTACCTCCATGTCATCTAAATCTGAAGATTCAAGTAACAAAAATTTCGCTGATTTGTCGTTTTACACACCGGTTATTCAGCATGACATCAATATCGTTAGCAAAGTTTGTAGCGACCAAATGTTAACTCGCAGCGCAAAAGCTAACGACTAATTACAGACCCTGAATCAAGCCACTATTTCTGGAGTTAACAATGAAAATTTCTACTATTCAATTTTCTTCTAGCCGTCGTCAATTCATGCTCAACATCGCAGCTGGTAGCCTTTTGATAGGTTCTGCTGCAAATGCAAACTCGCAAAGCTTAGTTTCTGAAAATGATCCCCAAGCAGTGGGATTAGCCTATAAAGCTGATGCTACTAAAGTAGATAAGTCTAAACAACCTAAGTACGCCGCTGGTCAGGCTTGTAGTAATTGCGCTCTTTATCAGGGTTCTGCTGGTTCAGCTGCCGGTGTCTGCCCCTTGTTCGCAGGCAAACAAGTTTCAGCAAAAGCTTGGTGCAGTGCTTATGCCAAAAAAGGTTGATTCTGAGTTTGTGCTCATTGAGGACTGTAAGCTGATGTCTAGATAAATTGATCTGTTTTGCTTTTGAATTTAGGTACTACTTCATATGACATAAATATTTTTATTTTGCATTTGAAAAATTGTAGCCCTGCTTAGACAAATCGATTTTTTTATATAAGTAATTGAATTTATTAAATTTTTAGTAGCCTAGATTTCTATTAATCCGCAGGCCCCTGGTTCGAATACAGGTCGGCGAGCCTGAGAACTATTATTGGAATCAATCACTTAGCCCAACCCACAAGGTTGGGCTTTTTTTTTAGTAGAACAGCGGAAGAGTAAAGGGCTTGCATTAAATACAAAACATTGCGATCGTTTTGAGGCCTCCGTCTACAATGTCGCTTTTAATTTATAAATACATATGGTCGTACACAATCACGAGTGGAATGCCGGCGATTTAGGCTGTGGTGAGTTGGTGTTGGGTGTGCGCAAACGCTTACGCGCGCATCCAGGGCAAGTGCTGAAGCTGATAGCACTCGACACCGGCGCTGTAGTCGACTTGCAAGCGTTTTGCAATATGACAGGACATGAGATGCTGGCCGTTGACGCTGCAACAAGAACTTACTGGTTGCGTGGTCGAGCGGCTTAATTTTTTTATTCGTTAATTGTTTCTAGAGGAGTTCACAATGTCCGGCAAATTCTGTATCAATCTCACCTGCAGCACTGATAACACCGATCGTGCCACTGTCGCATTCGTAGTTGCTAATGCAGCGGTAGCTTCTGACAAGGACACGCTGGTGTTTCTTTCCATCGAGGCAGTGCGTCTTTCACAAAAGGGTGTCGCTGAAAGTATTCATGAAGAAGGTTTTGCGCCACTTAAAGACCTGATGAACAGCTTCCTTGAAGCTGGTGGAAAAATCTTCATCTGCTCGCCTTGCTTTAAAAAGCGCAAGCTGGATGAAAACAATTTGGTGGAAGGCACATTGATTGTTGGCGGCGCCAAGTTAGTGGAATTCATGAGCGATGGCTGTCCTAGTCTGAGTTATTAAACTTTCATAACACCAGATCAAACTATGCAAGCTAGTCCATCTCATACTCACCAGTCCGATGTCAGTTTTGACGGTGGCGATTTGGATTGTGGCAATGGCTTGCTGCTGCTAATCCGTAAGCATATCGATCCTCTGCCAAGAGGCGGCTTATTGGAGATACGTTCCTCCGAGATTTCGGTCGAGGAGGATCTACCTGCTTGGTGTAGGCTGACTGGAAATGAACTGGTTTCATGGACCAAGCAAGATAGGCAACGTAGTTTTCTGGTTACTAAGGGCAAGTTTTCTGAGCGCATCAGTCTGCCAGTTGCTGAAGGCCTAACTATCACTGCGACCGCAGCGACCACTGCACTGGTCAACGCACCTGTAAACATAGTGATACCAGCCGAGCTACCAGCGCCTATCGCTGCACCACCAATTTCACCCTTATCAGTAATGGGTATTGGCAGCTGGCCTCGGCCGCGCTGGATGCTGCAGGCGATGCATGATCATATGGAGGGTCGACTGGATGCAGAGTCATTTCAATTAACCGCTAATGATGCGGTTCGGCTTTCCGTAGCTGCACAATTGCGTGCTGGTGTGGATGTGGTGACCGATGGCGAGCAGCGTCGTGACAGCTATGCCAGCTTTGTGGGCGGCATCCTCGACAACTGCCAACTGATTCCACTCACCGATTTACTGCCATTGGTCGATGATCCAGAAGAATTTGCCCGAGAACTGCGTGCGCTGGATGTACCTGCCTCTGAAGTTCGTCATCCAGCAGTTTTTGGTCCCCTAGGCCGCAGTAAGCCGCTGGCAGTGCATGAAATGGATTTCGTCAAAACGCTCTCCAATAAACCCGTCAAGATCGCACTGCCCGGTCCTTATCTGCTAACGCGAACCATGTGGCTGGAGTGTGTTTCCGATCGCGCTTATGCAAATCGTGAAGCGCTGGCAACTGACATCGTTCGTGTGCTGCGTGAAGAGTTGGCTAGCCTCCTAGCTGCAGGTGTCGCGCTAGTTCAGTTTGATGAGCCGGTGCTCTCTGAAGTGGTGTACTCCGGATCAGTATCAAAGCGCAGTTTCATGTGTGGTGCCTTGTCTGAAAAAAACGAGATACCTGCAGAGCTGGGGTTTGCGCGTGAACTGATTAACGCTGTAGTTGCCGGTTTTCCAAAAGAGCGTATTGCCGTGCATATGTGCCGTGGCAATTGGACGCCTGACGAAGGCGCCGCTTTGTCCGGCAATTACACACCGCTGATTGAAACGCTCTCCGGTTTGCAGGTAGGTAGCCTGTTGTTGGAGTTGTGCACACCCCGTGCAGGTGAAATGGAAATACTGCGCGCTATTCCGGATGATGTGCGTATCGGCGTTGGTATCTGCAATCAAAAACATGCACACATCGAAACGCTGGATGAAGTACTCAACAAGGGCGAGCAAGCAATTCAGTTGTTTGGAAAAGAGCGTGTGCTGTTCACGCCTGATTGCGGGTTTGCTACCTTTGCGGATAATCCACTAGCTTCCGAACAGATCGCTGAACAAAAGCTAAAAGTAATTTCCGCCGCTAGCAGCATTTTGCGGCAGCGGCACGGATTGCATACCTAGACGATGCCTTGAATACAACTTGGTTTCTCTACTCCAGTCAACACTCAAGATCAAGTCAGTCAAGATCCCTAGCAACACGAAAGCCACTAGCGCTAAAACGGTAATACGTTGGATGGCTTCCATCTCTAACAGTGGTTCTTAAATTCTGGGGATCATCACCCCAAGAACCACCGCGTAAAACACGCAAAGAACAGTTCCCACTCAGCCAAGCACTACCATCGACTGGCGCATTCTGATAATTACTTTGCCAGCAATCTTCTGTCCATTCAGCTACATTTCCAATCATGTCGTAAAGACCAAATTGATTTGGTTTTTTTAATCCAACAACGTTGGGGTTGGTAGCATTCTTGTTTGACCATGCGTATTGATCTATTTGGGTATCACTATCGCCCCATGGATATCTGGTAGTGCTGCCAGCACGGGCGGCATATTCCCATTCTGCTTCGGATGGTAATCTGTATTTTTTACCGGTTTTTTGGCTAAGCTTTTTGATGTAAGTCTGTGCATCATTCCATGAGATATTTTCTACTGGTTGTGCTGAACCCTTGCTTAAACTCGGATCAGAGCCCATGACTGCATGCCACTCAAATTGTGTAACTTCAAATTTGCCCAACGCAAATGCTGCGATGTTAACTAAATGTCGGGGTTTTTCATCATCATGTAGATCTGAATTTTTTGAAGTGGTAGATTCAACCAAATTGGAACTACCCATATAAAAATTCGCAGATTCTAACTTCACCATTTCTGGACAAACTGAACAGTCAGTAAAACCCCAGCTCACTTTGGTCAGAGTCATTAAAACTAGAAATAAATAAATTCTCATGTTTAGCTTACCTTTTCATGATGCGGATCTTGCGCATAGTTGAAGCTCCCTGCACTTCACTTCTCCGCTTAAATCATTGTGTGAATCTGAACCCAACTCGTTTTGCCTAAATGCTTTATTATTTTATTAAATGTATTAACTAACTTGAGGTTACTCTTTGTTTGAAATCGTTACCCGTATATCTGCTTTATTAACTTCCTCCTTACTTTTTGGAGGTATGTTGTTATTTTCAGCTAGTTTTGCTGCTTTTTTATTCAAATCATTACCACCAATAGAGGCAAGGGTATTAATACGCAAAGCCTTCCCCTCTTTTTATATTTTCGTGATAATCACATCACTCATTGCAGCCTTATTAGCCCTAGCGAGCAGTTTATTAAGTGCCAGTATCTTAGTACTTATTAGCCTGTCTACTATACCTACTAGGCAAATCATAATGCCTGCAATAAATGCTGCCTCAGACGCAAAACTAAATCAGCGCTTTTTAGTGTTACATAGTCTATCGGTGGTCATTACCCTAATACACATCATCGCAGTTGCATTTGTGATTGTTGATTTAGCAGTTTAATAAACGTGCTTATTTTTCAGGTCCATCCATGCAATGACTGGGCGCATCAAGAAAAAATATATTCTCGCTGAGCTTAGTAATTTACCAGATCGACAATCTGAAGTATTTATTTGCCCACTTTGCGATAGAGCCATTCCAAAATCTCAGCGAGATGAGCACCACCTCATTCCTAAATCCCATAAGGGTCGAGAAACGGTGATATTGCATCGCATTTGCCATCGACAAATACATGCTCTTTTTACAGAAACAGAGCTAGCACGCCAATACAACACCGTAGAAAAATTAAAAGTACAAGGGGACTTAGTGGATTTTGTAAAGTGGGTTCGTTTAAAGCCCGATGATTTTTATGAACGAGTCCGTAAGAGTAGAAGGCTAAAGTCTACATAGAACTTTTACAGCAATAAATTAATGTGAAGATCTAATCTTGCTAGCATGTTTTTCATGTGTAGTCATACTCAAAAATTTTAGTAGCATGCTCCGCTAAAATCAAAAACAGTATCTTTGCCTCGCATGAATTTAACTTTCAGAAAATTCTCAATCTTAATGAATAATCGAGTTCAAAACCCCTCTTTAGTAATTATTGGAGCTGGTCTGGCAGGCCTTAGTTGCGCCACGCAATTGAAAGCAATCGGGTTTAAGGTTCAAATATTTGAAAAAAGTCGAGGACCTAGCGGTCGGATGAGCACACGTAATGGTGATAATTGGTCTGCTGATCATGGCGCTCAGTATTTCACAGCAAGAGATCCTATCTTTATTGAGGAACTAAATACCTGGATCCAGAGAGGCATTGCAGCTACTTGGCACCCCCGTTTGAAAGTCTATGAGGATAGTCAGTGGCGAGAGATTGCCTCGACACAGAATCGCTATGTAGGCATCCCCGCTATGAATAGCCTAGGCAAAAATTTAGCAAAAAACTTTGACGTTACCTATGGTCAAACCATAGATCAAATCGTCCTTAAGAATGATAAGTGGATACTTCATAGCGTCGAAGAAGGCAGTATTAATGAACAGTTTGATTGGCTAGTATTGGCAATTCCTGCGCCGCAAGCATTTATTCTTACTCATTCAATAGATCGATCCATTGAAGAAAAAAATAGGGTTGATATGCAAGGGTGCTGGACAGTTATGGCTTGTTTCACTGAAAGGCAGAAAACTCTTTTTGATGCTGCTTTCATAAACGGAGAAATCATTAGCTGGATTTCTAGGAATAATTCAAAGCTAGGACGTGAGGGGCTAGATTCTTGGACAATTCATGCAAATCCTGAGTGGAGTCAACAATGGATTGAATTAGACAAAGAAGAGGCTGGCAAACGTATTTTGGAATGCGCTATGAAACTAGGCTTAAATTATCAGAATGCTCAAATTTCAGTTCATCGATGGCGTTATGCGAGTGGCTCTTTAACAGCAAATCCTGGGTTTAAAGTTTATGATGATATTCAGTTAGGCTTATGCGGAGATTGGCTTCATGGCGGTAGAGTAGAGGGTGCTTGGTTAAGCGGCTATAAGTTAGCTAACCAAATTAGTATTGAACAATCTCATTTAATTGATAAGGAATAGAAATGTCTTTAGCATCCATTGAATTGCGAGATCTCAAACTCCAAACCCAAATTGGAACCTATGGACCCGGCGCGATTATTCCAAACCAACACCTTTTAGATTTAACGCTTTGGATTGATGCAAAACTAATCCTGATATCCCAAGACCTTATGAAGAATGTTTTTGATTACGACCCTCTAGTAATTGAAATAGTTAGACTAGCAGGCGATGGTCATTATGAAACACAGGAAAGACTTATTACTCGCATTGTTGAAGCATGTGCAAAATATTCTGAGATTAAGGTAATGGATATTGGCCTTCGAAAATTACCTGTACACGCAGAATCAGGATCTCTTGGAGTAAGACTCTCAGTAGATTCATTGACCATGAATAAATTTAGATCCTCTAGCACTTCAGATTAAACATAAAGATGCCGTTACTATAATTTTCTATATTAGACTGAGCCGCAGACTGTTAAGTAGTTTTAAACCCATTAACATCGCCGAACTTAAAGTGATAACGATAGATCATAAATCGAGCATCTATGACTTTATGATATTAGATGAAGCTACCCTGCTATACGCCAGAGAACAAGAAAGAGACTTTACTGATTATTCGCTAAGACTAACTCAATAATCTGCAAATTTTCTGCCTCAGTGAGACCATGGTCTCTGGCGAAATTTAAGAGTACGGAATAATTGGAAATTTTTACAATCGCAATGATCCCTTTATAAATAAAAACTGCGCCTGTTTCACCCGCTTGGTCAGAACGTAGTTCCCTCTCCAAATAATTAGCCTGTTATGTTGCTGCAATTATTGTGAAGTAGACCCTACGTTATTTGTTGTCAGGATTTTCTATCAATCGCAACTGCCCAATTCCCTCTCAAACCAAAATAAAGACCACCAGCCCAAAGTGAAAAGTGCATATAGTCGGTCAAAATAAAGGTAAGTAAGCTTTCTGGTTTGATGACAGTCCAAATAACGCCTGTAACGACACAACACATAACAATGCCGCTGAAGCGAGTGATCATGTCTCCTAAAACAGCTAAAGACGCGATATCTCTTATTTTTGGAATTGTTGCCAATCCTCCAACAAGCAAACCTAGACCAGCTGCCACTTCTCCATAACAAACAAACCACCAAACAAGAGAAGGTATTCCCATGCCCTGCCCAACAACAGGATCAAAAGGAAATTTACTGAGTCCTTGATTTATAAACATTAAAGATAATGGAATTCGCAGCAGGATATGGCTAAGGCTTAGATCAGGTAGCTGACGCCAATAATTTTTAACATTTAAAAAACTGGGTAATTTTTGAATTAACATTTGCTTTCCTTCAATAAAATTAGTTATGTGTTTAAGTTAAAGATTTTCATGATTAATTTATGCTTTTTTTGCCCAAGCTGAACACCAACCCTTGGTTGCAACTTGCTTACCAGCAAAAAGTGGGCAAACACCAGCTGCAGCTCCAGCTGCGGCTTGAAACAATGCACAGTTCCCACAAATCTGCCCTGCTACATATTTAGGTTGCTTGGATTTATCTACTTTTGTAGCGTCTGCTTTGTAGCCAAGTGAGCTTGGCTGCGGGTCAGTTTCCACTACCATTCCTTGAGCATTTGAGTTGCTGACAGCAGTCAAAGCTAAGCCACTTGCAACTACATGCATTAAAAACACTCTTCTACTATTTGTGATGTTTGATGTCATTTTGAATTCCTTCATTTAAAAACCAAAAGTACTGGTAATGGTTGAAAATTTAAACAGCTTTTTTTTGAACAAGGTTTGGATTTTTGGGCGAGTTTTTAGGAAGCTTGTATATGCAAACTCCATAACAATTAAAGCTCCGGGAATCTTTGCAACTGTGGCAAGCCACCTCCAACTTGGTAATTGTTCCCAAACGTGCACAAAAGCAGCAGCTCCTGATATCAAATCTCCGTTTGGTTTAATCACATGGAATCTTCTCATCAGCTCTTCTTTTGAAAGTCCTGTTGGCGCCGTGAATTCGGGTGCTGACACATCTACCCACTTGATTGGACCAGCTGGTGTGATTAGCTTGTATTGGTTAATTTCAGCTGTGCACAGCGGACAAGATCCATCAAATAAAACAGTTGTCTCGATTTTGTCAGGGTGCATTTTTTTTATCCAATGAGTTAAAGAGTGGGGTCTTTACTTTTTGTAGGTATAACGACTTCAGTCTTTCCGCTGAAAGCACCTTTGACCCGATCTTTGATATCCAAAAGCTTTTGAACTTTAGAACCCATTTGCATGAGACTGGCAAGTGTCGTTGAATCCATCTTGAGAACGTCATCAAGCCAGTTGGTCATCAAATCAATAAATTTATGCATTTGCCGCATACGCTCCTGGGCATGCATATCAGCTTCAACACTGGGCTGCTCCATCAAGGCGTCGCGCAGCATAGACAGCGTGGGATCAATTTCACGCTTTCGCCTTTCAGCTGCCAGCGTTCGAAAAATTGACCACACATCCTCTGGTGCTTGAAAGTACTCGCGCCTGTCATTTGGTTGATGAATGAGACGAACTAGGTTCCAAGATTGGAGTTCTTTAAGGCCCATACTGACGTTGGAACGAGAAAAACCAAGCGCTTCACCAACTTCATCGGCATTCAGCGGATTCGATGACACATAAAGAAGAGCGTAGATCTGGCCAACCGTTCGGTTAATTCCCCATCTGCCGCCCATTTCGCCGAAGTGCATAACAAAGCGCTGTGTTAAAGGTGGTAAATTCATGATTTCTTTCTTTCTGAATTTTCAATAATAACTGAAAATTGAGAAATAGGTTGGTATGCCGCCAATTGCGTTTGGAGTTTGGCTTTTGACAAAAGTATATTAATTTGCAACACATTATTTTGTCGTTCCAGCGCAAACTGACAAAGCTTGAGGTCATAAAAATTGCGGCAACATGATTGACGAAAAAAACTCTTTAAGGTGCTCGATCGTTGAATCGAAAGATACT
>Ga0209550_10004504_pt1 | contig 13201 bp, 8 predicted proteins | sample LauGreSuBDMM15SN_2_FD_187567 | JGI IMG/M metagenome (GOLD analysis project Ga0209550, IMG submission 187567) | Freshwater lake microbial communities from Lake Michigan, USA - Su13.BD.MM15.SN (SPAdes) (version 5) | ecosystem: Environmental > Aquatic > Freshwater > Lake | place: Lake Michigan, USA... | reverse complement strand
ATTTGTTATAGAAATTTCGTTATAATTTATGCTTCCTTCTGCTAAGTATGCACCAATAAACCAGCCGAATAAATGGTCTAGTTTATATTCTTTCGCACCGATAACAACTGTATCTTTTATAAACGAGTTTTCTATATGTTTAGCTACTGGTATTCTCATTCCAACCTTCATATTAGCCCCAACAATTGGAATTACTGATTGTGTATTTTCATCACGAATTAAATGTGAGTGACTTGTAGTTGTTTCAACTATTCTTCCACTTCTGGTTGTAACTTTCATAATTTGACCGTTTACTGGATGCCTACTAACATGTGATATTTTATTCCAGTGTGTCTTTTCATCTTTACTTACACCTATAATATAATATTCTTCTTCTAATGTTTCAAGCAAAGTCTCTATACTATTTTCATGACCAGTATTAAATGTTACATGAGGTAATTCTTTTATTAAATTATCACAAAAATCCCCAATTTCTACTGACATAAAGTTAATGCTATGCGTTGTCTTATTTTTTTGAATTATTTTTATTTTTTCCGAAGACATCAAAGACATTTGAGTTGAGACCTCGCCAATACTTTGACCTGCTATCATTCCAACCATTTCTCCAGGTGTTACAATTGCTCTTTTATAATCAATAGTGATTTTATCTAAAAGCAACGTAAGTGCTGATTTATTAAATCTTTTTACAATTAATAACTCTTTAGGACACAAACTGAAGAAGAACATAGTTTTAAATAATTGAGTTGGTGGAGCATAATAATTTTTTTCCAAATTAGCATAGCATTGCTCGATCATTTGTAATGCTTCTAAAGGGGTAATATCCACAAGTGAAGAAGATGTGAGATTAGTTTGACCTTGAATATTACTAATGATATATGAAAATGCAACAGGTAAATTTACTATACTATCACCTTTATTTTTAAATACGTGTTTTATTATTTCATCACGCATTTTAATCATCATATCAATATATTTTTTAGTTTGTTTAATCATTTCATCATACTGCTTTTTATATCTTGTCATCGTGTTTTTAAGAAATATATTATTCAATGTTTTTACACGATTGTTTTCCTCAGGCAACAAATAATGTGAATAGATATCTTGCATACTCATTGTCACAAGTGAAATAACTTGGTTTTCTACTTTAACTGTATCAATGTTATCCTCTCCATAAGCAAACTGAACGATTTTGTTTTTATTTGTTCTTACTGTCATATCATAACTTACCATAAGGTCTTCTAAACCTTTAATTAATCGTCTTTGAATATAACCTGTTGATGATGTTTTAACAGCAGTATCAATTAAACCAACACGACCACCCATTGCGTGGAAGAACAATTCTTGAGGTGATAGACCATTTATATAAGAATTTTCAACAAATCCACGGGCTCCTGGCGAATCATCATACTTTGTATAATGTGGTAATGTTCTGTGTTCAAAACCATATGGTATGCGTTTGCCATCTACATTTTGTTGTCCTAAACAAGAAATCATAAATGATATGTTTAAATCAGAACCTTTTGAACCAGCAAGAACCATCGTAACAAATCTATTATCTTTTGCTAAACTTTTTAATCCTACTTTACCTGACTCCGATGTTGCTTGATTTAATATATTATTCACTTGTGTTTCAAATTCTTCTACATTTGTTTTTCCCGTATTATTTTCAAAAATACCTATTTGTGTCTGGTCTATTAAATTTTTCACATCATTTTTCTTTTGTGTAATAATTTTTACTATTTCTTCATTTGTTTTTTGATCCGATATTAAATCACTTATTCCTACACTAAACGCAGTTGATTTCATATATTCTGTCACCACATTCTGTAAATCATCTATAAATTTTGCTGAAGCCATATTGCCAAAATCATTACATATTCTTTGAAGAAGACCCTTGGTTCCTGCTCCTAATACTGCCTTATCCATTTGGCCACGAATGTATTTTCCATTTTTTATTTCCAAAATAGCATTTGATGTTTTTGGATCATCTTTATCTTCTTTAAATGCCTTTGTTTTATATTTCATTGATAGCGGTGGCATTATTTGTGTCAATATATCAAAATTTGTTATTCCTTTTTCTGACTCCGCATTTTTTGTTAATTCATTTTCATTTATGCCATTAAACATCATCAATAAATTCATTGCTTCGCGAGGACTAAAACTTATTCCCTCTCTTGTGAATTGATATGAACCAAGCATTGAATCTTGATAAATTCCTATAATTGAAGAATTGTTTGCTGGACTTATTATCTGATATGGAACTGCTGCTAAATTTTTTAATTCTGCTTCTGACTCTGGATCCTGTGGCATATGTAAATTCATTTCCATAAAACCCCTAATGTTTCCAACAGGGTCGGAGTACACCTTGTGCCTTATCAGGTTGGTTAGACCTTCATTTAAGACCCGTAACCGTCTACTCTCTGAACCTTCCCCATGCTTTTACCATAACAAGTTTAGGGGCTTGGCTGCTGATTATCCAATCCTTCACGTTTTTACCATTGGGTTCGTCAATTAAACGAGTTCCTCATTAATGTTTCCAAAAATGAGTGGTAGTGAAGGCTCTAAGGAACTTCCAGCAATTTGGTCACGTTGCCAAATGATTTTTTGTTTAAATATTTTTGTATAATAATCATTTGACTAGGGAGTAACACGCTTTTAACGCTCCCTGTTGAGGACAAAATGATATTACATTTGTCTATCCCCATCGAAATCCGCATTGTACGGCTTTGTGTCCGCAACATTCATTCTAAATGTATCTCCTCGCTTCATAATTCGTGCGATATGGCACATCATACTCATTCTGTGGAGTGTAGGTTGTCTATTAAATAGGACAGCATCGCCATCCATCATATGTCTGTGAACAATATCACCATATTCAAGAACTATTGAATTTCTGTCGGAATAATATCGTAACGTAATGGATTCGCCATTTTGTTTTTCCAACATTTTAGCACCAGGCCAAACATCTGGACCATTTTGAACGAGCTTAGTTAAAAATGCTTTGTTTAATTTATTAACCACGACTGGTTTAGTAATATTCTTAGCAATTTTCATAGGAATACCAAGTTCTTTAATGGATATATTAGGGTCCGCAGTAATAACAGAACGTGCACTAAAATCTACACGTTTTGCCATTAGATTTCCTCTCATTCTACCACCTTTACCATTAAGACGATCTTTTATTGATTTTAAAGGACGACCAGACCTTTGAGCTACAGATGCTACACCTGGTATTTTATTATCTACTTGTGTAGCAATATAATATTGTAATACTGTCGTCCAATCATCAATAACATTTGCGGGAGAATTATTCTGTATTTTGTCTTGAAGTGTTTTGTTAGTTTTTATTATATTAACTAATATGTGACTTAAATCATCTTCAGACCTTTGTTGTGCGTCGTGTTTTACAGATGGTCTTACAGCTGGAGGAGGAACTAACATCGCCTGACAAATCATCCAATCTGGTCTTGAATAAACTGGACTGAACCCCATAAATGATACATCTTCATCTGATATTCTTTTTAAAATTTTTAGTGCCATTTCAGGAGTAATTTTAATTATAATAGGTTCGCCTTCAGCACTTTCATTTTTCCATTCGGCAAATATAGTAGCGAGACCTTCTTTCCTTATTTTATTTGGTTGAAGACAACCACAACCATCATCTGTATCTTCTCCACATCTTTTAATTTTGCTCGCTAATGAAAATACATATTTCCATCTTGCGTCTCCTTGTAATTTTAATGCTTGTTTATATTTTTCTTTGCTAATCAAAAGTTTGCTACACTTGAAACATGTTGACCTCAATATTTTTAAAATAGTACTTAAATATTGAATATAAAATACAGGTCGTGCTAATTCAATATGTCCTGCGTAACCTGGTGTCTGCATATAATCTAAACCATCTGTAGGACAAATTAATCCAGGCTCTAATACTCCCATTCGCGGATCAAATAATCCACCTATTACTGGTTTATTATTTATATAAGTATCTCTACTGGTTATTTCAGCTACAGAGCCTTTTCTTATTTCATCTGGCGACAAAATACTAAATTGAATGCCTATAACTTTTGAATAATTTGTTAACATATTTTGAATACTAGACATCTTTTATATATATAACATAATAGTTTTATATTATTTTGTTAATCAATTTTTTTTAAAAATAAAAAATGAACTAAAATTTAGTGTATTTTAAAAATAATAAAATAAAATATGATTTAAAATTAATATATGTATTATATTAAATATGACACGAGATAATAAAACTAAATTAACAACAAAAAATACAAAAAATGAAAAAAATAAAAAAAATGAAGAGTTAAAAAATAAAAAGAAAAAAAACACTAATTCAGATAGTGATGATGATTATATAAGTGATAGTGAATTTGAAAGTGAAAGCGATGAGATTGACAGCCATGAATATCACAAATTTTTGGCAAAAATATTTCCATCTAAATATATGGATACAAAAGTAAAAGCTACAGAAAAAATAAAAAATATTGTAAATAAAACAAATAGTAAAAAAGAAAATAAAAAAAAAGATAATAAAAAGCAATATAGTAAAAAAGAAGTATCAGACGATGATGAAGAATGGGAAACTGGTAGTTCTTCTGAAGAAGAAAAAACAAAAAAAAGAAAAAAGAAAGTAGAGACTGATAGCGATTATGAAGAGGAAGAAGATGATGATGATGAGGATGATGATGAGGAAGATGAAGATGAGGAAGATGAAGAGGATGATGAAGATGAAGATGAAGATGAAGAGGAAAATAAAGCAACAAATAAAAAAGAAAAATTAAACATTATACTCACAATAGGTGATTTAAATAAAGACTATGACGATTATGATGATGACGATTCTTATTATTCTGATGAGGATGATTCAAGTTATATTACAGAAGATGAAGATGCGTCTATTTTATCTGATGATAGTTCTGAAAAAAGTTTAAAAAATAGCAAACAAAAAACAAAACAATCCAAAAAAGAAACAAAATCAAGTAAAAAAGAAACTAAAGAAAATACAAAAAAAACTAAAGAAAATATAAAAAAAACAAACGAACAAGAAAGAAACGAAGAAGAAACAAACGAACAAGAAAATAATAATAAATCCAATGAAAATAATGAACTAGTTCTTTCAAAATTAAAAGAACTATGTGTTTCTGACAAAAATAATAAAGTTTTACAACAATGTATTAAAGTGTGTGAAGAAAATATAAAACAAACAAAGATAAAAAAGGATAAAAAAGAAAAAAAATATAAAGACAGAAATATGAGAATTTTTAAAAAAATAATAAAAGATAAAAACGCAATGAATGATTATTCATTTTATGAAAAGCTTGATATTGAAAACCAAAAAAAAATAATCAAGGAGTTACGAGAAATAAATAAAATCACACGTATAGAAAAACCATATAGAATTACTTTATTGGAAACGAATATTCCACCACTTTTTAAAGGGGCAGCAATGAAAAAAATTAATTCACTTCGTTATATGGAACCTGGAAGTGGCGAATTTTATAAAATAAAAAACTGGGTTGATACTTTTATGAGAATTCCATTTGAAAATTATAATAAATTACCTGTAAATATTAATGATGGTGTAGAAAAGTGTCACGAATTTATGGAAACAGCAAAGCAAACATTAGATAATGCGGTATATGGATTAAATGATGCTAAAATGCAAATTATGCAGATGTTAGGCCAACTTATTACAAATCCAAACGCAATTGGTTGTGCTATTGCGATACATGGTCCCGCAGGAACAGGAAAAACAAGTATCGTTAAAGAAGGTATAAGTAAAATATTAAATAGACCTTTTGCGTTTATAGCACTTGGTGGTGCGACAGATAGTAGTTTTTTAGAAGGTCATTCATATACATACGAAGGTAGCACTTGGGGAAAAATAGTTCAAATATTAATTGATAGTAAATGTATGAACCCAGTAATATATTTTGACGAGCTTGATAAAATTAGTGATACACCGCGTGGCGAAGAAATAACGGGAATTTTAACTCATTTGACTGACACTTCTCAAAACAATCAGTTTCACGATAAATACTTTTCTGAAATAAATTTTGATTTAAGTAAATGTTTATTTATATTTAGTTATAATGATGAGACCAAAGTTAATCCTATATTAAAAGATAGAATGTATAGAATTCAAACAAAAGGATATAACCAAAAACAAAAAACTACTATAAGTAATAATTATTTGTTACCAAAAATTTGTGAACAAGTTAAATTTGATATTGGTGAAATAGTTATTCCTGATGATTCGGTTCATTATATTATTGATAATTATTGTGATAAAGAAGATGGAGTTAGAAATTTAAAACGTTGTCTTGAAATTATTTATACAAAATTAAATTTGTATCGTTTAATGAAACCTAATACAAATATGTTTGAAGAAGATATGTCATTAAAAGTAGAATTTCCATTTACAGTAACCAAAGAAATAGCAGACAAATTAATTAAAAAGGATAAAAACAATATTTCAGCATTATATAGCATGTATATTTAAAATAATTTAAAAAATATTCATTAATAAAATAAATATAAATATGGACGTTTTGTTTTATTTATCTTTGAAAAAGAGTTATGAAAAAATAAAAAATAATTTAGAAAATATAATTTATTCGTATAACGAGATTAATTATATTTCAACTTCCAATAAAAGTTTTAATAATAAACCAAGTGTTAGTTTTGAAATAAATGATGATTTAATAAATTATAAAAAAAAATTAGAAAATATTTGTTTAACTATAAAAATAATAAATAATTTGTTATTTATTAATTGTGATCACAATTTTATTGAAGATACAATTGACATTACACCTGATAAATCAAAAAGTATCATTTATTGTTCTATATGTGAATGTAGTAAAAATTAATTAATTTTATAAAAAAATTTTACATTTTATAAAATTATGATTTACCAAATAACATTATGATTATGCCACCACATTCCATCGCCTTTTTTAACATCATATAATGAAGCAAATATAGTAGAACGTGATAATGGAATATTACATCTATATTTATCAAGTGGGTGAGGATTTGTTTTTAATTGTGCGGATAATGCCTTTTTACTTATTTTTTGTCTTTGTTGATAAGCAAAATAAGAATAAAACATAACAAATGATACTCTTTTAATAGGTATAATATCTGTATTGGTTTCTTGAAAATCCCATAAATAATTATTACAAATTGATAATCCTGATATATCAGCTAAATCTTCACCAATTCCAATAGAGGCGTCAAATTTTATTCCATCTCTTTCCGCAAATTCTTCATATTGTTTAATTACATCATTTTGAATAGCTTTATATTTCTTTTTATCTTCTGGTGTCCACCAGTCATATAGATTACCATTGTAATCATATTGACTTCCCCAATCATCGAGCGAATGCGACATTTCGTGTGCTATTGTAAATCCAATATGTGCGAGATTATATTCAACACCTCTTTCACCCAAATCAATAAATGGTTTTTGAATATATCCTTGGTTTATATAAATACTATTTTTTGAAGGAGTATAAGACGCATTTACGATATATGCTTGTGTACCTGTCATTTTTACCGGATATTGTGTCCAATCCATTCTAGGAATATCTACTTGTAGTTTTCCATCAAGTTCCACAGATTTTTTATGCCTCCATAACATTATTTTTTCCATATTTTTATATAAAGTATTACTTTCATAATCTAAAATTGGGTCTTCTCTTAGCTCTTTTGGGTTGCCAATAACAAATTTTAGTTTTTTTAATTTTTTTATGGCATATTTTTTTGTTACGGGAGACATCCAAGTATTTTTTTCAACAATTTTAATAAATGCTATTCTTAATTCATTACATAATAAAATAACTAGATCATTTATATTTTTTTTTTGATATTTATCTACATATTGGTTTGTAAAAAATGTATTAAAAGGTATTGACATATATAAAGAGGCACTAACAGCATTACTTTTATTTAATCTTTCTTGTCCTCTTTCTTTTTCACCATAAAATTCAAATATTATTGATTCCCATGCTCGCGTCATACGTGCGACAACTTTTATATATAACCATATCCAATATGTTCTCCACTTTTCACTATCCCAATTTTTAAGTAATAAGTCTGTTCCACATTTTAAATAATTTAAACTTGATGTAATAAAAAAACTTGGTGTTTGTTTAAAACCCAACTCTTTTGAGAATTCTTCCCAGTTAAAGTTATATTTTGTCATTGCCTCATCTTTATATACTCTATTATAAAGTTTTTCTTCTTTACTAGTAAGATCTGTGCAACCAAAAGAATTAAAAATCTCAACTTCAATATTATATATATCTTCAGTATTAAAATTATGATTATCTCCAAAAACTTTTTTAAATAATTTTTTCACAAAAACATCAAATTGTTGTCTCACTTTAGCTTTATATTTTATATCAGTGCCATCATCATAATATACTGACATATCTAATATAGATAATTGAGGACCATTTACAAAAGACCTAAAAACGTGAGGGGATTTATCGTCGGGAAACGTAGACCAAGTAAAAGGACAACCACCAGTTGGTATTATTTCATTTTCATTAATATACGCAAGTAATTTCCATACGCCATTTTTATCTGCTCTTATTTCATCAATTTTAATGACTATCTCTTTAATAATATTGTTGCTTGTAGTTACTGAATCCATATTAATAACAGAATTGTAAAAATTTTTTAATTCGTGAGATAACTTATCATTATGTGATTTAATATAGTCTAATGTTATTTCATTTAATTGTCCATAAACTTTGTCTTGAACTAATCTGAAGTCATCAATTTGAGTAATATATTTTTGTTCTTCTTTTAAAGTTACTTGTTGTAACCAAACATAATTAATATAAGTATAAAAATCATTTTGTGGAGTAATATGTTTGGGTGACACCAATCTTGCTAATCCTTTTTTAAAAAAATCTATGGTTTTTTGTCTTGAAAGAGAACTTTTATTTTTTGAAAAGTCTAACTCAAATGGTTTTAATCCCGCAGTACAAGTTTTTTCATAATCTGCGTCTTTTTCAGTATGTATATTATTAGAATCTCTTTTTTTGTTTTTCAATGTTTTGCTGGCATTCTTACTTTTCTTATGCTTAATACTTTTAATCATATATAATATATTATTATAAAATATTATATTATATTTTAATATTCAGAATAAGGCACATTGTTACCACCTCTTGTAATTAAATAATTGTATTGTTTTGTTGTCATACACGCACATCCCATACTATTTGAATAAGTATTTGGACAACATTCAGGTGTGAAAGGTGTATTGGCGAACATTAACAATTGGCCTTCTGGTAAAGGAACTGGTTGAGATGGTCTATCCAATATTTCTTTTACGCCTTTGGATAAAGGTTCTCCAGGCACAACTACCAAATCTTGCATATGCCACGACGAAGTATTAACAGGAGTATCGTAACTTAAACCATATTTGGAAGATTCTCCGAAATTTGTATTTGCTGGAGTGAAACCTTCTTTTTTGGTGGATAAATTTTTAATATTTTTTTTCATAGTGGTTAGTCCTTCCATTATATTATTATAATGGCAACAACTACCAACGGCATGTCCCACTAAAATTAAATATATAACGCCAATTAAAATAATAACTTCAAGACTAATCTTATATCCTAATATTGAGATATCCATATTATACATAATTAACAGATAATATTTTTGTTTTATTTTTGGCTAAAAATATATCAATAGAAGCATTATAATGATGAAATTTTATGCCTTCAATATAAAAGGATTTTTTGTCTGTTAATAAATGATATAATTTATCTTCTTTTTTATTTATGATTTTTTTGTGTATATTATCTAAATTTATTGTACTTATAAAATTATTTTTTTCATTATCTATAATTAAATTGGGGCTTCCTTCAATAAATACATTTTTTCCTAAATAATATTCATACTGGTTAACTAAATCTTTTCCATTTATTTCAACTACGCCGTATATTTTTTCTCCATTTTCTAAAATATCTCCAATCAATATATCCTTTATAGCCTTGTTAGTGCCTTTTTTTAAGCTAATTAAAGTTTTTCCAAAAAATCCTCCATCCAATTTTTTATTTATATCTTCTCTATTAATTTTTAAATTTAAAATATCATCTTCAAATACTTCATCCCAATCAGAAAATAATATTTCATTTACATAAATTATTTTTTGTTTTGTATTTAAACAATATAAATATGGTTCGGTATACGAAGATATCTTTATAGCTTGTGGATGAGAAGAAACATTTATCCAATTATTTAAGTATTTTACAAAATGAGAATCTGAAACTATTACGCCATTTAAATTATACATATATGAACCTGTGGTTTCTACTTTAATTTTAGCGGTTACTTCATTATTATACATTAGTTTGTCTCCAATATTTATATTTATAATTTTTTTCTTCGTTCCATCATTCATTTCAATAAGTGTATTTTTATCAAAACATTTTACGCTTGGAATAGAAAGAGTTGGAACAGATAAACTTGTTTGAACTTTAAGAACATCAACCAAAAATACTATTATTATTATCATAGGTATTGATATTGCCACAAAAACGGCAGTCATAGATATAGCCGCACCCCATGTAAATGGTAATATCCATAAAATCGCAATAGTTACAGCTAATGCTATTAAAATGATTATAATAAGTTGTGCGATTGCTCCCATTAATGATTTTAAGGCATAATAAGAACCTAACAATGTAAACAAAGAAGCTGTCATAGTTCCTTGAACTTTACCAATTACATCTTTCATGCTTATAATAATTTGTTGTAACGGAATCATAATATTCATAAGTCTCCCCATAATTTCTTTTACAATAGTTTCAAAAAATGTTCTTAATTTATCAAATACTGCTCTTATACTATTGATTGAACTTGACATTTCATTTAAAGAATTTGATATTACATTTGTAATATAAGTAATGGGTTCAACCATAGTTCCTGTTATACTTGACAAGATTTGCTGAGAGCAAAAATTAAAATTTTGAATAGTAAAATCATTAAATGACATATTTGATGGTTTATTTATAAATCCCGCAAATGGAATATTATACATTTTACATCTTTCAGTGGCCCAATTATTTTTTATGGGCTCTATATTTATAATTACATAACAATACAAACATAACAATAATAATATTAATGTTATAATGACAAGTGATATTACAGACCCGCCATATTGATCAAAATATGTTAAATTTTCATATTGTTTCATGATATCTTTTAGTCCTTTGACGTTATCCATATATAGTAAATGGATAATATTCATCTAAAAACAATTTTATAATTATTATTTTTTTATGAAATGGTCTTCCCAATCCCAAAATGTTTGATTTCCTATTTGTATTTTGTGGTCACTTGTAATAAAGCAACTAAACCAATCAAGTATTATATCTGTTTTGATAGCCCAAGGAGCGTTTTTTACTTTTATAAATTTATTTTGCATTTTATCAAATACTAAATGTGAACCTGTTACATAAATATCTTCATTATTAACTCCAGAATTTTTTATTATATATAATGGTTCAGGGTTTGTTTTATTATTTATTTGCATTACCGATTCTACTATACTACCATTTTGTAAAACATCCCCTAAATTAATATCCTTCATAAAAACGACGTTTCCATTAAGTAATTTAATTTTATTTAATGGATTAAAACATTTTCCTAATGCTCTAACCATTTGTCCTGAAGGTCCATTCCATGCACTTTCCATAGTTTTTATACTTCCGTCCATAACATACATAATAGTTACAAGAATGCCTATAGTTTGTCCCATTAAATTTTTAATTCCAATAATAATTTTCTGAAATTCAATTATTAAATTTAAAAATACTCCAAAAACAGATTCTACCGCTGCTGCTGAAAATGTTCGTATTTTGTCAAACATTGCTCTTACTGAATTTATTTCAGTTAACATACTTGACATATTATTAGTAATTGAGCTGGTTAAGAATGTTAAAGGCTCAAGTAAATAGCCCATAAAATTAGTTTGCATAGATTGAATACAAAAAACGAAATTACTTTGAATATCATCTGCTAAAGGCATGTATATTGGATTACAACGATATAAAGGCCAATTAGATTTGATTTCAGCGAGTTGTGAAGAATAAAAAATCATAAATATATTAACAATAAATGCTAAATTTACAACTAAAAATAAAAAATATGTTTTTCCAGAAGGCATAACTTATATTATTAATTTAGACATTTAATTCTATTAGTTTATTTATAATTATTTTTTTAATTATAAATATAAAAAATATGTTTGATTTTATAAAAAAAGCTCAACACCCTTCAAGAGAAAAAAAAATAGAACTATATGAAAATATGTATTTACCTGTGAATGTTGATAAAAAAACAATTTTTAATAAAAACATGAATTATTATGTTTGTAGTTTTGGAGGTTGTGGTTCAACTATGTTATTCAAATATTTATCAAATTTTGGCAATGTTTATCATATTCACGATAGATATCCACCAGATAAATTAAAATATGTTGGAAATGTTAATACTGATAAAGAAGTATATAGTGAATGGTTTAATAATGTTGATATTGATGAAAATATGGTAAATAATTATAAAGTAATATATATTTATAGAAATCCGTTAAAAGTTATATATAGTAGATTTGTAAGTAAATATGGACCAAATGTAGAACACTTAAAACATATAATGTGCGATAATGACGGCAATATACATTTAGGTGATGTTTTAAGCAGAAATAAAGATTTATATAAAATAGAAGACTTTTTTGATAATTATACACAAAAAAAAGAAAGAAATTATAAAATATATTGTGTAAAATACGAGTTGTTTTGGGATAACATTGCCTTATTTAATAGTATAATTGGTATTCCTAATATAAAACAACTATATCCAATTAGGCATGAAACAAATAAAAAAATTCATTATATAAACAAATTATATTCAATTTATTATTCTCTTATAAACAAAATGAATAAAATGAAATTTATAGAAGTAATTTAATGTTTTTTATTTGTTGTTCTATTTTTCGTTGTTCTATTTTTCGTTGTTCTATTTTTCGTTGTTCTATTTTTTATTTTTTTGTTATTCGTTTTTCTATTTTTCGTTGTTCTATTTTTTATTTTTTTGTTATTTGTTTTTCTATTTTTCGTTGTTCTATTTTTTGTTGTTCTACGTTTTCCTCCAC
>Ga0209550_10004502_pt1 | contig 13202 bp, 12 predicted proteins | sample LauGreSuBDMM15SN_2_FD_187567 | JGI IMG/M metagenome (GOLD analysis project Ga0209550, IMG submission 187567) | Freshwater lake microbial communities from Lake Michigan, USA - Su13.BD.MM15.SN (SPAdes) (version 5) | ecosystem: Environmental > Aquatic > Freshwater > Lake | place: Lake Michigan... | reverse complement strand
GTCAATTGATTCCATCGGCACACCACTCGCACGCAATTGCTCACGCACCGCGCCGAAACAATCAATGTGCTCCTTGACGCGACTGCCGCCGGGCAACAAGACGAATGCTGAGCCCACTGCATTCGCAAATTCACTGGCGACATCCGGACCAACTTCATACACCTCACGACCAATGCATGGCCCGACGGCAGCAACCAAGCTTCCCGCCCGCGTCCCGCGCACCGCACACATCGCCTGTATCGCCGGCGGCACCACGCCCGCGGGCAGCGCGCCTTTGTCCTGCAGCTTCTTGATGCGCGACGTGATGGATGCCCACGTGCGACCTTTCATGATCCTTTCGAGCTCGCGCTTATCGGCCGAGCCCAGCCGCATAACCGCCGCCGCGAGCTTCCTATCGTCCTCGTCAGTCCACGGCTTCATCTTGACAGATAGGCGCAACGCCTCCTCGATGGTGTACGTGTCGTCCTCCTTGGCCTGTCCACGCGCCGTCTTGGGCTTCTTGTGGGGAGGCTCGAGCCCTAAGTCGAGTGGGCCGGTGCCGTCGGCTGCTATCCGTGGGCGCACCACAGCAGCCGGGGGCGGGTACGGGCGCCCCACGAGCCGCGGCGCGCCCGTCGACGGCCAGTTTGGCGGGCGGTGTGCCGCGCCCTGCCCGCGCTTCCGCTCCTTCGTGGGTGCCACTGCATCGATGTGCTCGACCTCATTCCGGCTCGCGAGTGCGCATCGTATGAATTCGTCCACGTCTGAGTCGCCCTCGAGGTCGATGTCCTCGAGCTGCGTGGGTGCGCGCGGCCGCTTGCGTGTGTCGCACTCCGCCGAGGCGAAGGCGGCCGCCTTCGCCTCCTCGGCCGCCTTCGCCTCCGCGGCCGCCTTCGCCTCCGCAGCCGCCTTCGCATTGTGCAAGCGCTCGTGCATTGCCCTCGCCTCGGCCAACAAACCCTCGCTTGCGAGTGCGTGGTGCTCCTCGATCGCACCGACCAGGCCCTCGTACTGCGCTGCCGCACGTGCCTCGTACGGCTCCGTGCACGCTGCCATGGCCACACGCAGCGCCTCGTCGGCGGCGGCGGTAGCCGCCCCCTTGCCCTCGCGCTTGGGAGGAGCGGCCTCCAGGTTGAAATGGCGCGCGATCTCGGCGCGCGATCGGAAGCGCTTGCCCTGCGCAGGTGGGGACAGGGTGGGGCGGGTGAAGGCTCAATGAGGCTGTGAATATGAATAGGCTCAAGGCGAGCATGCAGGGCAGTGTGCGAGGACGCGCCCACGACGGCGCCGCTTCCGGCTCACCTGCGTGTCGAAGTAGTAAGCGTAGGAGGTGCCCGCGGTGGCGCCATCCTTGCGGAATTCGGTCTTGGTGAACCAGCCGGTGACCATCTCCGCCGTGCCGCCGCAGCTCTCGATGTACTCAGCCAGTGACGCGAGCACCTTCTCGGAGCGTTCAGGCGGGTCTGCATCGATGCCCAGTTTGGCGGCCAGTTTGGCGGGTCCGGAATAGGTGCAGGGTCGCTTCGGCGCAGGCGCCGCCGTGGGCTCGTCCTCGCGGCGCACCGTGCCCTTCTCAAGCAGCTCGTTGCGCCGGTCGACGAGGAGCGGCGCGAGCGGCACTACGGCAGCTTCCGTTGCAGACGTAGGCGAAGCTTCGTTCGACATGGATGGTTCGGCCTCCATTGCCTCCATGGCCTCCATTGCCTCAGTTGCCCCGCTCGTGCTCTCGCCGTTCGTCAACGCGGCCATAGCAGCGGTGGGAACCTGTGCCGCCGCAGCAGCGGGGCTGTCGGCGGCGCCGCCGCCTTCGTCGCCGCCCTCGCCATCCCCATCGCCATCTCCATCCCGTTCCGCGTCCTCCGGCTTTCCCACAGAGGCGTCGCCGCGGTCGCCGTCGGCAGCAGCGCCGTCGCGGGCAGCGTTGGCGATCTCGACGGGCGCGCTCGGCTCCGAATCATTGCCCAGCATGCTCGCGAGACCAGGGGGCGCCGCCATGCGGTACGCGAGCAGCCGCCACAGCCGATGGGCATCGGCAGCGCTCATTGGAGGCTGCGGCGCCTCGCCCTGCCGAGGTCGGCTCATGCGCCGCGCGATGGCCTCCCAGTCGATGCGGCCCGAACGCTGCGTGTGCACCCACGCGTGTACCGTATTAACCAGGCGCAGCAGCCGCCGGAGCGGCACGCCGAGCACGCACTCCTCCACGGGCGGCACGCCGTAGCGCGCTGCGAAGTCTGCGGCCGCCAGGTGGCTGTCCACGCCGCGCAGCCCTGCGGGCCAGGCGAGCGACGCCGCTGGAGGCACCGCGAAGCTCTCGTAAAGGATTGCGTGGGCCACCACGGCGCCCGACGTGGCATCGTCGCGCACGCCGGCGTCGCCCGCCGCCGCCTCGGCTTCCTCCCGCTCGCCCTGCTCCCGCTCGAAGTTGAAATCCTCGTGCACACGGAGCCGCTGGAGCTCCGTGTTCACCTTCCCCCTCTTTACGCGGTCCGACTTCCCAGGCGCTTCCTCGGGTGGTGGCTCGGTGTCCATCTTTGCCCGTGAAAAGCCGCCATCAACAACACTGGCTCCTGCGTCCTGATCGAACACAATGTGCTCCTCCTCATCATCAGCTGACGCCGTGCCATCCATGCGCGATGCGCCACGTTCTCTGTGGCCGTCTTCGACGTCCGACTGGTCGTCATCTTGCAAGATGGCCTCCATGGCTCGAGGAGATGCCGCGCGTTCCGCTACTGGCGCGTCGTGTCCGGCAAAGCGCCGCGATAGCGACGCGCGATGGCGCTGTGAGAGTCGTCCTGTTCAAGACAACGCGAATTTCCAGTCCACCCACAAGCACGTCGGCCGCAGCTACTGATGCTGTTCAACACAACGCGCAGCCTGAGCAGTTCAAAACGACGCGATTATCCAATCACGAGGTCTTCGCAACTTTCATTGGATTGAGTACTGTACCTCAGACTGTAGCCTCGATTTTTAGTCAAGTCAAGCAGTTAAACACGTCGCTTTTCCTTTGTATTCGCATGGGCATGGGTGTCGTTTCCACGTCGTACGAGTACGGATGGTCGGGCGGCTGTTCACCGCGGCGGGTACAATTCGGTACAAGCGAACAAGCGGCTGCGGGCGCGGCGGCGGCCGGCGCGTGTCGTGTGCGGCCGAGCCCGGGACTGCCCGGGGAGGTGCCGTGGGCTGTCGAGTGGGCTGGGGCGCGGAGCCGCGCCGCCGGGGACCCGACAGGTGAGACGGTCGGACACCGCGCCGCCGCGAGAAGCCGCGAGATCGCAGATCCACACAGCGTGCAGGCGTCGTTCAACTGACAAACAAGAAACATCTGATTTTTACCTATTTCGGACCGAATAGGCTGACTATCGGCGCCACCAGGACTCATGCGTCACGCGGCGTCTCAGCTCTTCACCGCCCCCGGCGGCGGCCCGCGCACAGCACCTCGTAGGCCACCGCGCTTCTTCTCTCGCGCCACAGATGCCAGCGCCGCCCGCGCGAGACCAATCGTGTGCGGGTCGCAGCCACCAGCGCCGCCAGCCTCGAGCGCCTCCTTGAGCGCAGCGATTGCGTGGCTCTGGCGGTGCAGCGCGAACGCGGAGATGGCCGCTCGCCCCGCCACGTGTGCGTGCTCGGATGCCCCGTGCTCCTCGTCACCACGGGTCTCGGACCACCGGGCTCGGACCAGGCGCCACGCCTCACGCTCGACGTCGAGCAAGGCCAGGGCGCCCGCATGGTCGCCACGCGCCTGGAGCAGCGCGGCGAGGGCCGCACGGCTCGGCTGCGGCTGCCTCGGTGTCAGGCCTGCGCCAACTTCGCCGCTGGCGCCGCCGCCTCGGCTGCTGCTGCTGCCACTCGACGCACGCTCATCCTCCTCGGCAGCTGCGAGCGCGTCGCGGTAGGCAGCCTCGGCCTCCTCGGCCTGGCCGCTGCCCTCGAGCGCAGTACCGAGCGTGTGCAAAACACGGCTGCGCAGCTGCGCAATCCGAGGGACGCCGAGAAGGCCGTCGCACACGCAGCGCGCGCGGCGCAAAGAGCGGATCGCCGGCGCGTGCTGCTTGGCACGCACGAGGACCAGGCCGCGATTGAGCATGCACGGTACGAGCGTCGGGTCCGAGGGCCCAACTGCCGCCTGCAGGGTCGCCGTGCACCGCTCAAAGTAGGCATCCGCGGGCCGCAGGCGTGAGAGCGCTGCATTGACGTTGCCGAGAGCAAAGAGCAGCCGCGCGGCAAGGGTCGGCGGTAATTGCAGGTGGGCCTCCTCAAGCGCCCTGAGCCGACGTTCGGCAGCGAGGAGATCGCCGTCGTCGGCGAGCTCCTCCTCGGCGAGCTGCATCTGCGCGGCCGCATTAGCCTCCGTGGGTCGCTCGGTGTAGCCGTCTGACGAGAGCTTTGGCCGCGGCAGCCTCGATAGCTGCCCGACGAGCGTGCCCGCAGGACGATACAGTCCCGGGCGGAATGCCACTTGGCGAGAGGCGAGCCCGGTGGCCTCGACAGACATGGCGCGAGTGTTGCTGTTCAACACAACGCGTGCGTGCTCGGCTTTTTCCGGTTCGCTCAAGCACGAGGCCCTCTATCACATGGACGGAGGGGTGACCGACGGGCCCCGTCTACGACAACGCAACACAATCGGTGGTAGATTCTGGCGAGGCAACCACCTTTTACCACCAAGACGTTCGACGAGTAACATACCGAATTATACCCCAGAACCCCAAGCAGAACCCCAGAGACCTCTTCGATTGAAAGCCACCCGTTCTCATGATGTCCCGACCAGCGAGTCGCGCACAAATAGGCCATGATTCGTCTGGTACCAGACGAGGCTTGCGGCCCTTGGCTTGCGGAATGAGGGCGCAACGTGGCAGTCGATTGATTCATTCAAGGAATTATCAACAAAGTGGACACGCGAGCGCGCGGATATGCACGAAAATTTGTGGAAGTACATTAAATTATTAAGCCGTCGGCTCTTTGTTTTTCTAGGTACGCCGAAACCCAAACTTATGTTTGGGGGGTACATTGTTTCCGTCGGATCCCGCACGTTCCCGTTCCGTCGGGGTTTGTCGAGGTATACAGTGTGGTGCGCATTGTGTGTACAGCATCGAGCCGGTGCGCGCGAATTTCTCATCGCTCGTCGGCGCGTTCATCGTTAGGTCCTGTATTCAGGCAGATGAGGCAGCTTCGCATGCGGCCGCTTCCAGGGCTACATACGAGCTCCGAGGCGCCCGCATCTCTATCGCCATCCTCGACGTCCACACTCCCATCGCCATCAATCGAAGTGGATGCGGTCACCCCCGACGCTCAGCATGCACATGCGCTTTGGTTCAGCAGCAGGAGCGCAGAGAGTAGCAGCGCAGAGAGCTGCAGCGCAGAGAGCTGCAGCGGTTCAGAGAGCGGCGCGGAAAAGCGCGAGACGAGCAGCGGCGAGGCGTCCATCCTACAGATCCTAAAGAGTGCCACCGCGACTGACATGGAGGCTTCTGAGCCGACTCCAGCGGTGGTGGATCCTTCGATACAACCTGCGGTGCTCCGGCGAGGTGCATTCGAGGCGGTCCGCACGAAGCGGCTCGCAAGGCTCGCGCGCACCCGAGCCGCCGAAGCTGAAGACAACTCGTGCGATCACCGAAGCCCCCAGCCAGCTGGTGGCTGGGACTCACGACCAGCGAAGTCCCGCCCTTGCTTCTGTCCTTGCAATGCCGGTACCGATCCGTCGCAGACGTCGCAGGCCTCCTCGGGCGAAGGAGGCCGACCAAGGTGGGACAAGCGCCCTCTGATAAACACGCCAGGTGCAGTGAGCGGTTTGCGGCCGGTGACGCAGGAGCCATGGGTGGAGGTTCAGAAGGAAGGCAACAAGATCAAGCTCAGCTTCGGCCACGAAGATGAGTACGAGTACAGCGACGGCTATCAAACCGCGCCCGTGCGTCAGACTGAGCGATTGACGCAGCAAGGCTGTTCGGCCGCGGCCTCGCTCTCGCCTTCCAGCCTGTTGGAATCCATTGGTGACGATGACTCGCGCGTTCAACCAAGCCATCAAGCCTCGCCCGTGCGTCATACAGAGCGCGGCACCGCAGTCGCAGCCATCCAGTTCCTCGAGTTGCTTCGCGCCCTTGACCCCTCAACCGGCAACCTGACGACTGCGCAGCTGACCACGGGTGTTACTCCACGGGCAGCGCGTGCGAAGCCGGAGCACCTGCGAATCTGGACACCTGCGAGGCCGGAAGCAGTACCTGCGCCGGAAGAAGCACCTGCGGAGCCGGCACCACCTGCGAAACAGGAACCAATCAGGGATCCCCCACGCAGGATGTTGGCGGAACCACACTCCGCGCATATCGCAGAAATGGACAAACACTCCGCGCACACCACTGAAATGCTGCTGCTGCATCACATGCGACAAGCCGACAACGTGCGACATCGAACTACGAGCGGGGAACTACGAGCGACGTGGAATAGTCCAGCGTGGTCCCGTGGAGCGGGGAGGTTAAGAGCCAAGACCCACGACTCTCTGTATTGAGGGCATGACGTCTACCATACTTCAGTCGTAACGTATAAAGATACGATAATGTAAGTAACATGTAACTATTGTAACTTCTTTTTGCATTGTGAACGGGGGTCTACGAATTTAATGTCCGTGTGTGTTCTCAGCACCACACTCGAACTCCACAGTCTGCTGCCATGGAGACCCCTCGCCTGACGCGCGCACACCGGCGGAAGCACCGGCGCACGGCGCGCCCCGCTGCTCTTCACGGCGTTGCACACAATTCACCTGCAGAAGCCGATCCTTAGCCCGAGGACCCCACGGGGTTCCTGTTCGAGACGTTTGCAGAGAGCACCGGTGGCTCTGCTCTCACCTGGTCCCGAGACATCTCCAGCATGAGCGCCAGGACCGCAGGCTGCGGGACCCGAACTATCTGCGCATCGATGAACTTCCATCAAATCCACGCAACGCTTTGCAGCGCTGGCCGCCGTGGGCATGCTTGCACTGCGACCTCCACGGGCGCCCCGACCATCATCCGGGAATCAACGACGACAGCGTGGACGCGTCCGACTGCGACTGTGGCCTGGCTGCGATGCACGCGCGCCGCCGCAGCTCGTGCGAACCATCGAGCGCGCGTTGCTGCTGCAACTGGGCCGGGCGCTCTCCTCGACAGAGTTTGTGCTCAACCTGCGGCCACGGCTCAGTGTCGGGTGGACCAACGGTCGATGCACATTGAGCCAGCAGGCGGTCGAGTTCAGATATGCCGCGGTGCAGCTCGAGCTGTCGCTACGGCTTCGGCGTGCCCTGCACGCGGACGACCGGCTGCTCTCAACAGTCTCGCGCTCAAAACTCGTACAGGCCACCACGGCCGCCAGCGTCGTTGTAAGGATCGTTGAAAATGGACTCTTGACAGGACGGCCCTCCGTCTCCGCAGCCGCCGCCGCCGCCCCGGCCCTTCTTGCTCTTGCCCTTACTCTTGCTCTTCTTAGCCACCTCAGACTGAGCTTCGATCTTGAAGAGGGCCACGACCGCGCCAATGAGGTCCGGAACGCCCGAGACGTCGGCCTCTGCCCCCGCCACCCACGAGGGCCCTGCTGCCATGCCCCGCTCGTGATGTGCACCGGCACTGTTGCTTGCACGTTGAAGAAGCCTCTGCATGAGGGCATCGATCCGCCGGCGCATCTCCAAGACGAGATTCGCGGCGCGCGGCGGCTGCACCTTGACGCTCAGCCACCCGTCTACAAGGAGTTCCACGCCGCCGTGAGTCGCCGCGACCGCCAGACTCATATTTGGATCGGCCTGGCGCAGATGGGCACCTCCAAACAGGAGCAGCGGCAGCAGCGGCGCCGGTGACGAATCCCGAATGTAAAGTTTCGTCGTGAGTACGCATTCATGGAACGCTATGTACGGTGCGAGCCCATCGCTCCTTGCCAGGCGCGAGTTGACAGAGGAAGGATGCAGCTGCGCCACCGATGGCTCCGTACTCTCGCCCTTGGCATCTCGGATCAGGTACGAGACGTGCGACCCCGCGTTGCTACCAGGCTGAACTGCCACGTATGCGAGGTGCAGCGCAGCAGCGAGGATGGAGCAGAAGAGCTCTTGTGGAGGTGGAGGAGGGTCGCCCAGTGCGCCGCGCACACCATCGCATCCGCCGCGTCTGCGCCCTGAGTCCTCCACCCTGCTAGCCTGCAAACCGGGCGGCGCGAGGCCAGCTAGGGAGAGCGCCTCAAGCAGCTGGCGCTTGAGCGAGCCGATGGCGGCGAGCGTCTTGACACCGAGGAAGCGCTCTCGGGCAAACGAGAACTTGGCGTCACCACTCCGCGAGTCGAACTGCTCATAGGCCGAGAGCAGAGCAAGATGGTCACTCTGAAAGGCGTGAGAGTCAAAGGTCGCAAATAGTCTGCGCGACTCGTCCGCTTCGGCGCGTCGCTCCATGGGAGATAGGAACGGCGTGCGCGAAGCGAGCGCGGCCGCGACGGTCAACGCCTCGTCTGTGGCTTGGAACGCGACGCCGAGCAGGATGAGCTTGCCCAGCCTCGCGTCGATGGGCAGCCGCGCGAGCAGTCGGCCCATGGGGCTGAGCTCCTCGTCGAGATCGAGAGCTCCCAGGCTGCTCAGCTCCGCAACGGCGGCGGCCACGGCGTCGCGAGCCGGGGGGTCTGGCAGCCGCGAGATCGAGTCGACAGCCTTGCCCGGTAGTTTCAGAGCCTTGGTACGCATCACGAGTTGCTCGAGCGCCACGCGGCACACCTCGGGCGCTGTGTACGGTTCGAGGGGAGCGTCCGAGGGGAAGAGATGGACGCAAAGGCCGTGCTGCACCCGCCCTGCGCGCCCGCGTCGCTGCTTGGCCGCGGCCTTGGACACGAGCACATCTTGCAGAGAGGCCATGCGTCGAGCCACCTCATACCTCTCTTCTTTCACTCGGCCGGAGTCGATGACAAACCCGACGTCGTCGATCGTGATCGAGGTCTCCGCTACATTGGTCGCCAGCACCACCTTGATCACACCGGAGCGCCCGGACGCCGACACGCAGCTGCCACCACAGACAGCACCGAGCCCACCAGTGCCCCCTTGCGCCGCTGGCCGTTCAAACACGCGCCGCTGCTCGTCCGGAGACAGCCCACCATGAAGCGGCAGGACCCACTCGCGCTGCTCCTCGTCGCCCCCAAACGCGGAGCTCTGAAGCAGCGCTTCGCGCACATCTTGGATCTCCTTGACACCAGGGAGGAAGACAAGGCACGCGCCGCCCAGATTGCCGCCGCCGCCGCTGCGACGACTTCCACCGGAGCCACACACTTTCTCGAGCGCCGCATCAACGCCCCCGCACGACTTGAACCAGATGAGCAGCTCGCAGATCAGCGCGACGTTGACTGCGGAGGGATCGAGGATGGCAAGGGCTCGGCAGGCCCCAGGGGCATGCGGCAGCCGGCGGGCCCACTCCGCCTCTGTGGGGTGCGGTGGCGGCGGCGACTCGCCCTCCGTAAGCCTCTCAATCTGCTGCTGCTTCCGCTTCTCAGCCATTCGCGAGCCAAGGGCCCAATCCATCTCGCTACGCACGACGTGCTTCGTCAACATCAAGGCATGCTCCAAGTAGAGGGTGGTGACGGGGAAGGCGCGCCCAGCCACTTGGACACGTGGGCAGTCGCCGAAATAATTGGAGAGGGCGGAGGAGTCCATGGTTGCTGACATGAGGCAGATGTGAAGGGGAGGCAAACCTGAGGGACGCCCCTCTGCAAGGAGATCTCGTAACGTGAGCATGAGGAAGTCGCCCTCGACGGTGCGCTCGTGCACTTCGTCGATGAGGACGTGGGTGATGGTCGAGAGGGTGCGATCCTCCTCAAGCATTCTCAGGAGCACCTGCGATCAGCGCGAGGAGCAAAGCAGGGACCGGCACGATCAGAGTAGAAGCAGGGTTCCCAGAGAAGAACCCTGGGCTTGCATGCTTACCCCGGTCGTGCAGAAGAGCAAGCACGTCTCACTACACTGGCGGCTCTCTCCTCGGACGGCATAGCCAACTGCGCCCGTGCCGACCCTCTCGCCGCGCTCGGCGGCGACGCGATCGGCGACGCCGATCGCCGAGATGCGCCGAGGTTGCGTGCAGATCACGTGGATGCTCTCGCCACGCGCCGCAGCCTCCTCGAGCAGGAATTGTGGAATCTGAGTAGTCTTGCCCGAGCCGGTCTCGCCTTCCACCACGCATGCGGGCTCGCCCAGGGCAGTCAGCAGCTCCGCCCTCGAGCCTGCAACAGGCAGAGCCTGTCGGGCCGCAGCAAACGGGCCGCCATGGGGCACCACGGCTGGCGGCGGCGGTGGCCGGTGCGGGATCTGTCGTCTCCGCTGCCCCGGCGGCGGGTCCGTCAGTTGCCTACTGGCGGCGTAGTCGGCGCTGCTCGGTACAGCGCCTCCCAGCGGACGCCTGTTGAGTAAGGGACGGTTGGCGTCGTGTTGGGCGTCCATTCGGCTGAACAAGTCGTCTGCGCGCGGCCCAGCGGCGGGGGCGGGTGTGCCCAGCGCTGCGCTGCGCTGCAACGCTCTGCGGAGCTGATCTTCCACCACAGCGCTGATCACCACAGTGCGCGACGGTGGCATCCACGGCTGTGCCGGCAGCTCGGCGGCGCGCTCACCAGCGGTGCTCGGTACAGCGCTCCCATCGGGATCGTGGCCCATGCGTGCAGCGGCGGCACGGAGCCCCAGGTTGATCAGTGCAGGGATCCTACCCATCGAGTTGGGTGCCAGCCCTGCAAAGCCCGTGCGACCGCCATTCCCCTTTTGATGGGCGCGGCCGCAGAGATGCTGCAAGAAAGCGGTCTCGCCAGAGCACTCGATGCCGCATGGTGCGCAGCGCAGGTAGGTAGCTAGGCCGCCGCCAGAAGACTTGGCCTTGCTCGATGGCTCAAGCGGTTTAAGGAACGAGAACGGCCTGTGCGTGGGGTGCGACAGCAGTGATGATGATGGTGGTGGTGGCGGCGGTGGCAACGCTGGCCCAAAGTCCGGACTCGACGAATGGCTCTTGGATGGACGCCCACGCTTGGTGGGAGGTTCGCTGTCGTTGCTTGAGAACGACCGCCTCCGTTTCTTCTTCTTCTTGTCGTGCTTGCCCTCGTGCTTCTTGTGCTTCTTCTTCTCCTTCCTGCTGTGCTTCCTTTCCTTCTTCTCCTTCTTCTCCTTCTTCTCCTTCTGTTTGCGCTCCTTGCGCTCCTTACGCTCCTTACGCTCGCGCCTTCGTCGACGGGAGTTACTGCTGCTGCTGCTGCTGCTGCTGCTGCTGCTGCTGCTGCTGCTGCTGCTGCTACGGCTTCTCTTGCACTGCTCTTGCTGCGAGAGGTCGACACTTCGAGCCACGGCGCCCGACGACGGTCCGCCATCCATCGTGAATAGGATAAAATCCAATTTTGGATTCGGATCTGAGGGATGTGCTCCGTCTATTTCAGCTGTTGGCATGCACTCCCGAATCCGCGTGTGCCGACTTCGTGCGTGAAATCTGTCGCTCCATTCTCGCTTGTGAAGCGAGACGATGGTGCCTCTGGCCCTCGTGCTGCTCGCCGCCGCAGCACTGTCGCCGCGTCACTCGGCGCGAGGATGGCCATCGCAGCAGCGGCTCGCTGCTGCGGCGCGCGCGCCACCACCAATGGCGAGAGCGATGCCGCTGCTCGGCTGGCTCGACAATCAGCTGCAGCTGTGGCGGCAGCGCAATCGGCCTCAGCGATTGATCCTCGTGCGCCACGGCCAGTCCGTCGGCAACACCAATCGCGACGCGTACTCGCAGACGCCCGACTCGCAAATCTCGCTGACCGAGCGAGGATTCGCGCAGGGCGCCGCGTGCGGGCTGCAGATCCGCGAGCTCGTAGGAAATGAGTCTATCCGCTTCTACTACTCGCCGTACCTGCGGGCGCGGCAGACGCTGCTGGCCATGCTTCAAGCCGGCTTCCGAGGCCAGAACGTCGAGGTCACGCATGAGCCGCGGCTGCGCGAGCAGGACTTTGGCAACTTCCAGGACCCGGAGGCGATGGACGCCGTCTTTGCCGAGCGGCAAAAGTTTGGACGATTCTACTACCGCTTCCCCAACGGCGAGGCGGGCACGGACGTGTTCGATCGCATGTCCGACTTCCAGTCGATGCTCTTCCAGACGATGGACGCAACCCCGAGCAGCAGCTCGTCCAAGCCGCCCAAGAACTACGTGATCGTGACACACGGGCTGCTGATGCGCATCTTTCTCATGTGCTACCTGCGCTGGACGGTACAGGAGTTTGAGCAGGTGTGGAACCCGTCCAACTGCGAGATCTGGGTGCTGAACCGGCTTGCGCCCTCGGGCGAGTACGAGCTCGCCGGCCGCTGGCGCGCCTCGCCGTACGGGGGCACCTTCGTCGATATCAAATACGGCCGGAATAGGAACCAGCAGCTCGCGGACTTCATGAAACGTCCGTCGCCCACACGCTCGATCGTGCCTGGCTCGCCCACGGCCTTCGATGGCGAGGAGCTCGCGCACTTGCGCGCCCTGCCCGACCCGAGCGCGGGCCATGGCGCGGGCGAGGGCTCCATCTACGCCGCCTCGATGCGCGTGCTCAACTCTTGGAAATTTGGACCCAAGCCCAAGCCGCGGCGGCAAGGGGCCAATCGCTGACGGCGGTGAAAGACGACTCACGATCACGTTTTACACAAAGTAAAGTACAATGGTACTGTACACTGGGATTAGAATCGACCAGGACGGCGCGCCGTTTCTCTTTTCGGTTTCTCATCTGGCGCATCCTGGAAGCCAATTCCCCGCCACACCAAGAGGGCGAAAAGAGGTCCGTTGCCAATGTGCACGGACAGAGTGCTTCTCCTCGCCGCGTGCCCAACACCGGCAACACCGCGAGGATTTTCGCACCCGCACCCGCACACGTCTTCCCTACACCCCTCCCTTGGCATCTCCCAACCGGAATTCCGACCCGCGCGCGCGCGGCCCCGCGCGACCCACACGCGCGCGAACGAAGTCGCCACCGCGCAACCCACTCCATGCCCAGCTACCCTAGGCACCGCGCCTCCCACTTCCGCTCCCACATGAACATCATTCCCACGCGCTTGCACGGCCTCTGCGACGCCTTTTCATCCGCCTCGCGTCTCTCTTCACCCCACTCACCTGACTTTGCCTTCCCCCCGTCTCGCAGAACCAACTACTTAAAAAATGCGTGAGATCGTCGCAGTCCAGGGTGGCCAGTGCGGTAACCAGATCGGTGCCAAGTTCTGGGAGGTCGTCTCCGACGAGCACGGCATCGACCCGACC
>Ga0209550_10004501_pt1 | contig 13203 bp, 12 predicted proteins | sample LauGreSuBDMM15SN_2_FD_187567 | JGI IMG/M metagenome (GOLD analysis project Ga0209550, IMG submission 187567) | Freshwater lake microbial communities from Lake Michigan, USA - Su13.BD.MM15.SN (SPAdes) (version 5) | ecosystem: Environmental > Aquatic > Freshwater > Lake | place: Lake Michigan... | reverse complement strand
TTACGTGATTTGCTTGGGGCGTTTCGTGACGGGCGCCTACCCGACAAAGACACGGACCTCGCCCGGGAGGAATTAGCCCGGCTGGCGGTGGCGAAGGCTGTTCGCCTGCCCGAGCGGGCCGGCGAGGCCGAGCTCCAGTCGCTCGTGGCGCAACTCCTCGCCACGCGCACGCCGCTCACCAGTCCGGCCGGCCGGCCGACTTACATTGAACTGAACCACAGCGAGCTCGCGCGGCGCTTTCAGAAATAAGACAGAAATAATCCGCAACCGGCACTCGCGCTGGCGCAAATCATGTTGGTACGCTGTTCATCTCTTTCCTATGCCGACCGTACCTAAGAAAAAAGCCACCGCGAAAGCGCAGCCAGCCACCACAGCAAAACCTGCTAAGGCCGTCCGATCCGTGGCGCCGCAGCGCCCGTCTGCTCGGCGCGCGGTCGCGTCCCTCGCCAGCACCGCGCCCTTTCCGGCCGCGGACCTCAGTGATGCGAGTCATAACCAGCCTGCTTCAGCGGACAAGCCGACCGATGCTTTTCGTTCACTGATTCAGCGCCATCTGGTTTCTACGCTTGCGCGCCATCCGGGGTCCGCCAACTCGCGCGATTGGTGGATCGCCACCGCCCTCGCGGTGCGCGACACGATCCATGAGCGGATGATTGCCACGCAGGCCGTGCATAACGCCCGCAACGTTCGCCGGATTTACTATTTCTCCCTCGAGTATCTCATGGGGCGTCTCTTCGGCAATAATCTCATCGCCACCGGGCTGCTCGACACCGCTAAGGAGGCCCTCGAGTCGCTCGGGCAGGACTTCGATAAAATCCGCGAATCCGAGGTCGACATGGGCCTCGGTAATGGCGGCCTCGGTCGCCTCGCCGCGTGCTTCCTCGATTCCCTCGCGACGCTTGACTACCCGGCGCTCGGCTACGGCATTTACTACGAGTTTGGGCTCTTCAAGCAGGCCTTTAACAACGGTCACCAGATCGAGCATCCCGATAATTGGATTATTTTCGGCAGCCCGTGGGAGGTGGTGCGTCCTGAATACACCCAAGAGGTGCGCGTTTTTGGACGCGTCGAAAATGTGTTCGATGATCGCGGCAACTACCGTCCACGTTGGGTGGATACCAAGACGATTTTGGGTGTGCCCCACGATATTCCGATCGCCGGCTTCGGTACCCAGACGGTCAACCTCCTGCGTTTGTGGGCCTCGAAATCCACGGAAGACTTCGATCTGGCGGCGTTCAACAGCGGCGGCTACGTCGAGGCCGTGCGGGAGAAAGCCGTGGGCGAGACCGTCTCAAAAGTTCTCTACCCGAACGACAAGACCGAAAACGGCAAAGAGCTGCGCCTCGTGCAGCAGTATTTTTTTGTCGCCTGTTCCCTGCGTGATCTCATCCGCCGGCATTTCCGGTCGCCGGGTAACTCGTGGGCAAATTTCTCCGATAAAGTCGCCGTCCAGCTCAACGACACGCACCCCGCCATCGCGATCGTCGAGCTCATGCGCCTGCTCATCGACGAGGAGCAGATGTCGTGGGATGCCGCTTGGGCGATTGTCTCGAAAACCTTCTCCTACACCAATCACACCTTGTTGCCAGAGGCTCTGGAGAAGTGGGGCGTCGCTCTGTTCGAACGCGTGCTGCCGCGCCATCTCCAGCTCATTTTCGACATTAACACACACCTGATGATCACCGTCGAGGCCAAGTGGCCGGGCGACAACGAGAAGAAGCGTATCTGCTCCCTCATCGAGGAAAACGGTCACAAGCGGGTCCGCATGGCGAATCTCTCCGTGGTCGGTTCGCACACCGTTAACGGCGTCGCCGCGCTCCACACCGCGCTCCTAAAGAAGGATCTCTTCCCCGAGTTCGACGCGCTCTATCCCGGTAAATTTCAGAACAAAACCAACGGCATCACCCCGCGTCGCTGGCTGTTTAAGAGCAACCCCGGATTGTCGAAACTGATTACGCGGCAGCTCGGCAGCGAGGCGTGGGTCCGCGATCTCGATCTGCTCCGTGGGCTGGAAAAAGTCGCCGACGACGCGGCGTTTCAACGCGAGTTCATGGCCATTAAACGTGCCAACAAGGTTGAACTCGCCGCTACGATTAAGGACCTGTGTGGCGTCGTGGTCTCTCCAGATGCGCTGTTCGACGTGCAGATCAAACGGCTCCACGAATACAAGCGGCAGCATCTCAATCTGCTGCACATTCTCGCACTCTATCGGCGGATCTTGCAGAATCCGGCAATCGATCTGGTGCCGCGCGTCTTCATCTTCGGAGCGAAAGCCGCGCCGGGCTACGACCTCGCGAAGAACATCATCCGTGCGATCAATGTCATTGGTGCCCGGATCAACGCCGACGAACGCATCGGGGGAAAACTCAAAGTGGTCTTCCTCCCGAATTATCGGGTTTCGCTCGCGGAAAAAATCATCCCGGCCGCCGATCTTTCGGAGCAGATTTCCACCGCCGGCAAAGAGGCGTCCGGCACCGGCAACATGAAGCTCATGGCGAACGGCGCGCTGACCATCGGCACACTCGACGGTGCCAACGTCGAGATCGGCGAAGAAGTGGGCGCCGACAATATCTTCATCTTCGGCCTCACCGTGGACGAGGTGGAGGCGCTCTGGGCCAAGGGCTACCAACCGTGGGACTATTACCACGCCGATGAGGAGCTTCGCGCGGTGATTGACTGGCTGGGCAGCGACTATTTCACCCCGGGCGAACACGGGGCCTTTGGTCACGTCCACGCGAGTCTGTTGCAGGGTGGCGATCCCTACCTGTTGCTCGCGGATTTCCGTTCCTATTCCGACGCGCAGGCCCGGGCTGATGCCGCTTATCGCGACCAGACCAAGTGGGCGAAGATGGCCATCCTCAACACGGCGCGCGTCGGCAAGTTCTCCAGCGATCGCACGATCCGGGAATACGCGCAGCAGATTTGGAATCTGGCGCCGGTGCCGGTGCGCTAAGCCGGAGCGGCGGCTTTCCAGCCGCCGTTCATGTTTGCCCGCCGGCTTGCCCAGCACTCAGGTCACGCAGCTTGGGTTGAGTGCTCTCGAACGAACGCCGGTGGCGCGGTCGCTCACGCTTGAGGAGCGGACGCGAATTAAGCCGCCCGCTTCGCCACCGCCGCCGAAGTTGACTGGTAACCGTCGCGTGTTTCCGAAATCTATTCCCCATGCGCCGCCACGTCCTCTGCCTGCTCGTCTCCTTGGCCTGCGCGGCTGCGGTGGCTGCGGCGGAGTTGCGGCCGATTCCTCCGCTGACGGCCGATCTTTCCGGCCAGTTCTCGCTGCCCAAAATCCCCGGTCTGCCTCCGCTCGCGTGGCGCGTGCACGCGCGCCCCGCGGCTGGCCACAGCCTCGCCTTCGACGCCACGGCGACCGCGCCGGGCTTGGAACTCCGCCTTGAATGCACGCTCCCCGGCGGCGAGTCGCCGGGTACGTGGCGCCTTGTGCGCGCAAAGTGTGACGCGGCCTGGTGGTGGCGCCTCAGCATTGCGCAGGCCGGAGTGACAACGTTGCCCGCTGATTTCACCTTTGCTGGGCAGCTTACCTTGGAGGGGTCCGGCCGGTGGCGCGGGTCCGAGGCCACCGGCACGTTGCATGCCACCCTCGCCGCAGGCACCGCTGGCAGCAAATCTCAGCACTGGAGCGCGAGTGGGCTGGAACTTGTCGCCGACCTCGAGCTCGCTCCCACGCGCGTCGCCGTGCGTACCGCGCGCGCCCACGTGGATACGATTCAAGCTGCGGGGCTCACGGGGAGAAATCTTATTTTTGAGATTGCCGGTGCCGAGGCCGGCCGTCTTGCGGTGAGTCGCGCCGAGGTCGCGGCCTTCGGTGGGCGGATTACTGTGGCGCCCTTTACGCTCGATCCGGTCGCACCGGCGGTGAACAGCGTCCTTGAGTTTTCGGGCGTCTCGCTCGGTGACCTCGCCAGCTTCGTGCCCCAAGCGATCCAGCAAGCCGGCGGCCAAGTCGCCGGGCGCTTATCGTTGAACTGGAGCCGGCAGGGCGGGCTGGGGCCCGCTAACGGTTCCCTCGCGGCCGCCGCGGGACAAGCGGCCACGGTGCGCCTCGCCTCGTCTCCGGGGTTACTTACGGGGAATTCACCTCCGCGCATCGCGCTGCTACCCGCAGCGATGGGACCGCTCAGCCGCTGGTTCTCCCTCGAAAATCCGGCCCATGGTATGCTCCAGCGCATCGAGCTGGGTCAGGCCCCTCTCGCCGTGGAAAACCTCAGCCTGCGCCTTTATCCGGATGGGGCGGGTGGCGCGCGTTCCGCTCAGGTCGAGGTCGTCGCCCGCACCACCGGCGCGGGTGATGTGGTCGAAAAAGTCACGTTCACCGTCAACGTCTCCGGCCCGCTCGATCACGTGCTGCGTCTCGGCCTGGATGACCGCGCGAACATTCGCCTGAACACGGCCAGATGAAACCTGAGTTGCCCTTTGCGGTCTCGTGTGTGCAATCCTCGCCTATGCTTCGCTGCCTCCCGCTTCTCGTGACCGCGCTCGTTCTCGGCGGTTGCATCCACGTCACGATGGACCCGATCCAAGTCCACGCGACGATCGACGTGAATGTGAAAGTCGACAAAGCCCTCGACGATCTCTTCGGCGACCTCGACAAGCAGGACGCGTCCATGAAATCCGCTGCGAAATAAAAAACCCTCTCCTCCCGCTCGTATGAACACCCAGCTCCGCCTTTTCGTTCTCCTCGCCCTCGCTTTCTTCTCATTGGCCGGCAGCGCCGTAGCCCAGGATATCGCCGCGGCGAAACAGCGCATGGCTTCCCGCCAATCCGAAGTCGCTTCGTTGAAAACCAGCGGTGCGGTCGGTGAGAACAACCGCGGCCTCCTCGAAGTGCGCCGTAGCGGTGGTGCTTCCGCCAAGATCGTCGCCGATGAAAATAGCGACCGCGGCGTGCTCTACGCCGAAGTCGCCAAGCGCACCGGCGTCTCCGTCGACGACTCCGGCCGCGCGCGCGCGAAGCAAATCGCCGCCAACAGCGCCGCCGGTGTCTGGATCCAAAAAGAAGACGGATCGTGGCACCAAAAGTAGGGGCGAGGGCGGACTTCAGTCGCCCGCACCGTGCGAAAACCTGCCGTGTGAAAAGGCGGACTGAAGTCCGCCCTGCGTTGGTCCTGCGTTGGCCCTGCGTTGGTCCAGCGCTTGCATTCGTCTTCTCCGCTGACTTCCTTTTGCCCAATGAAATTGCCCCGCTTCGTCTCCACCCTCGTCGCGTCCGTGGTGCTCTCGACGGCCGTTTTCGCGGCCGATTTCGCGCCCGCGATCATCTACGATATGGGCGGCAAGTTCGACAAGTCGTTCAACCAGTCGGCCAGTGACGGCACGGTCCGTTTCAAAAAGGAAACCGGCATCGAGGTCCGCGAGTTTGAGGTCACCAACGCCGCCCAGCGCGAACAAGCGATGACCCGCTTTGCGCAACGCGGCTCCCAAGTCATCGTCGCCATTGGCTTCTCCCAGGCTTCCGCCGTCGAGGCCGCGGCTAAGAAATTCCCGAACGTGAAGTTCGCGATCATCGACGGCACCGTGAATCTGCCGAACGTCCAATCGATCAACTTCCGCGAACAGGAATCGTCCTTTCTCTGCGGCATGGCCGCCGCGCTCGCTTCGAAGACGGGCAAGGTGGGTTTCGTCGGCGGCATGGATATTCCGCTGATTCGTAAGTTTGCCCAAGGCTACACCGACGGCGCGAAGTTCGTGAATCCTCAGGCCGAGGTTTTCCAAAACATGACCGGCACCACGGCCGCCGCGTGGAATGATCCCACCAAGGGCGGGGAACTCGCCAAGAGCCAGATCGGTCGCGGTGCCGACGTTATTTTCCACGCCTCCGGCAACACCGGTGGTGGGGTCATGCAAGCGGCGAAGGACGCCGGCAAGCTGAGCATCGGCTGCGACGCCAACCAAAACTATCTTCATCCGGGCAGCGTCCTGACTTCCGCCGTGAAACGCGTCGATGTCGCCGTCTACCAGACGATCATGGATGCAAAAAACGGCACGTGGAAGGGCGGCCCTATCGTCCTCGGTTTGGCCGAAGACGGCGTCGGCTATTCCCTCGACGAGCACAACCGCACGCTCATCACCCCCGCCATGGAGTCCACACTCGCCACCGCCAAAGCCGACATCATCTCCGGCAAACTAAAGGTTGCGGAGTACAAGGTGCCGTAAATTTAACCACGCAGGGACGCGGATTGCTGCCGATCTTTTACCGGCACCGGCTCCTCTCCCCTCTGAATCTGTGTTCATCCGTGGTTGAAAAATCCGTAGCTCCCGCCCTCGAGCTGCGGGCCATCGACAAGCGTTTCGGCACCGTCCACGCCAACCGGTCCCTGAGCTTTGCGGTCGCGCCCGGCAGTATCCACGGGCTCATCGGTGAAAACGGCGCGGGTAAGTCGACGCTGATGAATATCGTCTACGGATTTCACCGGGCCGACTCCGGCGAGATTTATGTGAATGGTCGCCGCGTCGATCTCGGTTCGCCGCAAGACGCGATCCGCGCGGGCATCGGCATGGTTCACCAGCATTTCATGCTCGTGGAGAATTTCACGGTGCTCGAAAACGTCGTCCTCGGTGTCGAGGGTGGCGCGTTGCTCGCGGGCGGACTCGCCCGCGCGAGGAGGGAACTCGAAAAGCTCGCCTGCGACTACGCGCTCGCTGTGCCGCTCGACACCGTTGTGTCCGAGTTGCCGGTCGGACTCCAGCAGCGCGTGGAGATCCTCAAGGCGCTCTACCGCGGCGCGCAGATTCTCATTCTGGACGAACCGACCGCCGTCCTGACGCCACAGGAGGCTGACGCGCTCTTCAACATGCTGCGACGTCTCCGCGACGAAGGGAAATCCGTCATCCTCGTTACCCATAAGCTGCGCGAGATTATGGCCATCACGGATCGGGTGACGGTCATGCGGCAAGGCGTCATCGTCGGCGAAGTGGCCACCGCCACCACATCGCCGCGGGAGCTCGCGGAAAAAATGGTCGGGCGCGCCGTGCTGCTCCGCGTCGAAAAAAAACTCGCCCAGCCCGGTGCCACACTCCTCGCCGTGCGCGACCTCGAAGTCCGCGATCGCCTGGGTGTCGCCCGGGTCAAAGGCGTCAGCTTCGACCTTCGCGCGGGCGAGATCGTCGGCGTCGCCGGTGTTTCCGGCAACGGCCAGTCCGAACTCCTCGAGGCTCTCGCCGGTATCCGTTTGCCGACCCGGGGCTCGATTACGTTGCAGCATCACGACCTCGTGCGCGAGCACCTCGGCCCGCGAGAGCGTCGCGCGCTTGGCCTCGCGCATGTGCCCGAGGATCGTTTACGGATGGGTGTCGTTTCGAATTTCTCCGCCGAGGATAACGCGATCTTGGGCTACCACGACCGCGCCGAGTGCACGCGCGGCGGCTGGCTCGACCGCGCCGCTATTCGCAAGGCCTGCGAAGGAAAAATGGCTGCGCACGACGTGCGCCCACCGCTGCCCACTCTGCGCATCTCCGCGTTCTCCGGTGGCAACCAGCAAAAGCTCGTGCTCGCCCGCGAGATTGATGTGGACCCACGGGTGCTGCTCGTCGGTCAGCCGACGCGCGGCGTCGACATCGGCGCGATCGAGTTCATCCACAAGAAACTTGTCGCCCTGCGCGACGCCGGGAAAGCCCTCCTGATCGTCTCGGTCGAACTCGACGAAATCCTCGGTCTCGCCGATCGCATCCTCGTGATGAATGCGGGCGAGATTGTCGGTGAATTGTTGCGGGCCGACGCGACGGAGGAAAAAATGGGTCTCCTGATGGCCGGCGTGAAATCTGAGGGTCCCGCATGAGCGCCCCCGCCAAACTTCCTCGTTGGGCCGAACGGGGGTTGCTGCCGCTGATCAATCTCGCTGCCGCCCTGATCCTTTCGGGCTTCGTCGTGAAAATTCTTGGCGAGAGTCCGTGGGCTGCGCTGAAGCTGCTGGTGAGCGGGGCGCTCGGGACGCAAGAGGGGATCGGCTACACGCTCTACTACGCCACGAATTTCATCTTCACCGGCCTCGCCGTCGCGGTCGCGTATCACGCCGGGCTCTTCAACATCGGTTGCGAGGGTCAGGCCTACGTCGGTGGCCTGGGCAGCGGATTGGTCGCGCTGTGGCTGGGTGACCGCGCCCCGTTGCTCGTGGTGCTGCCGGTCGCGATCATGGCCGGTGCCGCGTTCGGTGCCGCGTGGGCACTGATCCCCGCGTGGCTCCAGGCGCGTCGTGGCAGCCACATTGTGATCACCACGATCATGTTTAATTTTATCGCGGCCTCGTTGATGACTTATCTGCTCGTCAACGTCCTCATCAAGCCCGGCCAGCAGTCGCCTGAGTCGCGGGAATTTGGTGCGAATGCTTTTCTCCCCGCTGCGCACGAACTTTTTGCGAAGATCGGAATCACGTTTTCCCCATCCCCGCTGAACCTTGCTTTTGCGATCGCGCTCCTCGCCGCGGCGCTCGTGTGGGTGCTGGTGTGGCGCACGCGTTGGGGTTATGCGCTCCGCGTCGCGGGGCAAAATCAGTCCGCAGCCGTTTACGCCGGTATCTCGCCTTCGCGGATTATTATTCAAGCGATGCTCTTGTCGGGTGCGCTTGCCGGCTGCCTCGGGCTCAATGAACTCCTCGGCTCGCAGCACCGGATCCTCATTGATTTTCCCAGTGGCGCCGGCTTCGTCGGCATCGCGGTCGCGCTGATGGGCCGCAATCATCCGGTCGGGATCTTAGTCGCCGCCGTGCTCTTTGGTGCCCTCGCCCAAGGCGGTTCGCAGCTCGCCTTCGACCTGCCGAAGATTAACCGCGACATGGTCGTCGTGATCCAGGGCCTGGTGATCTTGTTCTGCGGTGCGCTGGAGAACGTGTTCCGCGCACCACTCGCGAAACTGTGGCCCGGGCGTCCCGCCCGTGATCCGCAACCCTCGGGCGTGACGCCCGTGCGACCCTGACGATGGAGACCTACACGCTCATCGTCCTGACGCTCGCCGCCACGATTCGCGTAGCGACGCCGCTGCTGCTCGCGGCGATCGCCGGGATGTTCTCCGAGCGGTCCGGCGTCGTGGACCTCGGTCTGGAGGGGAAAATGCTCGGCGCCGCCTTTGCCGCCGCCGCCGTGTCCGCCGCGACCGGTTCCGCGTGGGCCGGCCTCGGCGCAGGGATCGCCGCCGCTGTACTGCTCGCGTTGTTACTGGCATTTGCGACCGTCAGCCAGCGCGGCAATCAAGTCGTCGCGGCGATGGCCATTAACATTATGGTGGCCGGGCTGGGTCCGACGCTGGCACTCGCATGGTTTAATCTCGGTGGCCAAACGCCGCAGCTCGACGGCCCGGGCCAACGTTTCACGTCGCTCGTGTGGCCGTGGGCCGGCACCGCAGCCGAGCATCCCTTTCCCGGGCTGCTCTATGCGCAGCTGCTCAGTGGCCACAACCTGATCGTTTACGCCGCGGCCGCATTGGTGCCCGTGAGCGCCTGGGTGCTCTTTCGCACGCGCTTTGGACTGCGGCTGCGCGCGGTCGGCGAAAACCCTCACGCGGTCGATACGGCGGGCATCTCCGTGACAGGACTCCGCTATCAGGCGATTTTGATTTCAGGTGTGCTCTGCGGTGTCGCCGGGACCTATCTCTCGACGGCCGCGAGCGCCGGATTCACCCGCGATATGACCGCAGGCAAGGGCTATCTCGCGCTCGCCGCGTTGATTTTTGGAAAGTGGAAACCGTATCCGACGCTCTTCGCTTGTCTGCTGTTTGCGTTCACCGATGCGCTTGCCTCGCGTCTCCAAGGCGTCGCGCTCCCGCTCGTCGGCGTCATTCCGGTGCAGGCGATTTTGGCCTTACCCTACGTGCTCACGGTGCTGCTGCTCGCCGGTTTCGTCGGTAAAGCCACGGCGCCAGCCGCCATCGGGGTGCCCTATGCGAAGGAGAAATGATGGCTGGATAACCTTGAGAGTGGAGAGCCCCCGCCGATCGGCGACCTTCGCACTGGTCTCGCAGCTCTCAGCACTCAACGCTCCCCACTGCTCCCCATGACCATCCACGATCGTCTCGCCGCCCATCTCACAAAAACTCCCGACACCGGCCGCGCGCTCTTTGTAGCCGGCAGTGCCACCGTCGTGGGAGACGTCACGCTGGGTGCGAACTCCAGTGTGTTTTACGGTGCCGTGCTCCGTGGCGACATCGGTCGGATCGTCGTGGGCGAGGGGAGTAACATTCAGGACAACGCGGTTGTTCACCTCGCTGACGACCTCGATGCGACCATCGGTGCGTGGTGCACGATCGGGCACTCGGCCATCGTCCATGCGTGTACGATCGAGGATGAATGTCTGATCGGCATGGGGGCTACCGTCCTCGACGGTGCGCGCATTGGGGCGCGGAGTATCGTGGGCGCGAACTCCCTGGTGCCCCAACGCTTCACGTGCCCGCCCGGCTCGATGGTGTACGGCTCGCCCGCGAAAGTCGTGCGCCCGCTCACCGACGCCGAGCAACGTTCCCTTCGCCCGTGGGCGGAGAAGTATGTCGCGGTGGCGACGGCTCACGAGGCGCGGGCGTAGAGTGGCGTTCAGGCCTCCACCGGTGGCGCGGAGGGTATCGAGTCCAAGGCGGATTGAAGTCCGCCTCACCGCTCCAGCGTGAGAAACGTGTAGCGAAAGTGATCGTCGGCACTCTCGCGTCGGGCCGACTCTCGCCACGCGAGGTGCCGCCACTCGGGCATGAACGTGTCGCCCGGCACCTCGGCGTGGATGAGGGTGAGGTGGAGAATCAGGGCGCGTCCGGTGGTCTCCGCGAGGGCGAGCGTCTCGGCGTAAATCCGCTCGCCGCCGCAGATCATGATTTTTCCAGGCAAGGATTCTGCGGTGGTGAGGGCATCGCCTAAGTTCGCGGCTATCGTCACTCCATCGCGTGCCAGCGTGGTCTTTCGTGTGATGACGACCGCCCGCCGACCGTCGAGTGCCACGCGGGGCCACGTCTCGAAACACACGCGGCCCAGCACGACAATCTGTCCGGCGGTCTCGCGGTGAAAATGCTTCGTATCCTCTGGGATATACCAGGGGAGCTTCCCGCCGAGACCGATCACGCGGTTCTCGGCGCAGGCGACGATGAGATGAAGAGGCTTGGGCATGAGAGACTCACTGAACCGACTTGTCTGGGGAACACACGGAAATCCTCGGGGTTTTTGTTATTCTGGACGTGTCACTCACGACGTGGTGCCGAACCTACCCGCCCTCGTCGGGCGCACGCCGGCGCTGGCGCTCACGCAGGCGACTGAGCCATAGGTTGCGATGCTACTGACGATTTTCAAAGTGCGCTTGCTAGGGCTGGTTGGGTCGCGAAGCCTATCGGCGTCATGTCGTCCCGCTTCCTCGCTGCGCTGCTCTGCGCTCTCGTCTGCCGCGTCCTGCACGCCGCCCCGATTCCGGCGGGCCCCGGCACGTTTGAATGCCCGAACGGCACCGAGCCCATCACCGTGTTCACGTACAAACCGCCGACTTACCGAGATGGGCCGTTGCTCATGGTGTTTCACGGAGTGGGGCGCAACGTGGAGGACTACCGCAACTTCGCGATCACTTTGGCCGAACGCTTTGGGGTGATCGTCGTGACACCGCTCTTCGACAAAGAACGCTTTCCGAGCTCACGCTACCAGCGCGGCGGCTTGCTCGACCCGAACGGCAAGACCCAGGCCTCCGCAGCGTGGACCTACGCGGTGATCCCGAAAATTGTCGCCCACGTGCGCGGCCTCGAGGCCAAGCCGAAACTGCCTTACTACATGATTGGTCACTCGGCGGGCGGACAATTTCTCGTGCGACTCGCGGCGTTCATGCCGGGTGAGGCGGTGCGCATTGTTGCCGCTAATCCGGGCTCCCATCTTTTCCCGGACCGGGTCCAGCAATTCGGTTATGGCTTCGGCGGCCTGCCGGACGAGCTGAGCAATGACGATGTGATCCGCCGTTATCTTGCGGCCCCACTGACGATCTATCTCGGCACCGCGGACAACACGCCGGAGCACAGTTTCGACGCCAGTCCTGCGGGTATGGTGCAAGGCCCCCATCGGCTCGCGCGCGGTCGGGCGTGTTTCGCCGCCGCGCAGACACTCGCGAAGGAACGCGGGTGGGCGTTTAACTGGCGCACGGTCGAGACACCCGGCATCGGCCACGAAGCGGCGTTCATGTTCGCGGCGCAGGAAGCGGGCGACGCGCTTTTTGGAAAATGACCGAGCCCATCCTCCTCTCCGCCGAAGTCGCTGCGGCCCTCGCCGCCGGGCGCGCCGTCGTCGCTCTCGAATCAACGCTCATCACGCACGGTCTGCCGTATCCGGCGAACGTGGAAACCGCGCTCGCGATGGAGGCGGCGGTTCGTGAGAGCGGGGCCGTGCCGGCCACGATCGCTGTGCTCGGCGGGAAGATTACCGTAGGCCTCGCGCGTGCGGACATCGAGCGACTCGGGGCGCTTCCGTCGGGGACGGTGCGGAAGTGCTCGCGACGGGACTTGCCGATTGCGGTGGGACTGGCCGAGGACGCCGCGACGACGGTGGCGGGTACGATGATCATCGCGCACATGGCGGGTATCCGCGTTTTTTCTACGGGGGGAATCGGCGGCGTGCATCGCGGGGCGCCGTTCGATGTGTCCGCGGACTTGCTCGAACTCGGTCGCACGCCGGTGGCGGTAGTGTGCTCGGGGGCGAAATCGATTTTGGATTTACCGCTCACGCTCGAGGTGCTGGAGACGCAGGGCGTGCCCATCCTCGGGCTCGGCACCGACTCTCTGCCCTCGTTCTACTCGCGGAGCAGCGGTCTGCCGGTCGATGTCTCCGTCGCGACGCCGGCCGAAGCCGCCAAGGTCGTTGCGGCGGCGCGGCGGCTCGGCGCGCAGCATGGAGTGCTGCTCGCGGTGCCGGTGCCGGCGAAGGACGAGCTGCCGACGGAGCGGGTCGAGGCAGTGATTTTACAGGCTACGGCCGAGGCGGCGGCGCAAGGGATTCACGGGAAACGGGTGACCCCGTTTTTGCTCGGACGCGTGGCTGAACTCACGGGAGGTGAATCGCGGCGGGCTAACTTGGCGCTCTTGATCAACAACGCGCGCGTCGGCGGTCAGCTCGCGGTCGCACTGTGCGCGTTGGAAAACGCCGGCCAGCGGGGTGTCGCGGCGCGCAACGATGATCGCGGTGGTTCGTCGGGCCCGCTGCGCTCGTAGATTTCTCCCATGATCCGTTGTTTCTATCTACCCATCCTCGT